>Ga0307378_10006732_pt1 | contig 15655 bp, 9 predicted proteins | sample UN1MG_FD_202238 | JGI IMG/M metagenome (GOLD analysis project Ga0307378, IMG submission 202238) | Soil microbial communities from Risofladan, Vaasa, Finland - UN-1 | ecosystem: Environmental > Terrestrial > Soil > Coastal area > Acid sulfate soil | place: Finland: Risofladan, Vaasa | collected... | reverse complement strand
AGCGGTGTCCGGTAGTCACTACTGGGATAACCGGGATCAAAAACCGTAGAGGCAACTACCTCAGACGTATAGAAAGGATAACCATCGGGGAAATCGCTGGCACTGTCTAAGTATACAATTGCGCCAAAAAGGTTTCCGGATGTCCATTCAAGTATATGGCCTCCGATCGCAGTTACCTGGACCTGTTGAGCAATATAGAAACGCGAGCCCATAAACCAAACGCTGTCTATTCCCCATCCGCTGGGTTGACCCGCCGCTCCCATCGTAGCAGATTCATGAATAATGTCGGCATTAGCGAGTTGTCCGGGCAAAAAGACCATCAAAGCCAGAAACACGAGTCCTCCTGATGTTCTAAAACGATTGATGAGTTTCATGATTTTTCTCCCTTATTCTTTAAGTTTTAGCAGTGTGCTTGAGCCGGCAGGCCGTAAAAGTAAATGGCAGGAAATATACCGTCCCTTCTCCAGAACTGCCCCAAAGCCTTGCTTGTGTTCCGCATTTTCGCCCTCCTTCAAATAAATGAAGTTAATAGGCTTTGCTGCCTCGCTGCTGAAGCAGAAGCCTTCAAAGAATTGACTCTACTATTTATCGGAACTTCCGTCAAGACTTTTTTTGGGGAAAATCAGAAACCTGTCCTGAGCAAGGTCGAAGGAGCCGCAAGCGATACGCTCTCAGCCCTACTAAAGTTGTTATCTTGAGGCGAAGCCGAGGGATTTCAAACGCAAATAATCATTAATTAATTGTCAAAAGCCTTCCAGCCAACTATCAGTAAAGATTCCAAGGTCATTGATATCGACTGTTCCTAACCGGTCAAGGTCCGTGCCGTCGCAATCATTTGATGCACCGCAGTTATCCTCCTGCCAGTGTCCTGCGAAAAACGAATAATCGAAGAAATTTACACCATCCGGACATACAAAATCTCCCACCATAAACTCCCAGGCTAACTTAGGATAATTAACGAGGTCTTCACAAAGCCGCCATATATCTTCCGTTCCATTGACATTCTCCCCCACAAAATCCCAGCCGGCAGAGGTGAAGGTGTTTGCTTCTTGCATTTCGGTGGTTGTTTTTCCGGTTCCCGGGCCTGGCTGGGGTTGGTTACTTGTGTTGACGTCCCAGAAGCACGCTTCGTTGGTACCGATTTCCATGCCAATTAAGCCATAGACTGAAATTCCAGTGCCATTTACTAAACCTACTGAATAGGAATTGGTTACAGAACCCGAATTGTAACCAATGAGTCCGCCGACGAATTCGCCTGCATTTACGCCGGATGTGCTGTAACAGTCATTAACCTGGCCGTTGTGGTAGCCCATCAGGCCTCCGGCGACATTGCCGTCTGCGACGACACTGCCGGCGCTATAACACTGATTGGCGTCGCCAAAATTGTAACCAATGAGTCCGCCGACCATGCTGTTGCCGCTTCCGACGGCGGTAACATCGACCAGGGCGGAGCTCCGGGTTATCGTGCAGTACCTGTTATATCCAATAAGGCCACCGAGAGTGTTTCCGCCTCGCACAGTACCGTTTATGATCCTGCAATTAGAGATAGAGCCGGTTCTGAACCAGAAACCGACAAGCGAACCAGCGCCGCCGCCGGAGCCGGCATCAACATTCGGGTTGATTAGCGTCAGGTTCTTGATTTCAGCGCCTTCCCTGCCGCCGACGGCCCCAAAGAGGCCGATTTCGTATTGCTCTTGAGTCGTGGCATACGTGAAGTTGTATATTGTGTGGTCGCTGCCATCGAAAGTACCGTTGAAAAATTCGATTCCTCTTCCTACCCTGCCGATGATGTTGTACTCGGTGCCGTTATAGCCGGCCAGGTCGATATCTGTCACCAATTTGAAGTGCTTGGCCCAGTCATCCGGATTGGCACCTATCGCCTGCATCTCTTCGGCAGAGCAAATCAGGCAGGGATTGTTAGGTGTACCGTCGCCGGCGGCATAGCTTTCCCAGCTCAACTTCGGATAATACGGACCTTCACATTTTTTCCAGATATCAGCAAAATCCCAGCCGGCTGACTCAAATGTACTTTTTGTTTGCATCTGTTCTGTTGTCTTTGGCGTCCCTGCAGCACTATAGTCAGCCCCGCTGGCTTCGGTGTCCCAAAAACAATCAGTTACTACACCGTCAATAACGCTGGCTACGAGTCCGCCCTTCAAGTCGCCTGTTACCGTGCCGGCCGAGTAACAGTTTCTAATTGTTCCATCCCAGTTCAGTCCCACTAATCCTCCGGGTCGGTAATTCATTGCCGTTACTGTTGCGGTCGAATGACAGTTTGAAATCTCATCAAAGTTCCTGCCTGCTATGCCACCTGCGTCGTGATCCGAAGCTGTAACACTGCCATCACAAAAGCTCTCATAAATAATGCCGGCATTCTCACCTACTACGCCTCCAACCTGCTGGTAGCCGTTCACATCGCCCGATGCCCGGCAGTATAGTATTTGGCCCGAATTAACGCCTGTAATTCCACCGACATCGTACTCCCCGTTAGTTTGTCCGGCTGAGCTGCATTGAGAAATAATTCCACCCGAGGTGCTTCCAACGACGCCTCCGGCACTGCCGTAGGAAGAAATAGCAAAAGTGTTACAGTCGCATTGCGTTACTAAACCGCCCATTAGCCCTCCGACCAATCCACCTGCGGCGAAGTAAGAAGCCCGTACCGTCCCGCCGTTGACCTTGCAGTTGCTGACGGTCCCTCCTTTCATCAAGCCAATCAAGCTGCCTGGATAAACGCCGTGTTCGCCGGTGTTTACATCGGGATTTATCACTATCACGTTCCTGAACTCGGCGTTCGCTCCGTCGACGTAGCTGAAGATGCCGATGTGTTGTTGAGCCGTACCACTGTAATTGTAGGAGAAATTGTCGATTGGATGGTTGTTTCCATCAAAAACTCCCGAGAAGGGAATCGAGGCTGGTGTGTAATCGTAAAAGCCTATCATATTGAATTGTTCGCCGGTGTAGGCAGAGAGGTTTATGCCGGCGATGAGCAGGAAGTGTTTATCCCAATCTTCAGGATTTTGGCCAATTGCGTTCATTTGTCCGGCAGTCCTTATCCTGTAAGGGTCTTCGGCCGTGCCGCTGCCGCCGTCATACTTGGGACAATCCAGGGTTTCCCACGACAAGTGTGGGTAGGTGATTCCATCACAGATTTGCCAGACGGGTGTGGTGAAGTCCCAGCCGGCACTTTCAAAAGTAAGCAGCGTTTGCATTTCTACAGTGTATTTGCCGATTCCTCCTGCGCTTTCAGTTCTTCCTGAAGTCTGAATGTCCCAGAAGCAGCCGTTGTATGTGCCCTCACTATAAGGGCTCACGATGTGCTCGCCAAGAAAACCCCCGGCTGTAGGGGGGGTCCCAACTACCGCACCAGTGGAGTAACAGTTTGTTATGTCCGCGTAGGCATTTGAACCTATCAGCCCGCCGATGGAAGTGTCGCCAATAACAGCACCGGTGGCATAACTATTGCGAATATCACCGCTTTCCGTACCTCCCAGCGGCTTGTGCGTATGCCCCACAAGACCGCCCATATTTCTGGAGATAAATCCAGTGCCCTCGACATTGCCGCCGGCAAAGCATTCTGTTATAAGCCCGCTATTATACCCCACAAGCCCACCAGCGTAAGCGTACATATAATCGGCGTAAACATCGGTTGTCGAATAACACTTGGTTATATGGCCGCCAAAGTTATTGAACGGATCAAAATACCAGCTTCTCCCGACAAGTCCTCCCACCATCCAGTGTGCCGAGACACTGCCGCCGTGCGAGTAGCAGTTTATTATTTGACCACGCAGCAGATGTCCGGCAATAGTCCCGACGGAAGAGGCCGAAGTTGCATCGATATCCGGATTTATCAAACCGAGATTCTTTATCTGAGCATTCTCACCTCTTATGGCCCCAAACAACCCTATAGGGCGGTCATCCCAGGCGCTATAACTGAAGAAGTGAATCACGTGGTTACTCCCGTCAAAGACACCTGAAAATGGATTATTGTAGTCACCTATGATATTAAACTCCTCGCCCGTGTAGCCCCCTAAGGAGATGTCAGCCACCATCATGAAGTGCTTGTCCCAATCACCGGGATTGGCCCCAATGGCGTTCATCTGCTCTGGCGTACGAATCAGATACGGGTCCCCCGCCGTGCCGCTGCCCCCATCATACAACTTGGAAATGGTAATCGTATAATCCTCGACTTCGCCATAGTTTGTATTGCCGCATGGATATGGGATCTGGTTCCACGTGATACGAGTGCGCATACGTGTATTACCCAGGACCGCACCTGCCGGCGGCGTGATAGTACCGGTGAAAGTGCATGGGTCAACACCAAGACTCATAGATATTTGCTCGCCCACGTCATAAAAATCCATGTCCTGGTTCCAGTCCACCCATAATCCGCATTTATCATAAACGTCATCCCAGGGATTGCCGCGCGTAACAGTTACCGGGTAACCAACCTCCGGCACCATCGTCGTAGATAAAGATGTATAATCAGCATAATAATGATTATCAGTAGGTATATTATTGATACTCCCAACCTGAACGCCCTTTATATAGTGATATAAGTCGCTGCCTGAAGCATCACAGTAATTAACGATTCCCTCGACTACAAAACGCGCCCGCTCGGATGCACTGTTCCACCAATACGAGCCGTCCCAAAGTATAAATGAGGCCCCCGGCAGATTAGATTGGCCTACATAAGGCAAAGCCCCTTCACCACCCGTAGAACCGAAACGACCGGAACCGAAAATCAAAGCGTAATATCCGGGGGTAAGCGTAACCGACAACGGAGTTCGAAAATCACTGCTTGGCATACCGGGATCAAAAACGGTCGAAGCGACAACCTCGCCGGCAAAAGGGTAACCATTTGGAAGATCGCTGGCACTGTCTAAGTATACAATTGCGCCAAAAAGGTTTCCGGATGTCCATTCAAGTATATGGCCTCCGATCGCAGTTACCTGGACCTGTTGAGCAATATAGAAACGCGAGCCCATAAACCAAACGCTGTCTATTCCCCATCCGCTGGGTTGACCCGCCGCTCCCATCGTAGCAGATTCATGAATAATGTCGGCATTAGCGAGTTGTCCGGGCAAAAAGACCATCAAAGCCAGAAACACGAGTCCTCCTGATGTTCTAAAACGATTGATGAGTTTCATGATTTTTCTCCCTTATTCTTTAAGTTTTAGCAGTGTGCTTGAGCCGGCAGGCCGTAAAAGTAAATGGCAGGAAATATACCGTCCCTTCTCCAGAACTGCCCCAAAGCCTTGCTTGTGTTCCGCATTTTCGCCCTCCTTCAAATAAATGAAGTTAATAGGCTTTGCTGCCTCGCTGCTGAAGCAGAAGCCTTCAAAGAATTGACTCTACTATTTATCGGAACTTCCGTCAAGACTTTTTTTGGGGAAAATCAGAAACCTGTCCTGAGCAAGGTCGAAGGAGCCGCAAGCGTCACACTCTCAGCCCTTTGGTTTGACAAAATGAAGTGCAGTTTATGCCCTGCGGCCTATTTTCAGCACTAACACCCCGAAGCCGGCTTTTGCTTCGTCAGTATTATCTTATTCCACTACTTCCACTCGTGAAAGGCCCGGCGTCAATAAGTTAAACACCAGTATCGCATCACCGTTATACAGACGAATACATCCGCGTGAATCCGCGGTGCCGATTTCTTCCGGCTTCTTCGTGCCGTGAATGGCAAAGCCTCGTCTGCCTTTGGCCTCTCCGCCGATACCCTCCAGTCCTATCCATCGCGAGCCTAAAGGATAATCCGGGTCTCCGGCTTTATATGTCTTGTAGGTATCCGGGTCCGTCCACATAGGCGATGTCAGTTTGCCGCCCGTCTTAACGCGCCATAGCCCCGTCGGCGTTTCCCTGCCTTGACTGCCGAGACCCACAACAAAACTTTGAACGAAGATGTGCTGAAGATACAAGTCCATCGTGAAAGTTGAACGATGTACCCTGACATGGAAAGGCCCGTGGATGACTTTTATCGTTTCTCCCGCCTTCAGCATCTCGGGGCGGCTGATTTTATTAACCTCGGCAAGAATCTCCCACGGCACTTTATACTGCCTGCCGATAGCAGAAAGCGAACCACCCCACTTGACTTGATAATGGCTGCAAAACCTGTCCTGCCGAAAAACGTCCCTGCCGAACAGCCACCTGTCGGCAAGCTCAGAAAGTTTCTGTTTAATAACGGCCCGCTGCACATTATTCATAGGCATTGACAATGTCTCATTAAGTCTGTCGCGCGCTTCTATAATTCCGGCCGGTTTCCCATTGACCGCCGCCATAGCTTCGTCAATAAGCTCAGCAACCTTAGGGCTCGGTTCGGACGTGGGCCCAGGGATGCCTGTTGACAGTTTCGATTCCAGAGCACGTTTCCGTGCCAATTTCGGTGCGACAGCCGCCGAAGCGTTTATTTGGTCCTCTGCATGGATGTTCACTGAAGCTGCCGTGGCCTGGTCTTCGTTTCGACCGAAAAGATGATGACCGTATCTAAGACCAATCGCCACAGTAATAATCGCCAACAATGAAACAATACCCATCCGCCTTCGGATTCGGCTTTTTCGTCTCCTGTACAAACTCCGAAGATTACGAGCCATATTATTCTCCTATGTGGTTGTCCCGCACTTGTTGAGCACAGGCCCGGGTTTAATAGGTGGCGGGTGGATTCATTATTATCACGCTTACACTCTTTATTCTTTCTATGTCACAGACAGGCTTGACCGTTATGTCCCACAGTGACGGATTCTCAGCATCCCGCCCGCACCGCGCAACCGTCCCTATAATCATCGCGGCGTCCAGGTACCCCGGCCTTTTGAGGGCGAGGACTTTGTCACCGGCCCTGACTTTGTACTTTGTCGAGAGCAGATGCACTTTTGCCGAATCGCCGCTGTTGCCATACATCAGCCTCTCTGTATTTAGTATTCCTATCTTCACCGCTATTTTGGACGCCGGGTCTGTAAACAGCTTGACCTGGGCCGTACGCGGCGAGATGTCCCATATAGTGCCGATGATACTATTGTCGCTCAGAACGAACTGACCTTCGGCCAGGCCGTCGTTTTCGCCGCGGTTGATAATAAGCTCGCTGTGTTCTCCGCCGATAGAGGCTGTAATAACATCAGCATAAACCAGGTTAGCGCCCTCTAATGCAAATCTGTTGTGCAGTCCGGACAGCGTTTCGACGATTTTGTGTTCCTGATAGAGCTGTTCGGTAACATTGGCAAGGTGGTTTTGAAGCCTGTTGTATATTCCACGGCTGACAACATTCGCCACCGAATGCTGGATACCTGTGGAAAGCGAAATGTTTCTGCCAACGCTCAAAGGCAAATGAAAGATACGAGCAAAAGCAAACTGGAGCTTATTTGTCAGGCTCCGCGGTGTAAAGAGCAGGATAAACCCGGCTAACGTAAGCCAGGTAAGTAACATTCGTCTGGAGGTGGCCCCAAAACACGTGTTATCGTGTTTGGAAGGGCGCGAGCCTTGCGAGTTTGTGTAAAGTGGGCTCCGACCCCTGTCTCTGTTCCTCTTCCTCATCATATTTGCTTTTCATTTCCCATCCCTGACAAGATACAACGATGTTCAGTTGTCGAACAACGGTGCTTTTACACCCACCCATGCTCGCTGTGGTCCATCGTATCTTTCCAAAGCTCCAGATTTTCCAGATACACGCTCGTGCCGCGAGCTACACAGCTCATCGGATCCTCGACTATATAGACATCAAGGCCGGTAGCATTTGACAGAACCGTATCCATTCCCCGCAGTAGTGAGCCGCCGCCGCAGATATGTACGCCGTTATCGATTAAATCGGCAGCTAATTCCGGTTGGGCTTTTTCCAGCGTTGCCGTAACCGTATCTACGATCATGCCGATTGGCTCACGCAGCGCTTCACGAATTTCCTCACTGGTTATAAGGATTTTTCTCGGCAGACCCGATATCGTGTCTCTGCCCGCCACATCCATCGTCAATTCCTCTTCCAGAGGGGCGGCAGAGCCGATTTGTATCTTCACTCTTTCTGCGCTCATCTCCCCGATAAGCAGGTTGTATGCCCTTTTGAGATGGTTGATTATTGCCTCATCCATACTGTTGCCGCCTACACGAATTGATTCACAGCAGGCGACGTCAGCCAGACTCATTATGGCCACTTCTGTGGTTCCACCCCCAATATCGACAATCATTGAGGCCGTCGGGTCTGTGATTGGCAGTCCGGCTCCGATGCCTGCCGCCATCGGCTCATCGACCAGATAGACCTTGCGGGCGCCTGCCCGTTCGGCACTGTCTATCACCGCCCGGCGCTCGACCGCGGTTATTCCGCTTGGTACGGCGATTACAACTCGAGGCCTGACCAGACTGCCCTTGCCGTGAACTTTGCGGATAAAGCAGCCCAACATCGCCTCCGTGACTTCGAAGTCACTGATTACGCCGTCTTTAAGGGGTCTTATTGCGGTAATTGAGCCGGGCGTTTTGCCTAACATATCACGCGCGACCAGCCCGACTGCTTCACCGTTGCCGAGAACGATGTTAGTCCCTCTGCGAACGGCAACTACGGAGGGTTCATTGAGGACAATACCTTCATTGCGGACACAAACAAGCGTAGTGCATGTACCGAGGTCTATACCCATATCCATACTAAACAAACCTGAGATGGTGTCCAGTAGCATTTTCGACTCCTTTTCTCAATATTTACTCGACAGCGCCAACGCCTGTTTGAGCGCTTAGCGTACACGCCATCACCGACAACCATCCGCTGCCTCATATCGGTTTTATCGAATGTGCACTTTATGCAGATTTTGCCTCTTCATACCCACCCCCTGCTCACTTGGTGATATGGTATTCTTATAGGACTGACCACCTGCCAAAGTCCCATAAAAACAGTTGCGTGATTTGTGATTCAACCGGCCCCTTTTATCACCAGTTGCCGGGATAGTGAATGGATTCGGTACGAATGTCAAATTTACTGCAAAGCTCTGCTACAAGCGCCTCTGTCGTTTCTATCTGCATGTCCGTTGGGCGGGCCGGTTTCCCCTCGGCTATAACACAGATGTAGATAGTGGGTTCCTTGTCGGCGTTTTGAGGTTCGTGGTTTACCAGTTCACGATTCACCGGCCACTGGCTTAGCCACTTTTCCGTAGTTTGTATTTGCCCGTTGCTGCCGCCGAGTCCGTTGCAGATAACAAAATGGCAGTTGATATCTTCCGGCTCGGCTAATCCGCTCAAAAACGCCAACTGTTGAATGTTGCCCGCCTTCGTGCCGCTATAGGTAATCTCGATCCGGTCCCACAGTACTGCCGGCTGCCCGGCCCGAAATCCAATCGCTTCTTCGACGGGAACGATTCTCGTATAATCCGAAAGACAAAATGCCCCGGCCGAGGGCGGATTATTACCTAAGGCCTTTAAGATTATCACACCTGCCGTCATCGCCAGCGCCAGTGCCGCAAATACTTTTGCCTCTCTTGACCGAACCGACATACCTTTATTCTTTCTGTTTATTAATTCCCCGGTAACATCTCAGTGGTCCTGCCCCCACATAATCGCTATCGGTGTTATAAAAACTCCACTTTACACAGTCTCTATCTTGCGCGCCCTGGATGAAATTACTGTCCCGACTCCGCCGTTTTTATAGGAGCAGCATTCTTCCCACGTCCTATATAAAAGGCGTGATAATTCGCCTCTCACTTCCCACTTCTCTCTTTTCCCTTCTCCCTTATCCTTTCTCCCTTCCGCCGCCTGTAATTCGTAGTAAAAAGTTTGCGTTAGTCCGTGGTAAATAGTCTGTGTTCGTCAGTGCCAAAAAAAACACTTTTTTAGGTATAAAGCCCTATTAAGTAGAAAGAGTCATGTGGGAAGAATATTTACACCGGTCGGCCAATAAGTAATGTACAATGATTCAGGCTTTAACTAATTATTCTGCTCATTGCGGATCCTTTCTTGGCAACGCCGTACTGGCCGACATGCGATAACCCTCATCGTCACTGGACGGACGCCACGGCCGAGGGCTGCGATTTCAGGCCCACGCTGTTGACCTCGACCACGGTGTAGGCGTGCTTCTCCCCAGCGCTGGCCGAAGTGTCGAGGTACCGCATCGCTGGCAGGGGTTGGTTCGGTGTGTCGTGAAATGTCATGGATTGGAAAAGCGGACGGCCGAATCTGCCGACGGGCTTCTCCGGCACACTGGCCAACTCCTGCCCGTCACGGAGCACGATAAAGTTGCGGATGCCGCTCTCAAAGTCCGCCGCGGCGTTCCAGGTGATCTCGACACCCGTTTCGCCCTTCGACGCCTTCACGTCAAATGGAGCGGGCGGCGGGGTCGTGTCGCTGACCGCGCCGGTTTTGACGTACTCGACCCACGCCTTGGCGACCGCTTCATTGGGCAACCATACCGCTTCGAGGGGGTTGCCCTTATATTCAGCCGCCGGGACGGCCGCCGCATTCTGAGGATCCTTTTCGACGAGAGCAGCCAGCCAGGCATGGCTCATGTCCATCGGCTTGAGCGTCTGGTCCGTCCTCCCCTTGTCAGGTAGACGCATGGCCATGCAGGCATCCAGGTATGGGATGGCCAGGTAGCGGCTGTCACCGCACTCGTGGCCGGTCCGCGGGTCGGGTGCGAATCCGACCGGCGCCCTCTTCAGTCGATACTGCTTAAACGTAGCCAGCGCGCCAGTGTAAGGGCCAGCCTCTTTCGCGCCGGGGTTGCCCATCTCGGGAACCTTATAGGCGCCCTCGGGGACTTGCGGCTGCGGGAACTCGGACCGCGGGCGGAACATTTCCGCCGAGCCCGATCGCATCCAGACCACCACAACTCGCTCGGGATGCAGCGTGGTCATCACGTCGGCCCAGATGCCGCCGCCCGAGTGCCCCCAAAGAATCCAGGGCACCTTCGCCAGTTCGGGGTGGCCAGACTTGGCGGCAAACTCATCCAGGGCCTTGAGGAATGTCTTCTCTGAGCCGCGGCGTGGATCGAACCAATGCTCCGAGCCGCCGGGCGTCAGATCGACCGCCTCGTTCTGCACGTGGTACGAGGAACTCCAGAGCGCGCAGTCCCACTTCTTCGCCAGGGCCTGCCACTGCAAGTCGTAGGCGCCGGTGGAGCCTTCGATCGAGGCCGTCGTGCCGGCACCGTGCTGATGGACGATCAGGCCGCGGAGCTGCGTCACGCCGTCGGGGACCCAGAGCAGGTAGCTGACCGCCGTTTGCAGTTGGTTCGACTCGGTCGAGCCCGGATAGTCGAGCCGGAAATACTTACCGCTTCCGCCGGCGGGTGGCGGCGGGGGGGCGTTGTTTCGGACCCTGGAGCCCTGTGCAAAGGCCGACGCCGCCAGGCTGACGCCCAGCGCCGCCACGATGAGGAAAGAACTGTTTGTTTTCATTGTTTGTGTTCCTTATTTAACTGTTTGTTTTCACAGACGTCCCACCGAGTTGATAGGTGAAGAAGCCGGTCGTAAAGAAAAGGTTGGCTTGCAGATGAGTGAGTTTGCCCGACGAACATCCTCGCTCATCTGCTTTCATTCCGGATACGGTTGCGCACTTCCTTGAGCACATTAACGGCATTGGGATCCACCGTACCATCCTGATAGATACCGAGGTTGATCGTCACCGCGCCGCCCTTGGCCTTGCACTGGCTGATGTAATCCCCCAACTGTTGGGCCGTGAACTTAGGTTTCGGCATTGCCGCCCTCTGCTGCACCCAATAAGGCTCCATGATCAGCAGGGACTGGTAGCGCAATCCCGCGCCTGGGCCGCGCTCCTGGGTAGTGCCATTGACCGGCAACCCGACGGGGTCGCAGGTTTCCCCGGCCCAAAACTCCTGCCATTCGGAGACGTTCGGGTAGATCCAGGAGTTCCATGTAACGACGCGATTCGGGTTCCCCGTTTTGCAGACCTTGAAGAACTCGCGGAAGGAGAAGCCCGGGTATTTCTCTTTGGCTTGATAACAGCAGTCGAACCAGTAGGCGACCACCTTTTCCTTGTAGTGCTCGCCGAACTCCGTCACGACCTCGGTCATGGTCCGGGTGAACGCCTCTTCGCCGGACCGCAGTCCGGCGAGACTGGCCACGTTCAAGTAGCACGCCAGCTTGATGCCTTTGGCGTTGAGCGCATCGGCCATCTCGGCAATCAGGTCGCGCCTGGTTGTCTTGCCGGGGTGGTATTTCTCCCAGGCTTTGATCGGTCCCGGACAATAGGACTCGGCGTGGCCGATCGTGAGAAACACGTAGCCCGCGCCCGTCTCTTCCACCATGTCCGCAAAGCGCTTGACGTCAAAGTCGTCAACGGCCTGGGCATACGGCTTGTGGGTTCCGTCCTTGCCGACGCTCTGCGAGGTCCAATGGAACATCAGCCCGTAGCCGGCCTTGGTCATCCACTCCGTGCTGGCCCGCGCCTTTATCGCCTCCTGTCGGTCTGCCTCGATGGTCGCCTTGGCAGTGACTGGAATCAGCTCCAGACTGCGAAACGTGAGCACAGCCATCGTTTTCGGCGCGTCCGGGATGCTAAGCGCGATCGACTGAACCCAAGCCTCGAGGTGGAGCAGGCCCTTGATCGGCGTCATTTCATACGTCTTGTTTCCAAAGACTCCTTTGGTCATCGCCATCGTGTACTTGACCGTGCTGTTACCGCTGCTGACCTGCACAGCCTGTCCAACCGCGCCGGGTTCTGCAGCGTGGTTAAGAGCGACCTCGTAGTCTCCCGCCCGGTCGACTTGTACCTTCCAGGTCATCTGTCCGCTGCCCGTCCAACGGAAGCAGTCCCCGGCTTGCTTCCTGAGGCAATCATCCTTCGATGCCGCTCCGTCTCCGTACAGGTATGTGGGGGCGTCACCTTTGACCGGTATCACGGCCGGCCCGGTTTGGGCTGCCCCCGTAAGGGAGACGAGGACAGCGATGACGAGAAGGGCCACTTCCAGCCATACGATTTGTTGCTTGGTTTTCATTCTGAGATCCTTTCTGCTCGCTGGCCGACGATCTGAAGCATCACGACGGAACAGATCTTGTCCGGGGCGTCACCGGTGAGCTTCACCGTCACGCCCTTATCGTTGCTATCAGTTTCATCGATACACCAGTAGTACCGTGTTCCTCGAACAAGAGTGTCAGTATGCGGCCCAATCAGAGGCATACCAACAAAATACGTCGTCTCGAAACCCGGCGTGGTCGGGTATGGCGGTTGGCCAGGATTCGCATCCTGGACGCGGTTGAACACCTCCGCGTAAACATCGCTGAAGTACCCTGTGTGCTTGACTGAATTATCTCCCGCTGTAAATTCAAGCTTTGTGTATATGTGCGTGGGATCTCCCGTTGGAGGATAAATATCGCCAGGAATCACAGAACCATCACTAGGGCTCGGGTTACTGGTTGTTGGACTGGTCGTCAGGGCTTCTATCTGTGTATCCGACAGAACGTAGTCATAAATCCGGACATCATCGGTGAGGCCATCCCAACCTTCATTGGCGGCGGCATTTCCAGCCAGGCCCAGGATCAAAACAATAAGAATAAGCGGAATTTGATTTTTCATTTGTCTATGTCCTCCTTCAATAGTAAGCTGGTTCGGTTCTCTCAGCCGTGATTTCCCTATGAATAATCAACACTGCTAAGCCTCCAGATTCCATTAAGTTACCAAATCCAGCGTAGAATTGCAAATTCTTTGTTTTCGTGCAACTTTTTTTTACTGCCTGAAATGCGGGAATTTACGGCCAAAAAAAGTACTTTTTTGGTCATTTTTTTGTTGTCTTTTGTTTGGAAATCTGTTAACATACCAATATGTTTGCCTGTCCCTTAGGGGCCGACAGGCAAACGTGAACCGCCAGCAGGCGAAAGATTTAGCGGAGAACCGCACGTTTTCGTATCAGCAGATACACAAAAACCCATTTACTGTCGAATAGCCAAGATTTTGAACATTTATATTTTGGTAATTAGGATTTGTTTAGGATTTAGATATTAGGATTTAGGATTTATGTTTCAGAGAGTACCATCTGTCGTCTGTCATCCGTCGTCTGCCATCTGGCAACAGGCAACTTATACCTTATGCCCTTATGCCTTATGCACTTATGCCCTTGTGCCCTGGCCACTGACAAGTACGAAAGATTACGTACGAAATTATAAACTTTTTATGCAAAACAAAGCCAATTTCCAAAAAGTCAAGTTTTGTGTAAATAAAGGAATGGCAAGGGATTATGAAAATTGGGACACTTGGTCACATGGGAAAAACAAAGCCAAACAAAGCCAATTCAAAGCCAAAACGAACCCAATCAAAGCCAATTTCACCCAAAACAAAGCCAATTCAAACCCAAACAAACCCAATTTGCTGGATGACGCATTGGTTTACATCCGCTTATATCGTGGTCCGCCGCCGCCTTCAGGGACCGTCCATCTGATATTATCGAACGGACACTTCCTCTGGCACGTTTTACAGTGCAGACAGTTGGAAGCATTGGCCGGCTCAACCTCATCGTGTATCGTCTCATATACACCAGCCGGACAGAACGTAATGCACGGACTGTTGAAAAGCGGTGTGCATTTGGTCCTGCAAACCTCCGGGTCCAGAATTGTCAAATGTGACGGCTGCTCTTCACGATGCTCGGTCGCCGCCATCGCGGTAAACGTATCTTTATCGAACTGCTGGTTCGGTTTGGGCCGGTATCCGGCTATTCTCATCGCCTCGAAGTCTCTTTCAATATTGAATTTCGGCAATAGTCCCCCAAGAATAGAAATCGGCATCCCCTGCAAAGGCCCGAACTTCGCAACTGTCTGCCGGAAGTTCTTCGCCGACCGCATCTCCTCCATAACATTCGATTGCTCAATCTTTTCGGTATACATGGCCGCCGCCGCTTCGGGCCTGTCGAAAGTCTCCGCAATCGCCTGCCCGGCTTTAATGCCCGAATCAATAGCGTTATGCAGCCCCTTGATTTTGAGCATATTTACAAAGCCGGCACTGTCACCGAGTATCAGCACATTCCCTTTGCCGATAGTGCCGCTCTCAGCGTCCCTCGGAACAGCGTTGTATCCCCCTTCGGGAATCATCTTTGCCCCTGCCTCTACAACCTCACCTCCATCTATAAAGTTCTTTATAAAGCGGTGATTCTTGAAATTCGTCAGCGCATCCTGCGGGTTAAAGTCGCAGTATTTCCAGTCCGCACCGACAATCATCCCCACGGCAATATGGTCGTCTCCAACCGGATAGCAGATGCCGCCGCCGAACATCCCCGGCCCGACAAAAGGCGTCCAGATTGGATACCCCATCGCGTGGACCACACGGTCGTCGCCGAATTTCTCATACTGCTCACTGCTTACCTTTATAATCTCTTTAATCCCAACCGAGTAAAGCTGGGGCGATTGTCTCTGAAGCCCAGCCTTGTCTATAAATTGTTCCGTCAGAAGCCCGTCGCATCCTTCAGCCAGCACCACGAACTTGGAATTTATAATTTCGCCTGCCACGAAGTTCGGCAGCTTTCCGCCTTCTCTATCCAGCCCCTGGTCGACGAGCTTGACACCTGCCGCCTTCCCATTCGACCCGTCCAGAATAATATCTGCGCCCGCAAAGCCGGGCAGAACTTCAACGCCAAGCTCTTTTGCAATCTGACCGAGCCATTTGGTCAGCTTGCTTATCGACACGATGTAATCGCCTTTGTGAATCATTTGGCCGAAGTTCAGTCCAAGCCTCTTTGCAAGGTTAATCATAAAGA
>Ga0307378_10006730_pt1 | contig 15659 bp, 16 predicted proteins | sample UN1MG_FD_202238 | JGI IMG/M metagenome (GOLD analysis project Ga0307378, IMG submission 202238) | Soil microbial communities from Risofladan, Vaasa, Finland - UN-1 | ecosystem: Environmental > Terrestrial > Soil > Coastal area > Acid sulfate soil | place: Finland: Risofladan, Vaasa | collected... | reverse complement strand
AACGCCAGGGTTACAAGGACGGATTCAGCAGCCAGATGCGCCGGGCTGCGGAGATGGCCTGGGTTCAGGCGATGATGCAGATCGGGCTTCGGGGCGTGGGCAGCGGCCGGCAGGAGGAGTACGAGGAAGCTCGGAAGCACGGCAGCGTGATGGTGCGAGCTCAGGAGCTGCACCAACTCGGGGTGGAGCAGGTCTTGCAGCGGCTGCCGGAAGCCGATGGATACTACATCACCATCGACAGCGACGGTTTGGATCCCTCTATTGCGCCGGGGGTGTACTATCCTTCTCCTGGCGGAGTCGACTACTTCGAGATGACCGATCTGGTCAAAGGGATCGCCAAGCGCGGCGCCATCGCGGGAATCGATTTTTGCGAAGTCGTACCCGACTTAGACGTCCGCAACTTAACCAGCATCTTTGCGGCCCGGCTGATCCTCAACTTCATCGGTGCCATGGCCCATTCAGGACAGATCGGCTGATATCGGGATGGCGACGATGAAAAGATATCACCGAGAAAATGCCGCTGGTACGGATTTTCATGCTGGACCCCGTCTCCAGTTTCTGTCTTCAGAGCAGGCAGAGCATGTTCACCGCGCATCCTTGAGGTTGCTCGAAAGGGCTGGAGTGAAAATGCATCTCCGGGAAGCCGCGGATCTTTAAAAAAAGGCGGGAGCCGAAGTGGTTGATACCTATCATGTGCGCATTCCACGAGAACTGGTCAAAGAAGCGCTGCGTACGGTTCCTCGAAGCATCGGTATCGGTAATCGTCGCGGAGATGTGACCATGGTTTTGAAGGGAGGCAACAGCTACTACGGCACGGGGCCCACGATCCAATATGTCTACGATATCGATACAGGAGAGCGAAGGCCGACCGATTACGAGGATATCGAAAAGGCGGCTCTCTCCCTGTATATGTCCACCCTTGCCGGCAGCACGCTCATTCATGATGTCGGCTATATGGATATGGGGATGACCGCGAGCTGGGAGCTGATCGAAAAGGTGGGCCCCGGCGGGCATTTCCTGATGGAAGACCACACTCTCGAGCACTACAGGGATGTCTGGTATCCAAAAGTAATCAACCGGGAGGAGTATTCGGTTTGGGCCGGCAAGGGAGCTAAACCGCTGCGGGAGGTGTTGAGGGAGAAGGTCCGCTGGATCCTGGAGCATCACCGTCCGGAGCAGTTGCCGAAAGATGTAGAGGAGAAGATCGGGACCATCTTGAAGAGGGCAAGTAACGAAGTTAAGGGCTGAGATGAGCGGAAACACGATGGTCGCGGCCGAACCTGAGAATTGACACTGTCAGTTAGGCTGAACTACCATGCCAACGTGAGCAAAGACAAGCGCCAAAGCAGAGTGCGAGCAAATCCTCAAAGCGAAATGTCCTTTCTCGATCATCTGAGAGAGCTACGCAAGCGGATCATCGTCTCCATGATCGCGATTCTTTGCGCGGCGATCGTCTCTTACATTTTCTTCGATTATATCGTCACCTTCCTGTTCAAGCCCTTTCGGGAGATCGATGCTCTGTCGATTCGGGATGAGATCCTGTTTATCAATACCATCTTCGAGGGATTCCTGGTGCGCCTGAAGGTCGCGATCCTTTCGGGGATCGTTTTCTCCCTTCCGGTTCATGTGTTCAACATCATTAGATTCGTTCTGCCGGGGCTCACGGAACGAGAGAAGAAAATCATTCTCATTTCCCTGATCGTCAGCTTCTGTCTGATCGTGTTCAGTTTCTACTACGGGTATTTCAACGTCATCCCGATCTCCATCAAGTTTTTGAGCAGCTCAGGGTTTATTCCCGCAGATGTGGGGCTGCTGCTCAGCTACGGGAAGAACATCTTCGTAATATTTCAATTCCTGATGATCACGGTCATTCTATTTCAGCTACCGATCATCCTGGAAATCCTCATGATCATGAACGTGTTGAGCCGCAAGGCGCTGCTAAAGGCAAGCCGGCTCATCGTTATTGGTATCTTCGTGCTGTCGGCAATCGTCACCCCGCCGGATTTTATCTCCCAGATCAGCTTGGCCCTGCCCCTGGTCGGATTATTCTTCCTGACCATTCTGATTGCCAGGATCTTTAATTTCGGCAAGGAACGACTGTGAAGCGAAGTGAGACGCGGTAATGTTTGGCCTTGGTTTTTTTGAAATCCTGATTATCTTCCTGGTGGTCATAATATTCATCAATCCGAAGGACCTGCCCAAGGTGTTTCGCCGACTGGGCAGGTTGGTTCGACAACTGAGGGACATCAGGGATAGTTCTGTGCAATATATGAAGAAGATCGAAAGAGAAATCGAGGAGGAGGAAAGATCTTCCGAGGAGAAAGAAGTGGAAAGCGACCCGGAACAACCGGATTCCTAGTTCCGTACGGGTGCTAATACTGTATAATAAAGGTAGAGAGTGAGGAGTGTATGATCGGCACAACCGAGATAGTCATCATCGTCGGTGTGGTTCTGGTTCTGTTCGGTGCCACGGCGATTCCCAAATTCGCCCGTTCTTTGGGCAGGGCGAAGAAGGAGTTCGAGCAGGGAATCAAAGAGGGACAGATCGACGACGAGGACAAGAAGAAAAAAGAATTAGACGACAAGAAAAACGAGTCCTAGATACCGAGGGCTTCGATCCCGTCGCTCCACGGAAGTGAGAGGATACCGTTTATTTCTTTCCTTACAGGATCTTGAGAGAGACAAAAGGCTTCGGTATTGGCAAGATCCTTCTTGAACACCGCCAACTGTCGGACATCCCGCTCAGAAACCTGCGTGCTTGATTTGATTTCAATCAAGGCAGTGGCCTGTCCCGGTCTCTCCACGATCAGGTCTATTTCAACCCCGTCCTTGGTATTCAAGTAGGAAAAACGAAAATCGTTTTGGCGATAGGCGCTTAACCGAATGATCTCCGCGATGATAAAGTGCTCGAATGCCCGACCGTACTCATAGGTTCTCGGTTTCAGCGGTACCGTAAGCATCCTGGTGAGCGCTCGTACCACTCCGGGGTCGAAGAAATAGAATTTGGGTGATTGTGACTGCCGCTTGCGTACGGAAAGGTGATATGGCTCGAGCATAAAGCCCAGTAGAGTATCTTCGAGAATCTCGAAATAAGACGCCACGGTCTTATGATCCGCTCCCACATCTCTGGCAATATTGGAGAAGTTGAGCATCTCCCCGTTACACTGGGCGGCAATCTCCAGGAAGCGACGGAAGGGATCGAGTTTTCGTATCAGGTGTTCCGCCCAAACCTCCTCCTTCAGATAGGTGAGGGAATATGCCCTGAGATAAGCCTGGTATTCTGCTTCATTTTTCAACGAAGACAGGGTTGGCAAAGTCCCGTAACGAAGTGCCTGATCGAGATCGAAGTTACACCTGAGTTCTCGGTGAGTGAACGGAAATAGGTTGTAGACAAAAGCCCTTCCTGCCAGAAGATTGACAGTGTCCTTTTTTAATCTGCGTGCGCTTGATCCGGTTAGCGCAAAAGGTATTTTTTCCTTCTCTACATTGCTGTGCACAATATCCAGGAGTTTTGGTACTTTTTGTACTTCGTCGATGACCACCCATTCCAGACTATTGCGGATGGCTGCAATCTGTTGACTCAATTCCAACGGGTTTCTTGCGAAGCGATCTTCCTGCTCCGGGTCCAGGAGATCGATCCAAAGGGTTGTGGAATCTCTAAAATACTCGGTGAGGAAGGTAGATTTACCGGTTCCTCGAGCTCCGAAGAGAAAAAAACTGTGGCCAGGCAGAGGAGAGATCAATCTTGGGACCATACTCCCAAATTGTACGACATTCTGGGAGTATGGTCAACGACCTGAATTCTGATGTATTTCGAGTAGATTTGTAAATGACGCAACAGCGGCGGGAGAGTTTTCTCACCTCCTCGCTACGGGCTATGCGTACTTCCTGTTGACCAACCAGAGGGACAGCAACACGATCAGGTCGGCGGCCAGCCGGTTGAGCCAAACGATCAGATCCGGTTCGGCGAAATTGCTGGCGAAAAAACTCAAGATGATCTGGATGATCCAGAGGATGGCGATCACCAGGGTCGTAGCGTAGAGAAGCTTGCTTTGCACGGCGAAAAATACCCCGGCGAACACGATCACACCAGCCACTATTTCGATAATCGCCACGACGAGATTGAGCGGGTCGTTGGCCCGGCCGAAGAGCCTGTTCATCCCCCGACCAAACTGAGCGAGGTTCGAATTGTAGTGGGTGATCCCGATCAGACCCAGTGTAATTAAGAACACCGCCACCACGATCTGAAGGATCGTGGTAACATCAACTGCTGCTTTTCCTCTTGCCATTTTTATTAAGTTCCTCCTGGTACTTTGTTTGTTCGCCAGTTTACGCTCGTCCCAGCACCATGGCCAGCAGGGCCATGCGCAGGTAGACCCCGTTGTGGGCCTGGCGGAAGTAGGCGGCGCCTGGAAGATCATCCACATCGGTGGTGATCTCGTCAACCCGGGGCAGGGGATGCATGATCACGATGCCCTTCTTTCCCTTCTCCACCAGGTTCCGGTTCAGCACGTAGCTGCCCTTCAGACGTTCGTATTCCGCCGGATCGTCGAAACGCTCCCGCTGGATGCGGGTCATGTAGACGATGTCCGCCTGGAGAGCTTCCCTGATATCGCCGGTCTCCTTTACGGGGATTCCCATTCTTTTCACGTCCGCTGCAACGTGTTCCGGCATGGATAGCTCTTTCGGTGCGCAGTAGATGTAGGAGGGATTGAAGGGAGCCAGGGCGTAGGACAGGGAGTGCACGGTTCGGCCGTACTTCAGATCCCCGACCATGCCGACGGTCAGATTCTCCAGAGTACCCTTCTCCTTCTGGATCGTGTAGAGATCGAGCAGGGCTTGGGTGGGGTGCTGCCCCGATCCGTCGCCGCCGTTCAGCACCGGAATATCTACAGCATCGGCGATGATCTTGGCTCCGCCGGTCTGGGGCTGGCGCACGACGATGCAGTCCACGTACCCTTCAACGGTGCGGGCCATATCGGCCAGGCTCTCTCCCTTGGAGGCGGAGGAGCTCTTGGCATCCGCCACGGTGATCGAGCGCGCCCCCAGACGTTTGACCGCGGTCTCGAAAGACAATCGGGTGCGGGTGGAGGGCTCCAGGAAGATCACCGCCACTACTTTGTCGGAGAGCAGGTCGGAAACATGTTCCTTTTTGACCAGATCCTCCATTTTGGCGGTGACCTTCATGATTTCCAGAAGATCGCTCTTCGAGAGGTCCTCGGTACTCAGAATGTCTCGTCCTTCAAAACTCATGTTTACTCCCTTCCTTGATCATTGATCTTCTTGCTCGCCGTTTTTATAGCACGAACGATGTTTGTGTAGCCAGTGCAGCGGCAGAGATTGCCGCGAATGGCCTGCTTGATCTCCTGGTTGGAAGGATCGGCGTTGATGTCGAGCAGGGCCTTGGCGCTCAGGATCATACCCGGGGTGCAGTAGCCGCACTGAACCGCACCCTCGTCTATGAAGGCCTGCTGCAGGGGGTGCAGCGATCCATTCTGTTCGAGGCCCTCGATGGTCGCAATCTTCTTTCCATCCGCTGTGAAGGCCAGGGTCTGGCAGGAGAGAATCGCTTTCCCATCGAGCAGCACCGTACAGGCACCGCACTCTCCGATGCCGCAGCCGTACTTGGTGCCCATCAACCCCAGTCTGTCCCGCAGCACATTGAGCAGGATTTCGTTGGCCTTGACCTCCAAAGGGTACTCTTTGCCGTTTACATTTAAAGTAATCGCTGTTTTCATTCTTTGCCTCCAGACCTCCTCCAGGCTTCCTGCAGGGCTTCCCGGACCAGCAGGGAAGCAATCTGCCTGCGGTATTCCGCGGTGGAACGGACATCATCGATCGGCGCGATATCTTCCTCCACCAGTTCGGCCGCCTCCTGGAACAATTCGCCGCTGTACCTTCTGCTTTCCAGGGCTTTTTCGATTGACGGCGCCCTGACCGGAGTCGGCGCTACCGATCCAAGGGCGATCCGCGCTCTCTGAACCGTGTCACCGTCCCGTTCGATGCAGGCGGCGCAGTTGATCTTGGCGATGTCCAGGCTGACCCGGGCCAACCGGCGAAAGGCAGCGCCTGAGTGTTCCGAGGGCAGCGGTATCGACACGGAGTGCACCATCTGACCCTGTTTCAACACGGTTTTTTTCGGTCCGGTGAAAAAACCGCCGAGGGGCAGGCGGCTGCGTTGAGCTCCGGCACCGCCGTTGCTCCAACAGATTTCAACCTCCGCGTCAAGGACGAGGAGAATCGGCGGAGTGTCCGCTCCCGGGGAGGCGTTGCAGAGGTTGCCCGCCAGGGTGGCCATATTGCGGATCTGGGTCCCGCCGATCACATTGATCGCTTCCGCCAGGGCGGGAAAGCGGGAGACGACCTGGCGGTTATGCTCGATATCGCTCAGGAGGGCTGCAGCTCCAACGATTAGGCGCCCTCCCTCGACGCTGATGAACTCCAGTTCGGGAATTCCCAGGACGTACACCAACCGGCGGGGCTTAACCGCATTGATCTTGATGTTGTTGAGCAGGTCGGTGCCCCCGGCCAGAACCTGGGACCCCTCCTCGTTCAGCGCCTCCAGAGCCTCTTCCAGGCGGCGAGGGCTCCTGCATTCGAAATCAACACTGATTACACGGGTACTTGACATGATTCTCCTCCCTTTCGCGCTAGCGTGCCGGAGCTCACTTGGGGCTTCCCGGGCGCTAATTTACCGTCCCGCTCATGCTCCTCGCGAACCGCGCGAAGGATGTCTTCGGGAAGAATCGGCAGCTCTGTGAACCAGATTCCGGTGGCGTTATGAATGGCTGCGGCAACGGCTGCAGGTACCGGATTCAGCGCCGCTTCTCCGATTCCCTTGGCGCCCATCGGACCCGTGGGCTCGTAGGTGTGGGCAAAGAAGATCTCGAAGTCTTCAGGATCGGGAAGGTCTGCCGCCCCGAGCATCTTGTAGTCGGTCAGCAGGCCCCGGTTGGTCAGCTGCCCCGTTTTAGGATCGTAATCCGTGTCTTCCAGCAGGGCCATGCCTGCCCCTCGATAGAAACCGCCCTGGAGCTGTCCTTTGGCCAGGGCCGGGTTGATCACCGTACCAGCGTCGCTTCCGGCCACCACCCGCAGGATACGCACCATGCCGGTGTCCATATCCACCTCGACCTCGACAAAGAAAGTCGTGTAGGCGGGCGGGCAGTTGACCTTGCGCACGCTCCGTGCCGAGATAGCTGTGCCCCAGTCATTGTTCATTGCCGTCTGGGCCACCTCCCGGATGGTAATGTTTTTCTCCGGCATCCCCTCTACATAGATGATCCCCTCTTTTCCCCCGTCATCGGGGCGGGTCTTCAGGGAATCTACAGGTGCATTGAGAATCCGGGAAGCATAGTCAAGGAGAATCTTCTTAGTGTCTTGGGCTACATCCAAGACGGCGCCGGCTCCGCAGTACACCCCACGGGTGGCGTGGGTGCAGACATCGTAGCCCGTGGAGCGGGTGTCCGCCGGAGAGATACCCACCTTGTCGAAGGGTACACCGAACTCCTCGGCCACCAGCTTGGCGGCCGCGTCCAGAGTTCCACCTCCGTGATCCATCAGGGCGGTCAGGATGTCGATCGATCCGTCCTCATTCACCTTGACCTGGACCGTGGTGAAGTCCTTCACCTCCCCGGGTACGGGGGCCCCGGTGCCGGAAGTGTGAAAGCCCCGGGCAACTCCGATTCCGCGCCGCAGGCGTCCGGCCTGAGTCTTTGGATCGGGACGCTTATCCCAGCCGATCTTCTCCGCCCCGGTGTACAACAGCTCCTTGACTCCGTCGGAGTGAATCAGGGAACGGATGGTGGGACCCTGGCCCCAAAAGATCTCTCCCAGGCCTACGTAGTTGTTGGCCCGCAGTTCGATCGGGTCGAGATTGAGCTTTTCCGCCAGGATGTTCATGGTCGTTTCCACGCCGAAGGTCACCTGGGGGGCTCCATAGCCCTGCATGGCGCAGGCCGGTGCTTTGTTTGTGTATACCGCCACACCCTGGTAGCGCATGCTGGGCAGCCGATAGAGGGAGTGCCACCACCCGGCCAAAACGCCGAGAAAAGCCAGAGCCTGAACATGATGACTGCCGATATCCACCCAGGCTTTCATCTGCCCGGCGGTGAGGGTGCCGTCCTTCTTGGCCCCGATCTTCAGGGTGTAGCGGGTAGGATAACGGCAGTGGTCGTAGAGATCCTCCTCCCGGCTCTGGAGGATCTTTACGGGTTTTCCCGCCTTTAGAGCCAGAGCGACCGTAATCAGGATTACCGGATTCGTTTGGATGCCGCTGCCGAAGTGCCCGCCTCCGGTAATGCGGATTACGTTTACCTTGTTCAGCGAAATGTCGAACAGCTGCCCGAGCAGGATGCGGGTGTTGTGGAGGGCCTGGGTGGACGGCCAGACGGTGATCCCGCCGTCGGGTTCCGGACGGCAGGTACAGCCGCGGGGTTCCATCTGGCAATGGTAGACCCGGGGGGTGGCGAACTCGTTCTCCACGATCACCTCCGCCTCGGCAAAGCCTTTGTCTACATCACCCTCGGTCACTTCGCGGGTGCAGGCGATGTTGTTCTGGATTGGGATCTCCTTGTCCTGGAGGTAGACCTTGTCGTGAATCAGGTTGTCCTCTGCGGCCATGGCCTCTTCTATGCTGAAGTAGGCGGGTAGAAGCTCCCACTCCACCTGAACGGCCTCGGCGGCCTTTTCGGCCAGCTCCTCGGTTTCCGCGGCCACGGCGGCGTAGGGATCGCCGACCTGGCGCACATGGTCGCTCAGGATCCGCCAGTCTTTGTAGGTTGAACGGGGCACCGAGACCTGACGTACGTTGAAGAACTCCTGAGGCGTGTCGCCGGGCTCGAGTACGACCACACCCAACTTTTCAGCGCCGGAGAAATCGATTGATTTGATCCGGGCGTGGGGATGGGGGCTGCGCAGGATCTTGCCGTACAGCATGCCTGGCAGCACCACATCTGAAGGGTATACCTCCCGGCCGGTGACCCGGGCCCGGCCTTCCTTGCGGGGAAAATCCTTACCGAGAAAATGATAGGTTTTGTCACTCATGGCTTTGTATCCTCGCCTCATTCTGCCCGTGCAGCCCGAGACTGTCAATATTATAATCAAGAATTGAATTCCATATAATGAGAATACATGGTTTGACATATTTCCCCTGTCCGGGTAGTATGCAAAGCATCACTTTTCAGGTGCGAACACCACAGGTAGATTGGTATCGCAATTTTCAATCGCAATTGGTAAGGAAAATTGCGATATCTTCTTCCAGCTGAAAATCTTGTCAAGAAAACAAGATTTTCAGCTGTCATCATAATAAAAATTCGTTGCAGGAGGGCAGATGTGGGAGATTTCCGCTTTTTCCGACCCACAGCGTTAGAGGAGCTTCTCGATTTCAAGGCCAAAGAGGGAAGTAAGGCAAGAATCCTAGACGGAGGGTCGAATGTCCTGGTCTATATAAAGGAAGGAACGATTCCGGGTGGGACCCTGGTGGATGTGAAGTTTCTCGAGGCAATTAAAGGAATCGAGGTCCGGGAGGGCAGAGTCGAGATCGGAGCCGGGGAGCTGATTGCGGACATCATGGAGTCTCCGGTGATCAAGAAAGAAATACCCTTTTTACGGGATGTACTGCAGAAATTCGCCAATCCCCTTGTCCGAAACATGGCCACCCTGGCCGGAAACATTGCCGACTCATCCCCGATCGGCGATACGATTCCACCGCTGCTGGTCCTTGAGGCCCAGTTGGTCCTGGCCAGTGCCAAGGGGCAACGGGTGATCCCGCTGGAGGAGTTCTTCACCGGGCCGGGGAAGAACGTCCTCGAGCCGGAGGAGGTGATCCTCAAGGTGCAGTTCCCCGTGCCGGTACAGGGCAGCGGAGGGCATATCAAGCTGGGACTCCGCAAGGGCACCTCCTGTTCGGTCGCCTCCGTAGCGGTCTGGATCGTGGCTGAAAAGAACAGTGTAGAGGATATTCGCATCGCCCTGGGCGGCGTGGCACCGACCCCGATCCGGGCCCGTAAGACTGAAAGCTCCTTCAAAGCACAGAGCCTGGACTGGGACAGGATCTCGGCGCTTTCCGAGACGGTGGCGGAGGAGATCAGTCCGATCACCGATGTTCGAGGCAGCGCCGAATACCGAAGGCAGGTTTCTGTCAGCCTGCTGGCCAAGGCGGTTCGCCAGGCCCTGGGAATGGAGGAGTGAGATGGATGATCTGAATCTGTACGATATCTGTATTACGGTCAACGATCGGGAGATCAAGGCAAGAGTCAAGGCGGAAACCTCTTTGCTCGATTTCTTGAGAGAAAACAACTTCATGGAGGTCAAACGGGGGTGCGACAAGGGAGACTGCGGAGCCTGCACGGTAATCAAGGACGGCCGGGCGATCCTCTCCTGTATCACCCTGGCCCTGCAGGCCGACGGCAGCAAGGTGTACACGGTCAAGTCCCTCGGTACCTGGGACAAGATGCACCCGCTGCAGCAGGCCTTCGTGGATTACGAGGCCCTGCAGTGCGGTTTCTGCACGCCGGGGATGCTGATGAGCGCCAAGGTGCTTCTTGACGCCAATCCCAAGCCGACCCGGGAGGAGATCCGCGAGGCCATATCGGGGAATCTCTGCCGCTGCACCGGGTATCAGAAGATCGTTGACGCCATCGAGGCGGTTGCCAGAGGAGAGTATCGATGAAAAAGGAGTACAGCGTAGTCGGAACCCGGATAGCCGGTCTGGATGAGAAGGACAAGGTCCTGGGAAACGTCGTTTTCGCCGATGATTTCACTTTACCCGGGATGCTTCACGGAAAGGTCTTCCGCTCCACCAAGGCATCCGCCCGGATCAAGCGCCTCGATGTGTCAAAGGCTCAGGCGTTTCCCGGAGTCGTCTGCGTGCTGACCGCCGGGGACGTACCCAACAACGAGTCCGTGAAGAACGTGGTCGGACAGACCACCGAGGTGGGACTGCTGGAAGCCAAGCATCAGGTGCTGGCCCGGGAACGGGTACGCTACTGGGGCGAGGCGATCGCCCTGATCGTCGCGGAGAGCCTGGATATCGCCCGGGATGCGTTGAAGCTGATCGAGGTGGAATACGAAGAGCTTCCAGCCGTGTTCGATCCTCTTGAAGCGATGAAACCGGATGCGCCAAAGATCCACGGCAACAACAACGTGATCGCTTCCTGGAAGTTGCGCAAGGGGGAAGTGGAAAAGGGTTTTGCCCAAGCCGATGTGGTCGTGGAGAACACCTATCGTACTCCCCGGCAGGAGCACGCCCATATAGAGCCTGAATCCGGTGTTGCCTGGGTGGATGACATGGGTGTGATCAACGTGCGCTATGCAGCCCAGGTCATCGAACACTACCGGGACATTGCCACGGTCCTTGGGGTGCCGGAGAGTAGGGTGCGGGTGATCGGTACGCTGATCGGAGGGGGATTCGGAGGAAAGGAAGACGTCACCGTCGAGGTCTTTCTGGCTCTGATGACCTGGAAGACGGGCCGACCGGTGAAGCTCACCTTTACCCGAGAGGAGATGGGCTACGGCCGGCATAAACGGCACCCCTACGTGCTCAAATACAAGACTGGGGCTACCAAGGAGGGCAAGCTCGTTGCCCTGGAGGCTCAGATCGTCTCCGACGCAGGGGCCTACGTGTACTTGAGCCCCTGGGTCCTGATCTATTCAACGGTGCACTCCACCGGACCCTACCTCATTCCCAACGTTAAAGTGGATGCCAATTCGGTGCTCACCAACAACATCATGACCAGCGCCTTCCGCGGGTTCGGGGGGATGCAGGTGGTAGTGGCCTACGAAGCCCAGATGGACGACCTGGCGGAAAAGCTCGGTATGGATCCCCTCGAGCTGCGCAGGAAGAACTACCTCAAGAAGGGGGATGTTACGGCCAGCTACCAGGAGATCACTTCGGAGGTCTGGCTGGAAAAATGTGCCCGGGCGGCTCTGGACGCCTTGGGGGAGAAGAGCAAGGGCGGTAAGACCAAGAAGGTCGGCCGCGGACTGGCCTGTGCCTGGCAGTCCTACGGTCGCATGACCTACCTGCACGACACCTCCAACTGCTGGGTGAACCTGGAGATGGACGGCAGCGCCGTGGTCAGGACCGGTATCCCGGATCTCGGCGGAGGCCAACGCGAATCGGTTCGCGCCATTGCGGCGGAGGTGCTGGGACTCAATGTCGAGGAGATCCATGTGATCTCCACCGACTCCCAGGTCACTCCCCTGTCCGGGACGGTAACCGCAACCCGGGCGCTGTACATGTCGGGGAACGCGACCAAGCTGGCGGCGGAAAACGTGAAAAAGATCATCACCGACAAGGCGGCGGAGATTCTGTCCGTGGCTCCGGAGAAGCTCGACCTGAAGGACCACACCGTGTATGTGGTGGACGATCCCAAGAAAAGGATTCCTCTGGTCGATGCGATCAAGCAGTGCTACTTCGAGGGCAAGATCCCCCAGAGCCTGGCTACCTTCCGGGCCCCCTTTACCGAGCCGATCAGCTCGGACGTGATCAAAGATCCCGTGTTTCCGGACTTTACCTTCGGTGCCCAGGCGGCGGAGGTGGAGGTGGATATCGAAACCGGGGAGGTCAAGGTCCTGAAGTGGGCCACGGCCTACGACATCGGGCAGGCGATCAACGTCAACCGGGTGGAAGGCCAGTTGGAAGGCGGGGTTGCCCAGGGGTTGGGCTTCGGACTGATGGAGGACTACCTCGAGGTCGACGGGGTACCCTGGACCTGGAACTTGCACGACTACATCATTCCGACCTCCAAGGATGTGCCGGATATCAAGTCGATCGTGCTGGAGTCCGGTTCCGGAAAGGGACCCTTCGGCGCCAAGGGAATCGGGGAGCCGGCAATATCGGCAGCCGGTCCGGCGGCGGCCAATGCCGTCAAGGACGCGATCGGCATCCGGGTCACCCACCTGCCGATCACCGCCGAGCGGATCTTTTTCGCCCTTCGGCAGCGGGGCGGAGGCTGATCAAACGGGATAAGCGATACCGGCTATCCGGGGTTCCTGGGTAAGCAGAAACCTCCTCGTGTTCGATAAAGTGATGAAAGCCATCGTTGCTATTCCTATGCGCTGGGGATGATGGGAACGCAGGCTGACCTTGAAGATTTTCCAAAAGGATTTTCTGTCGGTCTGTGGCGCGGTGACCAGGAACTTGAGGAGCCTCAACGTGATTCCCAATCTCCTCCTATCAAGACGGTATCTGGGGATATTCAGACGTTGTCTCCTGGCAGAGCTCTCGTAATTCGCAAAAAAGTCTTTCAGCCTTAAAAGGAACCCCCCGTGGTCGTATAGTTTCCAGAGAAGCCAATACGTGCCTGCCCGAAGCTGCTCCAGGCTCATTTGTTTCGGAATCATCGTGAAAGTACTCAGATTGTGAAGGTGCTCCGGATTCGACCTGTACTGCTCTTCCCAGTCCAAATACCTGTTTTCCCGGACGATTCGCCTCTTAAGAGCCGTGGCATCCATCGCCTGGAGCGGGTAGATCTGTACATTGGGAACCGCACTCCTCATGTGAAAGTCGAGCTGATCCTTGAAAATCGAGAGGCCGTCATGATCGAATCCCACGATGCAGGTCGATATAACCGTGATCCCGTACTCCTGGAATCTTCTAATGTCTTGAATCAGGTCGCTGGCGATATTCTGGCACTTGCCCGTTTCTCTCAGACTCTCAATACAGGGGCTTTCAATTCCTATCTGAACCGCGGTCATGCCTGCCTCCGCGGCTATCTCGAGAAACTCATCGTCCTTGGCCACATCGATGGAGAGCTGAGTAATGAACATCGTGGGACTGCGCTGCCTACTGTTCCAGTCCCGCAGCGCTGTCAGGATGGCCTTCGCCTTTTCCCGATCCGCCGAGAGATTGTCGTCGGCGATGATCACGAAATTGATCCCTATTTTTTTGGGCTCCTCGACTTCCCTCACGATTCTGTCTACGGGTTTGTATCGCATCTTCCGGCCGACATATGCCCCCACACTGCAGAACTCACACTTGTAGGGACAACCCCGACTGGCCTGAACCAGTCCCATCATGTATTTTTTCCTGGCCGATTTGGAAAAACCGCCGTAGTCGGGAATTAGGCTTTCCGCCAGATCGAATCTTTCCGTTTCGCGGTATTCGTTTTTATGCCTGGTGTGAAGATAGTCGTTGAGAAACTGCGGCCATATTCTCTCTGCTTCTCCAATAATGAGAACATCCGCGAAGGGTCTCCATCTCTCCGGACAGAGGGAAACACAAGGCCCGCCGCAGACAACGAGAGTCCCGCGTCGGGAAAATTCCTCCGCCAATTTTTGGGCTCGAAAAAACTGCGTCACGAACCCGGTAATGCCGGCGATATCGTAGGGTATGTCGAAATCGATCTCCTCCACGTTCTCGTCGATGATCCTGACTTCAAACTCTCCGGGGGTCAGAGCGGCGACGGTGGGAAGGGCAACGTTCATGACGCCACCGGGCGTCCGTGCCAGAATATCTGAGAATCTCAAATCTACGTAACTGCTCGGTGGAGACTTCGGAAAGACGAGGAGAAGCTTCTTTCTTTGCACCGCGGTGTCCTTTGTACAGCGCAGCGACAACGTTCACGTTGAATGATAGAATCGGGTAGCAGGACTTACTCGTTCGTTGGACTGCTATCTACAAAAAATCATAGCATACAGGGATTTATAGTCAAATTTGTCGAATGGCCGTTCCTATGAGCGCGGCTGTTCACCTGCGACGGCAGCCTTGCTGGGCGACCGAGTTGATGATCATATCTATTGGAGACAGGCTTCCAGGTCCAGCGCAAGGACGATCTTCTGGGAAACCTCCAACATCGTTTCAGAGTCGAGGGTTCCCAGGTGTTTTTCCAGTCTTGCCTTGGGTACGGTATGCAGATTATCAGTCTGAACGAAAGAAGGTTTTACCAGATTGGCTTTCTGGTCGATAAACACCTCGGTCGGATACCCTTTGCCTTTGGTCGTCACCTCGGCGACCGTCACCTTATTCAGGTATTCCAACACATTTTGCCGGGTAAGAACTACGACGGGTCGTATCCCAATTCGCCCACCTATATCAATTAGCCAGATATCGCCGCGGTTCATTCATGCCCCCAATGGTCAGCATTGATCCAGGCCTCTGATTCCTCCACCTCCTCCGGGGTTTCACGTAGCTTTTTTATCCACTGATCTTCAAAATCCTGTATCTGTTTTTGAATGAGCCATGCCTTCACCGCTTCCCTGACGATTGCGGAGCGGGTTTTTCGAGATGATGCGGCAACCCGGTCTATCTCTTTGAGAAGTTTTTCATCAAAACTGATCTGTGTATTCTTCATCTATACCCCGCATAAATAAAATAAAAAAAGGTGGTATTTTTACTACCTAAAATTATATAATAAATAGCACTAGTGAGTCAAATAATGTTTTGTACTGAAATGACATCTTGGTTACTCTTCATTTTTCTTTTTTCCTCGAATATAATCCAAGCTGCAAAGAAAAAGACAAGCATTCGATCAACGCATGAGTCGTTTTGGTCAGTGTCCTCGAAAAGCCTCATTTGATCATTAAAAAAAAGGGGGAGGTATCTAGATGCACAAGATTACTATGCTGGGAACAGGTTTGATCGGGATGTTTTACACCCAGACGCTGCATGCCAACCGAAGCCGTGACAAGGTTCATGTCCTGTACTCGCGGTCTGA
>Ga0307378_10006728_pt1 | contig 15660 bp, 11 predicted proteins | sample UN1MG_FD_202238 | JGI IMG/M metagenome (GOLD analysis project Ga0307378, IMG submission 202238) | Soil microbial communities from Risofladan, Vaasa, Finland - UN-1 | ecosystem: Environmental > Terrestrial > Soil > Coastal area > Acid sulfate soil | place: Finland: Risofladan, Vaasa | collected... | reverse complement strand
CAAAAACGCCTCATTTCATCTACACCGATTGTATCAAGCCACCAAATCTCAGCAGGTGCCGGTTGGTCGTACTCTTCAGGCCAGCCATCAACCCACAATGCGTCCGTAAAAAGAGGTATATTGCCTGTGCCCTTAACATTAATCGTACGCCAGTTATCTTTGGTGGGCCGCCCAAGCTGGTAATCCAGTTCCGGCGGCGAATTAAGAATGTAACCGTTGGCACCGTAACTGCCGGAATCTTCCATCGGTGCCGATGTCTGCCACGCAGCAAATGGGACCTGCCCGCCATCCTGGTAAGGCTTCGTCGCCATCGGACAAAACCGCAATTCCTTCTCCTTATGGTATGTCTCCAAAGGTAAGAACCACCATGAGCCCATTCCCCCGCCATCGCCTCCATCCCACCAGTATCCGCTGTCCTTCGGCACGCTGCCGTTCATAAAATAGCTGTTGTTATCAGTGGTGTACATCGAAAAAACCAGGGCCCACTGCTTCAGGTTCGCCTGGCAGATGACAGACTTGGCCTGTTTCCTCACACGCGACAGAGCAGGCATCAATATCGACATCAATAGGGCGATTATCGCGATGACGACTAATAACTCGACTAACGTGAAGGCCTTGCGCCTTTTCATAATCCTAACCTCAAAAAAACCACTTAAAACCCAATCGAAATCAATGCCCGCATTTCAAACTCCTGGGAAGCAGCAATCGGTTGCTAATGGCAAAGTAAAAACCTTTGAACTTACTATTAATATCACCATTTTAACAGGATAGTTCGCCTTACAAACAAAAAAACCAGCTAATTTGCTGTTTGCAGCAAATAATCCTCAAAAAGCCGGTTTTAAATAAAAAAAATCGAAAAAACCCTTGACAACCCCTGGGTAATGTTCAAAAATAGGATTGTGGCAATCGATTTTTCTTGGCTTGCCAGGAAATCCGTTGCTGGGTTTAGGAGTTAGGAGATAAGAGAGAGGTGATGGAGAGGAGGAGTTCAGGCCGTTAAGATTCTCCTTTGGTTACTGCAGGTTTGTGCGGTGACGATTTTGAAAGGTCTCTTTGGCCGGACACTTCGACATTTTCCAATTCTCTCTTTTGATAACATTATAACCTGATGTTGTTCGAGACAGGCGGACATTTACGGTGACGGTTGTCCGGTGTGTAGCCGGGCAAATCCACACCCGGCACTTGTGGATGGGATGTTTGTCGAGGACGGCATAAGTTTTTCATATAAGGAAGAGAGAAAGAGATTTTTTAAGGGAGAAGAGGTGTAAAATGCAAAAGAAATTTTGCCTTTTAATCAGTCTTGTTTTGATATCAGTGCTGGTACTTCCAGGGGCCTCACAAGGGACCCTTTTGATCAACGGCGACTTCGAGACAGGAGACGACACCGGCTGGTTCAGTTGGGGGCCGATAGGCAACTTTCAGATAGTAAGCGACCCCGTTTATTCCCAGGGCGACTGGTCAGCAACCCTGTACTGGAGCGATGCCGGCTGGGTGCAACTTGTATCCGCAACGGAAGGCGAGACCTATACTCTCAGCGGTGACATGATTCACAACTCTGATTTTGATGACCGAGCAGCTCATCTGAAACTCGAATTCTGGGATGCCGATGATACGGCAGTGATTGCAGAGTATGATATAGGAATATTGCCGGCTTCAGGCACGGCTGATGACACGTGGTTTTCATACTCCGGTTCTGCTGTAGCACCTGTTGGTACAGGACTGGCCAAAGTTGTTCTGCTTTATGTAGACAGCACAGGGGGACAGGCCACGCCATTCGGACTGGCTTACTGGGACAATGTTGTTTTGACCCCGGAGCCGGCAACAGTGGCACTGCTGGGTCTCGGCGGACTGTTCCTGAGACGTCGCAAAAGATAATTTGCTTGTCTACAAGTAAAAGGATGTTATAAAGAAAAGGGCAGGTTTTAGTTTTTGACCTGCTTTTTTTTTGTTCTGATTGAATTTCCGAATTATTTCAGGGATTTCCCAGACCTCGTGAATAGCACAAGCGAAAAAATTGAGCAGCTTCATCGTCACAATTTAACCCGAAACGCTCATTAAGGCCTTTGATACACCCTGACGTAATCAACAACCATCTGTTGAGGCAGGACGGTCGAGCCGTCAGGGGAGCCGGGCCAGTTGCCGCCGACTGCGATGTTCAAAAGAAAATGAAAAAGCTGGTCAAATGGTGCAGGGAAATCACCGCCACTGCTCCACCAGCTTGTTTCGTTATTGTACAGGATACCATCCACATACCATCGTATTTCAGCCAGTTCCCATTCAATGGCATATGTATGAAAGTCCAGTGAAAAATCGGTCCCGTCGGCATATGAGCCGCCGGAGTATGTATTGTCGGGCCATTCGCCGCCATAGTGGATGGCTGCGTAAACGGTGTCGGCGATATTTACGGATTCGACGATGTCGATTTCGCCACTCGCGGCCCAGCCGCCGTAGACCGAGTCTGTGGGCAGCATCCAGAATGCGGGCCACATGCCCTGGGTGGTGGGAAGCTTTATTCTCGCTTCCATTCTGCCATAGAGGAAATCCTGTTTGTTCAAACTCCGGATACGGGCTGAGGTGTAATCATATCCGTGGTATGATTCTTCACGGGCGACTATTACGAGATTTCCATCCTGTACATATATGTTCTCCGGCCGGTCGGTGTAGTACTGCAGCTCGTTGTTTCCCCAGCCCGAAGGAAGACCATAAGAAGTGCCGTCGCCAATCATGTACTCCCAGTTCGCAAGATTCAGGGTCGAGCCGTCGAATTCATCGGACCAGACAAGGCTCCATTCGTCAGCGGGTGTGCAAATGTCGTCGGTTTTAATCAGCACTTCCCAAATGGAAGAACCGTATTCCGTTGCTCTGCTGACGCAGTTAATCCTTATGTATCGAATCGATTGCGGGGCGAATGTGATATCGTCGTAACCACCATCTGCGCTGTTGTCGGTATGCACAGTTGTCCAGGTGGCAGCATCATCGGAAACCTCAACGTTATATCTATCCGCGTAAGCATTTTCCCAGTATATTCCAAGGCCGGAAACATTCCTCATTTGCCCCATATCGAGCTGCAGCCACTGATTATCAAGAAATGCGCTCGACCATCTCGTTGAGAAATCGCCGTCGACCGCTTTTTCTGCAGTATAACTCTGGCCTTCACTGCTCGAAGCGGTCGCATCGATATAACCAATGCACTCTATCAGCCATTGCTCTGCGAAGAGGCCGAAATCAATCATATCGATTTTGCAGTTGTCGTCGAGGTCTGCGGGGCATTGCGGCTCGTTGACTTCGAGCCAGTGCTGGGCGAATAGAGCCAGGTCGTTAAAATCTACAGAGTCGCTGCTGTCGTAATCTGCGGTCAATTCCGCCTGGACCAGAGCATTCAAAGTCAACCCGACAGCCAATATAACGAGGGTAAAAACCGTTTTTTTACTCATAACACCCATCACATCCTATTTATACAGCATAACGTATCCAGAGTTCGTTTTTTCCTGGAGTTACGTCGTGTTGCAGAGGAACCAGCAAATCCCGCAAATATTCACCTTTAGTATAACAAAACCTACGGAAATTTCAACAAAAAGTTCCCCTTCTCGACAATACCCTCACTATGCGCTGACCTACAGTGTGGCTGGCACAAATCTACTTTTTCAGGGCCAAATGGCGGGTTTTTGGCGGAAAATTATTTTTTTAGCAAAAAAATCTTGACAATCAGCAGATTGAAGTGGAAAATTGATATATGAAGTTAGAGCCGTCGGTTTTGGACGGCCGCTGTTAGGATAAATTAAAGCGAAGAGAGAGGTGATGAGAGCGCGGAATGCTGTCAAACCTAAAGATTTCACAGAGAGAAGTTTTATGCTTTCGTGGAAGCATTCCTGTGTAACACTTCAGACTCTTCATTTGTATTCGAGAGCACAACTTCAAGATTGTTTTTGGCAGGTGCTCAGATACGGTGACGGCTGTCCGGTGCGTAGCCGGGCAAATCCACACACGGCATCGTGACAGAGGACCAGTTGAAAACAAAAGAAGCTGTATATTTATATAAAAAGAAGAGAGAAAAAGACTTTTCGAAAGAATAGGAGATAACAAATGAATAAAAACAAGATTTGCTTGTTTGTCGGTATCGCTTTGACCGCGGTACTGATTCTTTCTACAATGTCTCAAGCAACTCTTCTAACCAACGGTGATTTTGAGACAGGAGACGGCACCGGCTGGCTCACTTGGAACGGATACAACGCTGCGGTGGTAAGCGACCCGGTTTACTCACAAGACAGTTACTCCGCTACATTATGGTGGAGTGATGCAGGCTGGTTACAGCTTGTTTCCGGAACCGCAGGGCTGGAGTACACACTGAGCGGTGATATGATTCACGATACCGCCTGGAACAAGAGGGAAGCCATATTGAAGCTTGAGTTCTGGGACGCAGCCGACACCACACAACTCGCAGCATATGAGATAGGTGTACTTACCGCGCAGAGCGCTGATGACACGTGGTATTCCTATTCCGGCTCGGCTGTAGCTCCTGATGGAACGGGTTTGATTAAAGTGGTCCTTCTATATGAGGACCTCACCATAGGAAAACCCGGCGACCCTGCCGGTGTGGCTTACTGGGACAATATTGTTCTTACCCCGGAACCGGCAACAATATGCCTCTTGGGGTTAGGCGGTTTGTTCCTCCTTCGCCGTAAAAGATAAGTTGCTTGTAAAAGAAGAAACACTATAAAGAAAAGGGCAGGTTTTAGTTTTTGACCTGCCTTTTTTATGCGCTTTTTTTTACTCAAATTCGGATACTTTAGGGATTGGCACCGAGCCGAAGCAGATGAGAAGTTAACCACTGCCGAGCTAAGATTGCGGTGCATAAGGCCAAACTAATTTAATCATCCAACTCGATAACCGAAATAGTATGCGGTTTGTCATAGATATTGCCGTCGCCGGGCAGGTCGATGTTTGAAATATAAAGCCTGCTGCCGCGAATACAAACCTCGGAAGGCCTGTCAAGCAGGCCTCCGATACCGCCTGAGTTATTTTGATTTTTGGCAATGGTTGTAACTTTGCCGGTTTTTGGGCAAATTTTGCGAACCGCATTGCCGTCGAAATCAGCAACGTAAATTTCACCGGTCTTGGGGCAAATCTTTATCCCATCGGTGCTGTCCATGCCCTGTCCCTTCGCGATGACTTTTTGTGATGTGACCCTGCCATTGTCATCGAGAGTTATTTTTACAAGGCTGGCCTCGCCGAAGTTACAGACATACAAGGTGCCGTCGGAAGCGATGGCCATCCCATTTGCACCGACACCTCTGTCAGTATAAGTCAGAAAGCTCGTAACCAAATGTTCGTCTCTTCTTTTCGGCAACAGCTTGATGGGCTTGCCCTTGAACTCGGAAAACTTGAAGCGATACACGCCGCTGGGCATGGGGGTCGCGTCGACGTCAAGAGATGTCTCAGTAACATAAACGCTGTCTCCATGGCAGACAACAGCATTCGACATGATAAAGCCGGTTACAAGAACTTCGGACCCGACCGCCCTGCCGTCTTTCATATTAACACGCAGCAGCCGTGATTTATAATCGGTGCTATAAAATCCCTGATTGTCGGCTACGTAGAAATTTCCATCAGGGCCGATGTCGATACCCAGCGGGGCGGCCTTGTCCGTTTCCGGATGGGGCGGATAAGTAAAAACCTCACTGATTTGGTCATCGGGGTCGATTTTCAGCAGCTTGGCGGGATAGACGTTGTTGTTGTAGTTGAGACAGTTAAGGTATATATTATTGTCCGGTGCAAGGACCATTCCGTCGGGAGTATTGTATTTTTCAGGCAGATTGACAGCTATTGACGGGTTCTTGAGGCTCGTACTACAGCCGGACAATGCCAGTACAATAGCAAGTGTGAGGACAGTCTTTAGCAGGACATTTAATTGCAGGGTTTTGCTCATACGCTTCATAATTTACTCCTCTCTAATTCGAAATACAATCCGGGAACACTTACTACGAAAAGCTCCCCTTAAAAATATTTAATCAATTGTTATTCTGTTCCGAATCCAGAGGCGGCTTCGCCTCAGCAGTCTGTCTTACATCGTCGCGGAACAAAACCAGGAATGCGCCGAGCAGGACAACGCAGCTAATCGTTGTAATCATCCAGATTTTATTCCAGTTGGTACCTGCCTCCGTTGCATAGACCTCAATAAGTTTCCCATTGAAGAAATTCCCGATAAGCATTCCAACGCCAAAACAGATAAGTACAATCAAACCCTGGGCCTGGGCGCGAATCTCGGGCGGCGCTTTTTTGTCGACATATACCTGTCCGCCGACAAAGAAGAAGCCAAAAATAATCCCATGGACCCAGATGGCCGGAAAGTACAACATATTCTGGTCATACACCCCGCCCGCCCAGAATGCGACATAACGAACAAGCAGCGCAACCAATCCAACAAACATGGTCCACTTGACTCCCCATCGTGCCAACGCAAGAGGCACAAGAAGCATCAAAAACATTTCCACGAACTGCCCCCAGTTCATGGTAAATGTGATAAACTCAAAACCCTGATCCTGGAGAAACTGAGAACCGTAGGACCAGTAAATGGTAAACGGAATCATGACCAGCATAGAGAGGATAATAAATACGGCAAAGTTAAAATCCTTCATAAGAGTCAACGCCCGCAGACCCAGCGCATCGACAAGGGAAGCTTTCTGGCCTTTGGCAGGCGGTGGAGTATTCGGCAGGGTCAGATTCAAAATCGCCGCCGCCAAAGCTGTACCCGCGCCGCAAATCAAGGGAATTGCCGTACCGTCAATAGCTTTTGACCCGAACATCTTCATCGATGCAAAAATACTAAACAAAGCAGCGGCTACCCAGCCGATAGACCCAAACACTCGAATCTGGGGGAACTTCTCCGATGGGCAGTTTGACATTGCGATTGCATTGGTCAGGCCCCAGGTCGGCATGTAACAGAACATGCCCAAAAGTAAAAAGATAAATAAAACCATCGGGCTTTGGGCTCTGGCTGCAAGCAAAAACAGAACCGCACAGAGGAAATTCAGTATCATCAAAACCTTCTGGCTGGCAAAATGCCGGTCCGCTATCATGCAGATAATCGGCGCAACCAGACATCCCAGTGCCATCGAACTTAGTATCGTGGCTTTGTGAAGTCCTTCGACATTCATGTTCGTCAGGTAAGCCGCCAGCGGAACCCACCAGACAGCAAACATCATGTACTGCAGGAACATCATGACACTTAGACGGACTCTCACGTTAATCGGCATTTTTTCCATTTGTGCTGCCTCCATAGTAAAAAGTTTTTATTTATTCTATCTCATTAACATCCCGCCGGCTGCCAAAAAGGTTTCTCGTGCTCTTTCTCATTTTTCAAATTTCACTTAATTGGTTTCGATATTCTACTCTAACTCGCCGAAGTTAATTTGGCTAATTCTAAGGGCTGATAACAGAGGTGTCAAGCTAAGAGAAACGCAGCCGAAACAGTGAAAATATAGTTGTCGGCAGGTTTCTTTGGATAAAATTGCCTATAATAAAGGTATCCCCGTCTTTGATAACTCTTTCTTTATCTTTTCAACAAAACTTAAGTATTCATCCTTCGGATTACCGCTTTGCACATCGAAACATTCGGGGTAACTCTTTCCAACAGATGCCCCGGCCAGATCTCCCTCATATTTTGGCAGCAACACATTAACTATCCGGTTAGCTTCTTTGCGAGTCATCCCCGTGCATGCCAGGGCCATCTCCGTAGTGGTCCTCATCTCCAGCGGCGTTACATAATCCGGCAGAACCGCCTTCGCCGGGTGCGGTGTCTGAAAGGAAACTCCTGAAGAAATCGCAGCGGCAATAAAGGCCGCACTCTCGTAATAGAACGATTCGGTCATCGGCCCGCCCGCCGCATACGCCAAAGCAAGAGTCGGCATATTCGTATTCCGGGATATGGCCTGACAACTTACAGAAGTCGCCCAAATCACATCTCGCGTGCTCGAACAGCTCAGATTTATATGCAGAGGAAGCGACAAATAATAGTTGCACCGATAAACCAAAATGCCGAACAATACATAAGCCGCATTTAATATCGCCGTAGCTTCCGGCCCGCCTCCGTAGCCGCCAAGCATCGCGGCGCTTGCCAATCCGATATTAAAACCTGAACTAACGCAATACGTCACCTTGGCCAGCATCTCAAAATTCGTTTTGAATTCCGCGAAAGACCCCACCAGAATACCATCGCTCGGCCGCCACTCGAACTGAGGGCTCGCCGCCGCAATCGTCGCAACGGCGCTGCCCGCCGTGGCAATGCCGTTAATAATTGCAAGCCCCTCGCGCCCTGCCCGCCGGCAGGCCTCACGCGCAATCTTTATCGACCTGATGGCCCCGACAATTTCGTTCGGCTGACCCGTCCTGATGCTATATCCGTCAATCCTATCTAAAGCGTTAACGCTCATCGAATCCGCCGTCTCTATCGATGCATTTGCCTCCACAATTCGAGACGCGATTTCCTCACTTGACGCCACTATCCCCGAGCCTACATGGCACCAGGGTCTCGTACTGCTCTCAGGCTTGCGCGAGCGAAAGATTCGTGCTTCCTTGCCCTCACCGAAACGGCACTGCCCGTTATAATTGACGACCGCCTCTAATACCTCCTCGCGGGAAAAATGAAGGACCGTCTTCGTCGACTGAACATAAACCCCGCATTCCACAAAAAAATCCACCGCAGCAGCAAATACCTTATCCGCCAACTCGTCGCTGGATGGAACCGGATTATCGGCATCATACTTGATATCGTATTTACTTATCAGGCTCTTCAAAGTGCCGTACACACAATCAAGGTCAAAACATTCCCCGGACATTCCGGCACCATGCTCGGCCCTCTCGTATATTTCTAACATGTCCGTCAAAATGCTGCTCCTTTAATCTGGCCCACATTTTACCCTGTCATTCTGATTTTTCCACTCTGTTTTTTAATCTCCCCCCTGTCCCTGCGCAGGCTCCGAATCCAATCCCTTTAACCCTTGGCCGTCTCAAGGGTTTGTGTTTAGCCTCAAGGCCTGCCTTGGGGTCATATTCACTTGACACTTGCACTCTGATATACAATCACTAAAATAGGCCGCTGAAAGCGAACCTTTTTGGGAGCCTTTAGATTATGAACAGGGAAAAAGTTATTGTCGGTTTGAAAGCAGTCAGGAATGTGCTCATAGCTTTGTTCTCTTTCGGGTGGGTCATACCATTGAGAGATGGCATTAGCACTTCGTTCCGGTATATTCACATCTTGCATGATTTTTATCCTGAAGACGATTTAGCATTGAGGATTAAAGAAGCGAGTCTGTATGCGGGGATGAGTCGTGGCCTGCTAAAATTTGGTATACTTTGGCTTGCGATTGTCATAGGCTTTTGGGCTTTTGTGGCGGCAAATAAACTCTGGCCTATTAGAAAGATGCCAAAAGACGACCAAAAACAATAAATAAATCGGCAATCGTTACAATGGTGCGGTGAAAACTTTTTTGAGACTTAATTTTCTATGCGGGCAACAAAAATGAGGAAAAAACATTTAACTATATCAGTTGCCACCTTTATGGCACTATGCGCGATCTGGTTTTTGGCGTTGGATAAATCCTATTTTATGGAGAGCTGCGATGACTGCTATTACCAAAAAGACATTTTACAATATCGGATATTCTCAGTTCCTTTCAATGAAACAACAACAGAACGACATGCACCCATAGAACTTATAGCAAGAGACTTGGATAAGCCTTGTCCTCATCACAGCTTTTACCGCCTTCACAAGAAACGCTTTTGGGGCCTTTATCTCTGCACACACCCTTGTATAAGCGGCATATTTGCTTTGAGCTCACATGAAAAACCATGGTATCAAGAAGAAATAAGAACAAAAGTACAGCAAGTTGCCTCTGTCTATCCTAAATCGGGGGAGGAATTTCTTGAACGCGTCATATACGAACATGACTGGAACTATTGGAACCGTTTCAAAGAAGAACTTCTTGATGATAATCTGGAACCAATTGCATTAAGTGGTAACACTTTGCCAGAGGAGAATGTAAGAAAGATTGTAGATCGGATCGAGCTTGTCGCTTGGGTAGAACTTGAAAGTGGTAATCAGCAGCCGGATGAAAATGCGGCTGCGATACTCGCTCTGGGCGAAAGGGCCGGGCCTTACCTTGTCCAAAGGATTACTGATGCAGGCAAATCTCGATGGTTGGAATGGGCAAGTGTTGGTGATGTAGCCCACTTTTTCTTAACCATTATATACAAGCTTAATTGGCCCTCATCTGAGTTCATAGAATTACATAATCTTAAAGCACATGATTCTTATTTTAAATACTATCTCAATTACCTCAAAATATCAAATGATGATCAGAGAAATCAAAACCGTAAAAAATTGCAGCAAGCTTGGAGCGACATAATCGAGAAAAGTCTGAAAAGCAAACAATCACCTAATTGACCCGTACAACCACACTGACTATGCACAGGTTCTGGAAGAAAAAAGACGTTTACCTAATATCGACTCATTAGACAATAGCTCATTTACCCCTCACAAAAACTCCAGCTAAAATTTCCACCCCACCTGCCCTAAATTTCTTTTCAATCAAATGCGCAGGTACCCAAAACCAAAAAACCATTTTTCCATAATTTTTTTTATCCCTTACAGCCAAACAACTTAAAGATTCCCTCTCCGGCAACCGACCCCCTTTCTTCGACAAATTCGCGCATGCCCGCCCTATTAGGGAAACCTCTCTTTTAAAATCCCCTCTTAGGAGATATTGTATGATTAACCTTTTTTTAACCTCTAAGGAACCACTTTCAGTAAGCTCTGTGTTCTCTTTTAAAACTTAATATGTGTAACTCCAGCTTCACCATAGCTGACAACGTCAGCAACTTAGACAAACGACGCAGGCCGAACGCACAAGCTTGCTTGGAGTACGGCCGCGAGTCTGGATATGCCGGGCCGTTGCCCAAATGGCCGGTGAAGCCCTTTTTGATCCGATGCAAACTAAAGTTTGCCTCTGTGCTCTCTGCGTGCTCTGTGGCTAAATATTCTTCTTACGCAGCAGCCGACAAAAGAACCGCTAAAAATAAAATTTCAATCGTTTTGGAGCTTTTATGCAAAACAAACCCAATTTATGCGTCTTTTAGGCCAAAAACAGCTATTATGAGAAAAAACAAACCCAATCAAACCCATTTTTAACCCCTCAGCCACCCTTCAATGCAAAAACAAACCCAATTCAAACCCAATTCCCCCGGCTTCAAAAAGTCCCTTCTGTCAATTTTGACATTCATAACCTTTTCCACCATTCAAATTATATTCGGCCAACGTTCCTTTTTAGTGGGCGCGCACACGCACGCCATGTCAGCTTTATATCAACAGCGCATGTTTAATCGACAAGCTGCCTTTCTATGTCTTCAAGGCTTTTGCCCTTCGTTTCCGGCAGCTTAGTTAATATCACAATGAAACCTATCACGCAAATAACTCCGTAAAGCCAGAAAGTGCCATGCGGGCCCAATCCGTTTTTAAGATAAGGGAAAGCCAAGGTCAAGGCTGTGCATCCGACCCATAGTGAGAAGACCGCTATTGACATGGCAGCACCTCTTATCCTGTTAGGGAATATCTCGGCTATTATTACCCATACTATCGGGGCCAATGTCATGGCATAACATGCGAGAGCCAACACAATAAGAACCACCATGTGGATGCCTGTGCTTTTGAAGAAATAACCTGTACCGAGAATCGCATAGATACACGCAAGTCCCATCGAACCAATCAGCATCAAAGGTTTCCTGCCCAGTTTGTCAACCGTATATATCGCGACAAATGTGAAGAGAACGTTGACCACTCCTGTTAAAACAATAAACCGCAATGTGTCATCTATACTGTAGCCTGCTGCGGCAAATACTTCCTGGGCGTAATTGAAAATAGTGTTTATGCCGCACCATTGCTGGAAAACGGCCAGAAAAATACCCAAACAGATTATCTTAAACAGCTTAGGTTCAAAAAGGTCCTTAAAGTTGACCCTGGCAATCTCATTGCTCGCCAGCGTGTCTTTAATATCATCTAATTCAGCCTTTGCATATTCTTCGCCGCCGATATTAGTTAGTATTCTTTCTGCAACGCTGTTCTTGCCGTATTTGATAAGCCAGCGGGGACTTTCAGGGATGAAAAACATCAATAAAAAGAAGAAGAATGCAAATACTGTTTCAGAGGCAAACATCCATCGCCAGCCATATTGTCCATTCCATGATTCCCTTATCATTTCCGCGGTCGCGTCATCGGGCACAAATCTGGCGATGAGTATATTTGCAAACTGGGCAAAAAGAATGCCGACTACGATTGTAAGCTGATTGATGGAAACAAACCTTCCCCGCATTTTTGCAGGCGAGATTTCAGCTATATACATGGGTGAGAGATTTGATGCCAGCCCTATTCCCAACCCGCCCAATATCCGAAACGCGTTAAAGGAGAAATAGCTCCATGCCAGGCCTGTTCCGATAGCTGAAGCGGTGAATAGAACGCCTGCAGATATCAAGAGCCTTTTTCGCCCCAGCCTGTCGCTCAACGCACCCGAAATAACCGCCCCGATAAGACACCCAATCAGGGCGCTGCTTTGTGCCCAACCTCTTAAAAAAGGTGTATCGTCAGTGATATTAAAAAAAGGTTCGTAAAATGGTTTGGCGCCGCCGATTACCACCCAGTCGTAACCGAAAAGCAGACCTCCCATGGCTGCAACAAAGCAAATCATCCAAAGGTATTTCATGTTATATTTGTTCTGGTCATCCATCATGTGCCTATTGACTCCTTTCTTATAATATAAGCCCGCCCACTATATATCGCAATTCTTTTGTCTTATTTTCCCTTTGACCTGTCCCCTGTATTCTGTGTCCTGTGTCCTGTGTTCTGTATTCTGTGTCCTGTATTCTGTGTTCTGCTTTTCCCCATTAATCAATCATCAATAATCCCTAATCATTTAAAAACGTTCCCCTTGCTTTCTAAAGCCCTAAGTGCTATAATAATGTCATACCCCATTATTGATGGAAAAGCAGGTGAGGAATAAACCATGAAAACGAAAATATACCTTATTATTGCTGCTGTAATCATTTTATCACTAACACTGCCTGCCCGCGCTGAACTCATCACAATAGCCATAGAAGCCACCGTTGATATTGTAGAAGACTATGGCGACTACCTTGAAGGCCAAATCTCCCCCGGCAGCATAATAACAGGATACTACACCTATGAATCAACAACACCGGACACTAACCCCTCGGGATTGGTAGGAGACTATTGGCATTATAGTTCGCCTTGCGGAATATTTCTGTCCGTTGGTGGCTTTAACTTCCAAACAGACCTCACTAATGTCAACTTCCTCGTGGAAATTGTCAATAACAACGCTGGCATTGATGGCTACTTGGTAAGAAGTTATAATAACCTTCCACTTTCAAACAGCACTATAGTTGATTACATTTCTTGGGTACTTCAAGATTATACGATGGACGCCATATCAACTGATGCTTTACCTTTGACGATCCCCATTTTGGAGGATTGGCCATCGATGAATGACTTACGTTTGGAATCTGACAGAAATTTTCTCGTCGATGCTCATGTTACCTCTGCCGTCCTTGTCCCTGAACCGGCGACTCTGTTATTCCTTGCCTTTGGAGCGTTAATCCTTAGAAAAACAAACTAAATCCCAAAAACTTTTCTTTTTGGAGGGAGAAAAATGTTAATATAAATTCTTAGGAAAGACGTATTTTTCAGTATGTTTCCTTAGAAAGGCAAACAACTCGTGAAAAAGCAGGAAATAGAACACCATAGTATTAAGAATCGCAAGGTTGACAAGGGCTCTCGTGTCGATAGGCCTGCTACAGGCGGGTCCAGGCCAACTGTCCTTACTTCAAGGAAGCGACTTTTGTCCGCGATAAATCACCAGCCGGTTGACCGGGTATGTTTGGATTTTGGAGCCTGCGGGCAGACCGGCATGGGCGCGGGAGCTGTTTACAGGCTCGGCAATGCTCTTCTCGGAAGAGATGATTTCCGCGTAAAAATCAACGAGCCCTTCCAAATGTTGGGCGAGATTGACGAACAACTCCGACAGGCACTTCGAGTCGATGTGGTGGGTATTTCACCACCGAAAACCATGTTCGGCTTCGAGAACAAACGATGGAAGCCCTTCGAGATGTTCGACGGCACACCGGTTCTTGTCCCGGAAAGTTTTAACGTGACCGTCTCGGAAAATGGTGACCTTCTGATGCACCCCGAGGGTGATGTAACTGTTCCACCAAGCGCGAAAATGCCAAATGGCGGCTTCTACTTTGATGCCCTTGACCGTCAACAGCCGATAGATGAAGACAACCTGAACCCTTTGGACAACTGTGAGGAGTTTGGGCTGCTTAGCGATGATGATGTCAAATACTACGCCGAACAAGCCAGACAATTATATGAGCAAACAGACTATGGCATTATGATTGGACTGCCGGGTATGGCATTTGGTGACATCGCCCTTGTTCCTGCAACTTGGCTCAAATATCCAAAAGGCATCAGGGGCGTGGAAGAGTGGTACATATCAACACTGACACGAAGAGATTATATATACAAGGTTTTTGAAACCCAGTGTGAGATAGCCCTGAAAAACATAGAGCTCTTGGCCGAAGCGGCTGGTGACTATGTTCAGGTAGCATGGGTAAGCGGTACGGACTTCGGCACCCAGCGAGGTCCATTTATTTCACCACAGGCATATCGTGATTTATATAAGCCGTTCCAGAAGGCAATCAACAACAAGATACATTCATTGACCAACTGGAAAACGTTTATCCATTCGTGCGGTTCAATTTCTGAACTGCTCCCTGATATGATTGACGCCGGCTTTGACATCCTCAACCCGGTTCAGTGTTCGGCAGAAGGAATGGACCCGAAAAAGCTAAAGAAAGAGTTCGGGGACAAACTTGTTTTCTGGGGTGGCGGAGTCGATACTCAAAAGACCCTGCCTTTCGGAACACCCAAGCAGGTCTATCGTGAAGTGCGTGAGCGCATTGAAATCTTCAGCCAGGGCAGCGGCTTTGTATTTAACAGCATACATAACATCCAAAGCAACGTGCCCCTTGAAAACATTTTAGCGATGTTAAGAGCTGTCAAGGACAGCTGCTAAATACGAAAAAAACATGAAAACTAATAGGCATAAGAGTAGAGCCAAGGCATTTACGCTGGTAGAGCTTTTGGTGGTCATTTCAATCATCGCTTTGCTTATGGCGATTTTAATGCCCGCACTCGCTAGAGTCCGTAAGCAGGCAAAATTAGTCATCTGCCAGACAAACCTCAGGCAATGGGGCTCCATCTTCGCTATGTACACCGGAGAAAACGACGGCTACTTTCAGCCCGGTTATCTGCAAAATCCGTTGACCGAAGAATCAAAACCCGGTGAGTGGCTTGCCGCGCTTAAACCGTACTATAAAGACATGGATTTGGCGTACTGCCCCATGGCGACAAAATGCTGGGCCGATGGGACCTTGCCCCCTTTCGCAAGCTGGTGCGCTCAGGGATGGTACCAGGTCGCTGAAGGCGAATACGGAAGCTACGGAATCAATTACTGGGTCACTAATCCCCCCGAAGGTAGGTCATATTATGAGGAAAAATACTACTGGAGAAGGGCCGATGTCTCCGTCGCAGCCAGA
>Ga0307378_10006727_pt1 | contig 15660 bp, 15 predicted proteins | sample UN1MG_FD_202238 | JGI IMG/M metagenome (GOLD analysis project Ga0307378, IMG submission 202238) | Soil microbial communities from Risofladan, Vaasa, Finland - UN-1 | ecosystem: Environmental > Terrestrial > Soil > Coastal area > Acid sulfate soil | place: Finland: Risofladan, Vaasa | collected... | reverse complement strand
GTTGTTGGGTGAATAATAATCCCAGTTTCATTTATACCGCTCCTTATAGGAGAACAATAGAATAGATATTTAGTTATATAGTTACCTTCTCTTAGTCGTTGTAAGTCATTATGTATCTTTTTATTGTTTTCTGGATCAACAGTTGCAAATACTTCTGCGCATATTTGTTTATCATCTTTTGATTCAATATCAAACCCTCCAGTTGTGCCGAGATGTGCAATGAATTTCTTCTCTGTGTAGATACTCTTTAGTTCGTCAATACCCCAAAAAGTAGTCAAGTATGTGAAGACCTGATTTACCTGTTCAATGAGGTTTAGTGGAGTATTTCCATCTTTAGGATGAACGCCAAAGGTAGTGAATTTAATATCTTTAAATAGATTCAAGCCATTATTACTATATGATAGAAGCTTTTTAGTTGTTTCGTCTATTGATGATAGGACAAGTTTAACATACGATTTCAACTCATCCTTTGAAGTAATTACTACTACCATAATAACTCCTTACAGCTCGTAAATCACCGGCACGACAAGAGGGCGGCGCTCCAGCTTCTTCTGGATGAACCGCCGCGTCTTCCTGCGCAGCCAATCGGCGAAAAGCTCCCGGTCCTCACGCACCTCGGGCTCGGCCTCCTCGATGAGCTCGTGGACCCGCGCCGCGACCTCGGCCAAGAGCTCCTCGTTCTCGTCAATGTAAACCAGCCCCCGCGTCACAAGCTCCACCTCGCGCAGGACCTCCCCGGTCTGGCGGCTGACGGCGACGATGATGACCAGGATGCCGTCGTCGGCCATCGTCCGGCGGTCGCGCAGAACGATGGGCCCCACATCGCCCACCCCCTTGCCGTCCACCAGGATGCGCCCGGCGGGCACCGGTTTCCCCCACCAGGCCCCCTCGGCGTCCATTAAAAGCCGCGCCCCGACGTGGGGGATGAGTATCTTCCGCTCATCGAGCCCCAGGTCTTCGGCCAGGCGCTTGTGTGCGTAGAGCTGGCGGTACTCGCCGTGGACCGGGATGAAGTATTCAGGGTTCGCCGCCCGCATCACCTCGTTCAGCTCGTCGGCGTAGGCGTGGCCGGAGACGTGGACCTGGGCCACCCCTTCGTAGAGGGCCCGGGCGCCGTGGAGGAAAATGCGGTCTATCAGGCGGCCGATAGCCACCTCGTTGCCCGGAATCATCCGGGCGGAGAAGATGACCAGGTCGTCCGCCTCGAGCTTGATGTGCTTGTGCTCCCCCTCGACGATGCGCGCCAGGGCCGAAAGCGGCTCCCCCTGGCTGCCGGAGACCAACAGGGTGAGGCGGCTGGACGGCAGCTCGCCCAAATCCTTCGTCGGGACCAGCATCCCGCCGGGAATCCGCAGGTATCCGAGCTCCAGGGCGATGCGGACGTTCTTTTCCACCGCGCGCCCGGAGACGACCAGGCTGCGGCCGGTCTCCTCGCAGGCGTCCACCACCCCCTGGATGCGGTGGATGTGGCTGGCGAAGGTGGTGAGGATTATCCGGCCCCGCGTTTCGCGGAAAGCCTCCAGAATCCCCTCCTGGGCCACGGTTTCCGACTGGGAGTGCCCGGTGAACTCGGCGTTGGTCGAGTCGGACAACAGGAGCCTGACTCCCCGTTTGCCGTAGTAGCGCAGCCGGGGGAGAGGGTCGTGGCGCCGGCCGACGGGGGTCGGGTCGAGCTTGAAATCGCCGGTGTGGAGGATGACCCCGGCGCGGGTCGTGACCGCCAGGGCCAGGCTGTCGGCGGTGGAATGGGAGACGGCGATCGGCTCGAATTCGAAGCCGCCGATGCTGAACTTCCGCCCGGCCTTTATCTCCACCCGCTCCACGTCGGGCGTATCCGGGAACTCGCGCAGCTTCCCGTCAATGAAGCCCAGGGTCAGACGCGAGCCGTAGAGCGGCGCCGGCACCCGGGGCAGAACGTAGGGCAGCGCCCCGATGTGGTCCTCGTGACAGTGGGTGAAGACGTAGGCCAGCAGCCGGTCGGTGTGAGCCTCCAGGTAGCTCGTCTCCGGGATGACCGAATCCACGCCGAGGAGTGTGTCGTCGGGGAAGGCCTGACCGCAGTCCACGACCACGATGCCCGAGTCGTCCTCCAGAAGGAGCATGTTCTTGCCGAACTCGCCCACCCCGCCGAGGAAGGTGAGCGCCACGCCGCCCGAGGGAAGCTCGCGCTCGAGGGTTTCCCTGCGCTCCTCGAGCTCGCCGGTGGTACGAATCGTATCCAAGCTTACCTCTTGCGATAAATGGTAAAAGCCGTCCAGGCGCGCCGGGCGGCCCAACGGCTACGGCGGAAGAGCCAACCGTCGAACCGGGAGAGGAGCTCGGCCAGGCCGCGGGTGAGGCCGCTCGATCCGAACAGGCGTTCCGCGAGCACCGGCAGCGCCGCCGTCAGATACCACGGGGTGACGTCGGTCCCGCCCCCGAGGCTCATCCCCTCCAACTCCTCCAGGGAGGGGTAGCGGGCGAGCCCGCGCCGCCGGGTAAAGAGGGAGCGGTACGCGCGCAGGAGGGGGTGCCGGTCCAGCGGCTCGAGGAACACCGCCGTCCCGCGGGGCTCCAGGACCCGCCCGATCTCGGCGAAGGCTCTCTCCCTGTCCAGGTGCAACAGAATCGAGTTCCCGTACACCAGGGAGAATGCGCCGTCGGTGAAGGGCAGCCGCTCGGCATCGGCCAGCAGAACCGCCGCCCCCGGAGCGGCGGACCGCGCGGTGTTCAATCGCCGGAGTGAAAGGTCTATCCCCACCACCGCGGCGCCCTTCCCCGCCAGATACGCCATCTCCCCACCGTGTCCGCAGCCCAGCTCCAGGGCGCGCCGTCCCCGGATTTCCCCCAGCGCCTCCCTCCACCGGTGGCGCAGCCCGACCACGGCGACGGACCTCCCCGCGGGTTCTCCGAGGGCGAGGCTGGTGAGCGGTCCCGGGTCCCGCTCCGCGCCGAAGAAACGGCGCAGCTCGCCGATTCTCCCCTCAGCGCTCAAGGTCTTTCCCCCGGTACCCGGCGAGGCAGACCCAGGCGTGTCTCCGCGCCCAGAGGCTTTTGGCGAAGAGCAGAGCGTCCAGACGGTTGAGGAGTCGGGCCGTCCCGCGCCAGAAAGCGCCGTCCACCCCCGCGGCGGCCAGGGGCAGAAGCGCCGCCGAGGTTAGACCCGCGGGTCGCAGCTCATACCCGCCACCCAGCCGATCCGCGTCCAGCTCGGCGTAGTCGAGGTAAGACGCTACGTCCTCCCTGTTCTTCAGGCTCCGGCGGTAGGGCTTCAGGAGCGGGTGCCGGTCCAGCGGCTCGATCAAAATCAAGCGGCCCCCGGGCCGGAGGACCCTCTGAACCTCGGCGAAGGCCCGCCCGCGGTCCATGTGGACCAGGACGGAGTTGCCGTAAACGATATCGAAGGAGCGGTCGGGGAAGGGCATACAGTGGCAATCACCGGCTACGACGGCGACCGCGATCCCGGCTTCCTCCGCTTTTTGGGGGATCTGGGATAGCCGGGTGAAGGCGAAGTCCACCCCCACCGCCCGGGCACCCCTCAGTGTGAATTCAATCAGCTCTTCGCCGTAGCCCGCGCCCATCTCTAGCAGCCTCTTTCCGGCGATTCCGCCCAGCATCTCATCCCGGAGCCCCTCCAGCCCCAGGATCGCCCGCCGCAGGCCCAGCCCCCGGCCTTTGGCCAGCCGCTCCAGGTCCCCGTCTGGTAACCTCTCCCGGTCGTAGAACTCCTTGGCCTTATCGCGGTCGGGAGGCCGTTTCACTAAAGACCCCCGTGCGAGCTGGAGGCGGCCTCCCACGCTGCCTGGCTCCCCCGAAATACCGACCGGCAGATGCCGAGGACGGACGCCGTGTTCACCATGACGAAGTGGCCGGGAAGGGCCAGGAGGCGGCCGAGGCGGGATTTCGGTCGCCAGCCGAAAGCCATCGCTCCCCAGGCGACACCGCCCCACAGGAGCCCGCCTCCCAGGACCAGCGCCGCGACCAGCATCGCCGTGTCGCCGGAGAGTGCCGGCGGAATCGCCAGGCCGAGGGCGGCGAGGTAGAAAAAGGGCACAAGCCAGCGCAGGAATTTGTGGAAAAAAAGTCGCAGCCCCACCGACGGCCGCCGCCAGCAGCCCCGGAGGTGGAAGTAACCGCCGAAATCGTGGGCGATCATCCGGACCTTGCGTCGGAATTCCTCGCCTGCGTCCACCGCGGTGCGCTCCCAGGCCACCGCCTTGGGCACCCAGGCCACCTGGCGGCCCCCGACGGCAATCGCGAGCGGGACGATGGAGTCGTCGGCCCGGTGGGCCGGCACGTCGGGGATCAGCTCCCGCCGGGCGGCGTAAATCGTGCCCGCCCCCATCAGCATCGTGCCGGAGAGCGATTCGGCGGCCTTGATGGCGTCCTCGTAGCGCCAGTACAGCCCCTCGCCGGCGGCGGTGCCCGACCGCTCCGTCCCGAGCAGGCGCAGGCGGCCGCAGGCGGCGCCCACCCGGGGATCGGCGAAAACGGCGGCCAGCCTCCGCAGGGCGTCCGGTTCGTAGCGCGAGTTGGCGTCGGAGAAACAGATGACTTCGGCGTCTTCGGCGGCGGCTATCCCCCGCTTCAGGGCGTTGACCTTTCCCTCCCGCCTCTCCTGGCGGATGAGGCGCACCCGGGGGTCGCCCGTTCCCGAGACCACCCCGTCGGTGCCGTCGTCCGAGGCGTCCGAAATGACGTAAATCCGCAGCCTGTCGGGGGGATAATCGCTTTCCAGGACGTTGGCGAGCTTGTCGGCGATGACGGTCGCCTCGTTGTGGGCGGGAATCAGAAGGGCGAGGGATGGCAGGTGGCTGAAATCGGCCTGGGGCCGTCTGCGGCGGACGAGGCCGATCAGACCGATGAGGAGGGGATACCCGATGTAGACGAAGGCGATGAGACCGAAGAGAGACCAAACGGCTGCCGTCATCCAACCCGCCCTAGGGTAGCCGGCTCCAGTCGTCCGCGGTTGTTCCCCCCCGGCCCGGTTGGGCGACGGTCGCGCCCGCCTCCTCCATCTCCGCGACGAGTGGGGGCAGGCTGCGGAGGAGTTTTTTATATACCGCGTTGCCCAGAACACCGATGCCGGCGAAGACGAGGGAGTAGAACGGGGGTCCCAGGACGCACCCGAAGAGCGTCGCCAGGAACTCGTCCTCGACCAGGCCCGCCTCGATCGAGCCGATGATGTACGCCGCGTAACCGATCAATCCCAGCCCGCCCAGGACGATCCAGAATCCGAAGAAGAGGAAACGGAAAAGGGAGGCGGATTCCAGACCCAGCAAACGGTACCGCATGTGCACCTCCGCCTAGTACTCCTCGTCATGGGCGGCGAGGATGTCCGCCCCCAGCGCCAGGGCGGCGGCGTCGAAGGCCCTCTCCGCCGACCCGAAGGCCCCGTCCACGCGCGCCATGTCGTTGCGCCACGTCTCGACGTCCCCCGCCGCAAGCTCCACGGTCTCGGTATCCCCCTCCGCCGGGAGGCCCGTCGGGAGGCGACCCTCCCACTCCCGCGTCACCTCGTTCAGGAGCTCGAACGCCCCGCGGATTCCCTCGGCTGCGGCGATCTTCCCCTCGGCGAGGCGCCGGGCGGTTTCGGGAGTCTCTACCCTCCCGAGCTCCTCCGTCGCATTCTCCGCCCTGCGCAACAGCTCCCGGGTCTCCTCCGAGTCGAAGGGCAGGCGGTACCCGTACCCCTCGCCGATGCGGAGCCGCCTGCCGGTGTAGGCGTCCAGACAGGCCTGCAGCTCTGCGTCTGCGGGCGTGGCCTCGTTCTTGTAGCGCGTCAGCTCGTCGTAATCGCTCCGGCCGCAGCCGACTAAGATGACCGCCGCCACGAGCGTCCCAATCAAAGTCCGCGGCATGCCTCTAGCGCTCCCCCATGAGGATGAACTGGGACAGGAGCACCCGGCGGCCACGGGTGAACTCGCCCTCGACCTTTTCCACGGCTTCGGTGAAGTTCTTGCAGGAGAGGGCGATCCACTCGGAGTGGTAACCGGGCAGCCCCTCCTCGTCCTCCAGGGAGAAGATGTACACCTTCAGGAAATCGTCAATGAACGACTGGAGGTCCGCCTGGAGGGTGGCTAGCACCTCGATTTTCAACTCCAGGAACTCCGCGATGTTTTCCGTTTTGTAGTGGGCGCTGGCGAAGAACTCACCGAACTCGTAGGCCTTCTCCTGGTAGGTGAGCGCCTCGTTTAAAAGCCCCGGGACCTCGCGGCCGACGATTTCGGGGGCCAATTGGGCGATGTCGTCGGCCCAGCGGCGTACCTGCTCGGTCAGGAGCAGCACGTCCGCATCCGGACCGTCCATCTCCTCGTGGTAGCGCTTCACCTCTTCGAGCTTGGATTCCCTCTCGCCGCAACCGGCGATCAGCAGAAAGAAGAGGAGGAGCGCCATCGGCAACGGGCGGTGCTGAACCATCGTATCTCCGGTGGATAATTAGCGTGTCTATCTTACCAGAGGACCCGCCCCTCGGCAAGACGGGCCCCCGGCTGCGTTGTTCAATCCGTCCGCGCCGTGGTATACTTGGATGGAGGAAATGGCGACGGCGCGTGGGTTGGCGGGCGGAGCACGGGACCGCGGCCTCGATCCGTCCGCGCACATCGGTCGGGATCCGGTGCCCCCTATGTCCCTTCGTCTGGCCTTCGACGCGACCGAGGCGTTCCGTCCGCGGCCCCAGGGAATGGGGCGGTACTGCGACGAGCTTCTCCGCGCCTTGGCGAAAAACCCCCGCGTAGAGCTGACCCTCTTCTGCCGGAGCGTTCACCGGCCGGTGGTCGAGAGGCTCGCCGTCTGGGGTTCCCCGCGGTGCGGGACGTTTTTCAGGCGCCGGCGGTTCGGGGTGGAGGCCGACCTGTGGCACGGTCCGGCCAATCGGCTGCTGTACCGAGGCTCTTTACCCTCCGTCCTGACGCTGCACGACGTGGCCCCCCAGCTGGGTTACGCCAGGGACAGGCGCCGCCAGCTCGCCCGCGAGACGGCCCGGGCCGCCGCAGTAATCACGCCCAGCCTTCATTCCGCCCGCGGGATTTCCGCCCAGTTCGGTCTTCCCGACGGGATGGTTCGGGTGATACACTGGGCGCCGCCCTCGGGTTTCGAACCGCGACCGTCCGAAGATGTGGAGGAGGTATGTGGGCACTACGGGCTCCGACCGGGGAGGTACATCCTCCACCTGGGCTCCCGGGTTCCCCGCAAAAATCCACGGGCCATCTTCGGGGCGCCCCGGGGGCTGTTGGAGGAGTTCGATCTCGATCTCGCGGTGAGCGGGGAACCGCTGGCCGGCGAGGGTGAGCTGACCGACCCGCTGGGCGGGAGGATTCGCCATTTGGGATACCCGGAAAATCTCCCCGCCCTGTACACGGGGGCCGCGGCGCTCCTGTTTCCCTCCTTCGAGGAAGGCTACGGCTTCCCGGCGGTCGAGGCGCTGGCCTGCGGCTGCCCCGCCGTGCTGGCCCGGGCGGGGGCTCTGCCCGAGGTCGCCGGCGAAGCCGCAAGTTACTGCGATCCGGAGTCCGTGGAGGACGTGCGCCGCGCCCTGCGCCGGGTGCTCGAGGACACCGCTTTCGCCGAAAGCCTTCGCCGCCTCGGTCTGGAGATGACCCGGAGGAGCTGGGCTGATGTGGCTGACGACCATCTCAAGTTGTACGATGAAATCACAAACCTTACCCGTTGAGGAGCGAACCGTGAAATTTACCATTATGACGTTGGCCGTGCTCGGATTTTTAGTCCTGGGTTGTGAGCACGAAGCGATCGAGCAATCGGGGGCGGAAGCCAGCTACCTGAACGACTGCCGCTCCTACGATCTGCTCCTGAAGGACCTGCTGGGCACACTGTCCTCGGAGAGTGTAAAAGAGCTGCTCACGAAGAGCGACGAGCTGGGTATGACCGTCCCGGTGGACGAGGGATTGCTCGGCGCGATAGAGGCGCCGGTGGAGAATCTGCGTCTCTTCAACCTCACCGCCCCCGAGAGCCTGGCCGAGCTCGGTGAGGAACGCACATCGGCCTACGAAGCCGCCATCGCGGCCGCCGACGTCCTCTCCGACGCCAAGGAGGCTTACGAGGACTTGGTTCTCGAGTACGAGGGCGGTTCCATGGATCGAATCACCCGTCAGGAGCGCGTCAGGGAGATTCTGGACACGTACCGAGACGCCGTGACGGACCTGCAATCGGCCGAGGAGATTCTGCCGAAACTCCTGGCGTCGGTCAACGAGAAGCCTTGACGCGCGGGGGTTTTTAAGTTAAAAATCGCTACGGGTTAATCACGTTAAATAGAGACATATCGGTACGATCGAAGGAGGAGATTATGCGGAAGGCTGTCCTTGTGCTGTTAGTCCTCGTCGCGGTGAGCTTCGCCACCCAGCGCATGGTGGTGCTCGAGGGTTTCACCAACTACACCTGCCCCAGTTGCCCCTCGGCGGACGCGGCGTGGGAGGCCATTGACGCTCAATACCACGAAAACATGATCCTCTGCGAGTGGCACATGAACTGGCCCGGAGCCAGCGATCCTTTCTACCTCTACAATCCCGTTGACCAGAACAACCGGCGATCCTTATACGGGGTCAACTCCGTCCCCGACACCTACGTGGATGGGACCAAGGTCAGCTGGAGCTCCGCCGGAGCTTACGTGGCCAGCCGGATTAACGTCCCAAGCCCGATGGACATCGTCCTCGACGGGAACATCACCGGCAGCGAAGGCTACCTTAGCGCCCGGTTCGAGTGGACCGACAGCGTTCCCGACGGCTACTACCGCGCATACTTCATCATCGTCGAGAAGGACCTCTCCGCCGGCGGTAGGCACTACAACTACACCATGCGCATCACCGAGCCCGATTACCCCGGCTGGCTTATCCCCGACAACGAGGGCGTCCACTACTGGACCCAGGAGTTCGACGTGGACCAGGTGTGGAAGGTGGACGACGTCATCGGCTACGTCATCGTCCAGAATTTCATGACCAAGCAGATCGTCCAGTCCGCCCGGGTGGACCTCGGTGAATGGCAGACCCCGGTCAAGGAGACGTCCTGGGGCCAGATCAAGGCGATGGAATACTAGCTCGACCGTCCGGACCGAATGGGCGGGGCGTAGAGTGTATCGTCCACCATGTTTGGGGACGACACCGAGATCGGACCGAATGGGCGGGGCGTAGAGTGTATCGTCCACCATGTTTGGGGACGACACCGAGATCGGACCGAATGGTCGGGGCGTAGAGTGTATCGTCCACCATGTTTGGGGGCGACACCGAGATCGGACCGAATGGTCGGGGCATCGAGGCCGGCCGACGATGAGTTCTGTATAATCCTCTCGATCGGGCTGAAGGGGCGGGGCGATGAGCCTCGCCTTTAAGTTATACTTGGTCCGATTAACTGCGCCCGTCGGGATAGCCGAATCCAGGAGAAGGTTGCGCTACGATGTGATAGTCGTGGGGGCCGGGCCCGCTGGTTCCAGCGCCGCCTATCACGCGGCTCGGGGGGGTCTGCGCGTGCTCCTTCTGGAGAAGCGCCAGCAGGTCGGTTTCCCGGTGCGCTGCGCCGAAGCGGTCGGACACGACGGGTTCGTCGAGGAGTTGGGCGACGACGGGGTCCTCTTCCCCGAAGGCCCGACGGGAGACCTCGCCCCGCCTTACCGCGCCGCCCATCTCCACGGCGGGATCACCGTCTCACCCGGGGGGAACCGGGCCCAGGTTCAAAAAAAAGGCGCCGGCTGGGTCCTCGAGCGGAAACTCTTCGATCTCCATCTCGCCGAGCGGGCCGCCGGGGCCGGGACCGAGCTTTGGGTCAAATCACAGGCTCTCCGGGCCGAGCGGGACGGCGCTCTGTGGCGGGTCGGGGTGCGCCGTCCGGATCGGGAGGAGACGGTGGAGGCCCCGGTACTCGTCGGCGCCGACGGGGTGGAGGGGCTGGTCGGACGCTGGACGGGTCTTTCCAGACACCTGCCTCCGGCCGACGTCCACGCCGGGGCCCAGGTGCTGGCCGCCGGCCTGCCCGCGTGGGTGGAGGACGACACCGTTTACTTCCAACTCGGTTCCCGGGTCGCGCCCGGGGGTTACGCCTGGCTCTTCCCCAAGGGCCGGGGGACGGCGAACGTCGGGCTCGGAATCCCGGGCAACCAGTCGAGGACGGCGCAGGCTTACCTGCGCGACTTCCTCTCCGCGAACTTTCCGGGAATTTCCGTGCTGGAGGAGGTTCACGGCTGCGTTCCCACGTCGCCGCCGCCCCGGGGCTTCGTCGGTGAGGGCTGCATGCTGGCCGGTGACGCCGCGCGGCAGGTGGACCCCTTTTCCGGCGCGGGGATCAACTGGGCCGTGGAGGCCGGGCGGCTGGCCGGGGAGACGGCGGTCGAGGTTATCAGCTCCGGCATTGAGCCCACGACCAAGACCCTAAAAATTTACGAGAAACGCTGGCGGGAGCGGCACGGGCGGGAGCACCGCCAGCTCTACAAAATCAAGGCCCTGGTCACGAGCCTCGCCGACGACGAGATAGACCAGGCCGTGGCGGCCCTGGCGGCCGGGGCGGCGAAGGGCGAGCTGGGGGAGATATCCCCCTTGAGAATCATCGGCTACGCCCTGAAAAACGCCCCGGGACTGGTTTTGAAAATGAGGCACCTTCTCTAGGCGGTGTTTTTGGTGGTGACGAAATTCAGGGCCTTCGTGGAACTGGCGCGGCCGACCAACATGCTGCTCGTGTTCGCCGCCGTCGTTTTCGGCACCGCCCTGGCCCTGCCACCCGGCGCGTGCCCGACATCCGGTTGGTGGGAAGCCCTCGGCCCGCTGCTTGCCGCCGCGGTCGCCCTGAGCCTCGTCGCCGCGGGGGGGTACGCCCTCAACGACCGGATGGACCTCGCCATTGATCGGATCAACCGCCCGGAGCGCCCCCTGCCGGCGGGACACCTCTCGCCGCGCTCCGCCGTCGTTTTCTGCGTCTGCGCCTGGGCCGCGGCAATCGGGCTGACCTTCTTCGGCCCCCCGTCGGGGTACATCATCGTCCCCTTCTGCATCCTCCTTTCCGTCATTTACGCCATGCGCCTCAAGCACACCGGTCTCGCCGGGAACCTGGCGGTGGCGCTGATGACATCATTGGCCCTGGCCTACGGCGCCACGGCGGCGGGCGGGTTGGACCGCGTCATCCCCCTGGCCGCCCTGGCCTTTCTGGTGAACCTCTCCCGGGAGATTTTCAAGGACGTGGAGGACCTCCCAGGGGACGCCGAGGCCGGCGCGCGTACGCTGGCGGTGCGCCTGGGCGAGGGTCCCACGAGGCTCATCGGCGCCTCGGTCGCCTTCGCCGTGACGCCGGCCCTGGCGCTCTTCCATTTCTTCGACCGTCTCGCCTGGGTAGACGCCCTGGCAGTCGCCGTCGGGATGGCGCTGCCCCTCGTCGTCATCGGCGTCTACGGTCTTTCTCGGACGGGGGAGGACGGGAGGGTGCAGCGCTGGTTGAAGGCTTCGATGTTCTGCGGCCTCGTGACCCTCCTCCTGGGTCGGACGGTTTACTGGCTCGCGGCGTCCGGTCGTCTCGGCTGACGGGGCGCCGAGACTCTTCCACGAACGGGTGGTGGAACATTCCCACGTTTATGTGTTACGATACTGCAATTGTAGTCTTTTTATCCCGATTCTTTTAAGGAGGGGTTGATGCGCAAACTCTTTATATTCGTTCTGATTCTCGCCGCGGGCTCCCTCGCCGCCGAAAAGACCACCGTGGCCTTCATCGGCCTGGAGGCCTCCGGGGTGAGCGAGGCCTCCGCCGGCGGGATCGCCGACACGCTCCTGGACGCTCTCATCAATACGAAGCGCTTCGAGATTGTGGAGCGGGACCGCCTGAACGCCCTGATGGAGGAGCAGGGTCTGGCGCTTTCCGGCTGCACCACCACGGAGTGCTTCGTCCAGGTCGGTCAGTTGGCCGGCGCGAGCAAGGTCGTGGTGGGCAAGGTGTCCAAGGTGGGCGAGACCTTCACCGCCACCGTCCGCGTGGTGGACGTTTTCCTGGGCAAGGTCGAGCTCTCCGAGTCGGCCGAGTCGAACAGCCTGGACGGTCTTTTATCCGTGACCCGGGACATGGCCGCCCGCCTGGCCGCGAAAATCCCCGTGGTCGGCACCGTGGTCTCGGTCTCCGGGGACACGGTCAAGCTGGACCTGGGCCGCCAGGAGGGCGTGAATGTGGGTGACATGGTGGAGCTCTACCGCCTGGGCGAGGAGTACTATCACCCCGACACCGGCGCCTTCCTGGGCCGCGACATCGAGGAGCTGGGCGAGGCGAAAATCACCAAGGTGCTGGCCGACGAGCTCTCGGAGGCAGCCTTTTCCGGTGACATTCCCCCCAGGACGGGCGACAAGGTGCGCCTGGGCGGGAGGATCGAGACCGGCGAGCATGAGGTGGTCACCACGATCACGACGCCCCGACCGCGGGGCAAAGGGCCCGGCTTCGGCGTCACCCTGAGCGCGCCCTTCCTATTCTCCATCAACGAGCTCTACAAGGATATGACCTCCGAATTCGACCGCGGCGTCCAGTTCGGCGGTACGCTCCTGGTCAACATCTTCCTCGGCCCCATCTTCTCCTTCGGCCCGTACTTCTCGTTATTGGCCTACAACGACTACTACGAGGACTCAGAGATGTACGCCGACCACAACTACATCGAGATGATCTTCGGCCTCGGGTTCAAGCTCACCTTCCTCGACCGCGGAATGGCGAGGCCCTGGTTCAAGGCCGGCATGGGGTACGCGATGTTCAACGGGGATTCGACCCTGTGGAGCTCGGATGCGGGGGAGTACAGCTATACCTTGACCGGCGGTGGCTTCGGTGTGGACGGCGGGTTGGGTGTGGATTTCTGGGTTTCCGACAATTTTTCCATCGGCGTCGGCGGCTTGTTCCACTACAACAGCGTGACCGAGGTCGAGGTTGACGAGGGCTACCTCTACGATTTGAACGACTCCATCTACTCGGTGGGCGGCGTCCTGGACATCGGCATCTACTTCTAAAGCACCGGATACCAAAAAGGCGGCCCGCGGGGGCCGCTTTGCATTGGGGTATAGCAGAACCGGCGTGAGGTTCAGTGGCTGGGTTATTGTTGGTCCGTAGTTGGAGCGCCCGTTTCCCTCTCCCCGTGGGAGAGGGATTAAGGGTGAGGGCTACCTTTGAAAAACGGCGGGGACTGAAGTCCCCGCCCTACATTTTAGTGTGCGTTGGTGGTCAACCTTCCAGCAGCACCGCCCGGCAGGGGGCGCCCTCAGCTTCCTCTATTTTGAGCGGCAGGCAGACCAGGGTGTACCGACCCGGCGCGACGTCCGAGAGGTCCAGCCCCTCCAGGGCGGGGATGTCCCTTTCGAAGAGCAAGCGGTGGACCACCGGTTCTTTCTCGAAGCCGTCCACGCTGGGCCCGTCCACGCCCAACAGGCTTATCCCACGCTCGACGAGGAGCCGGACGGCGTCCCCGCCGGGGTAACAAAAATCCTCGAAGAATCCGCCCCCCCGGCGGGCGGAGTTGGCGGTTTTCAACAGGATCCGGTCGCCGGTTTTTATCTTTTCAATCGGCAGGGCTTCGGGGCCGACCACCCTCGCGTCGCCGCAGTCCACCACGAGCGCCGGTCCGACGAAGGGGTCGAGGGTCAGCCGCCCTAGGCGTTTCCCGTCGGGAAAAAGATGGGCCGGGGCGTCCACGTGGGTGCCCAGGTGGCTACATAGGTGAAGCTCCGAGGTCTCCCAGCCGTCGCGGGCGTGTGTTTTGGTGAGAGCGCGTTCCAGGCCCCTCTCGCCGGGCCAGGGGACCGCGCCTTCCAGCGGGCGAGTGATGTCTATGACGCGCATCAGTCCGGCTCGTGGCCGGGGTTGACCCGCAGCTCGTCCAGCTCCACCGTGGTGCAGTAGGGCACGTACCCTCGGCCGCCCGATCTCTGGTAGACGCAGTCCACGTTGGTCGGGTCGTCGCAGTAGTCCACGGTAAGCACTATTCCGCCCGCGTCCAGGAAGAGGTCGAGGTAGCCCTCCAGCTCGAGGCGGCCCTCGTCGTCGCCCGATTCCTCCGGACGGGGGTCGTCGGTGGCGAAGAAGAAGAGCTCCTCCTGCCCGATGCCGTCCACGTTGGTCGGGTGCTCGGGGAATTCGTCGGCCAGGGCGGCGGCGTTCTGGACGATGCAGACGAAGTCGTTGTGCTTCGATTCGCCGTAGTCGGAGATGGCCTTCGCGAAGGCGACCATGTCCGCCGGCGCGCTCTCCCGCTCGTCCTCCAGGTCCCAGCAGGAGTCCAGCTTGTCCAGGTACACGCCGTCGAAGCCCTGAGCGATGATTTTATCCAGGTAGGCGTAGACGATGGCCTGCCACTGGGGGTCCCAGAAGCGCACCAGGTAGTTACCCGGCCAGTCGGGGTTCTCGTCTCCCAGCCAGTCGGGGTTCCCCGGCTCCCAGTCCGGTTGCCAGTACCAGCGGTAATCCTCGGCCTCGCCGATGGAGAGGTAGGCCAGGGCTATCTTGGGCTGGTCCCCGCCGCGGTCGCGCAGCCCGTCTATCTCCGCCGCCGTCCATTCGCCGGTCTCGGTGCCGTCGGAGGAGTAATCCATCACCACCAGGTCGAAGGCGCTGGCGCCGAGCTCTCCGAGGTCCACGTCCACGAGCTGGTAGACCCAGTCGTTCACGTCGGCCGGATTTAAGCCTTCGCCCCCGGTCGGGCCGGTGCAACCGACGGCGAGGAAGGCGCCGATGAGGACCGCCGCTACGGAGACCTTTTTTTTTAGCTTCATCTCAATCCCAGACAAGGGGTTTAAACCCCTTGCCTAACGGCAACGACCGTTGCCGAAAACGGGTCAATCTCGTTAAAAACTGCGGCGCCCGGGCTGGTTTCTCCCTACCAGAGCTTGGGGTCGTACACCACGACGGCCGCCGGGGAGGAGAACCCCTCCGCGGTCAGGACGGTGTCGCCGTCCCGGAGGAGCTTCGCCTTGCCCCCTGTTTCCTCCACCACCCAGACCCCGCCGCCCGGCTCGGCTGAGACGTCCACCGGCCCGTTCAGGTCCTCGTAGCTCTCCAGCACCGCCCCGTCCCCGGCGTCGAGGAGCAGCACCGACCCTCCCCGCGCCGCGACCCAGCAGTCGCCGTCGGAGTCCAGGGACAGCCCCCGGGGGTCTTCGATGTCGGTGGCGGTGAAGGAAATGCCGCCGTCGGAATCCAGGCAGAAGACGCGGTCGCCCGCACTGTCGCTGAACCAGACGCGGTCCCCGTCCGGATCCACCGCCAGGCCGCGAACGACGCCCAGACCGGTGACGGTGACCCGTGCGTCGGCGGAGGTTCCGTCGCCGGTGAGGTCGGCGTCGAAGGCGTAGAGGTTTCCGTCCTCGTCGGCGCACCAGCAGTAGCCGTTCGCCTCGTCCCAGGCCACGCAGCGGGTGGGTCCGTCCACCGTCACGCGGCCCAGCTCTCCGGCCCAGGAGCTGAGGCGCACGAAGGCGTGGTTGACCCGGTCGGCAACCCAGCACTCCTTGTCCGCGGTGACAGACACGGCGATGGGGTCGTTCAACAGGCCGTCCTCGGTGGCGGCGACGAAGCCCAGGTCCAGGTCGAGCCTGACCACCCGGTCCCCCGAATAGTCGGCAATCCACAGGGCGTCCACCCCGGGGAAGAGGGACACGTCGGTGGGCCGGGTGACGAACTCGTAGAAACCCGCGGTGTTCCCCTCGGAGTCCAGCATGACGATGCGGTCGTTCA
>Ga0307378_10006724_pt1 | contig 15662 bp, 10 predicted proteins | sample UN1MG_FD_202238 | JGI IMG/M metagenome (GOLD analysis project Ga0307378, IMG submission 202238) | Soil microbial communities from Risofladan, Vaasa, Finland - UN-1 | ecosystem: Environmental > Terrestrial > Soil > Coastal area > Acid sulfate soil | place: Finland: Risofladan, Vaasa | collected... | reverse complement strand
TCATCAACCATCAAGGAAAACTATGCTCCAAATAATTGATGAAATGCGCAGTGACCCAATACCAATAAAGTTAACTATACAAAATTTACAAATGGTAGAATCTAACGATTAGCTTGACACCTATGGGCCACAGGGGGCCGCCCCTACAACTGGTCGGGTAATTATTAGGGCGACCTGTACTTAACGAAAGAACCACTAAGCTTTCCAGGTACTAATTTGCGCCTGGTCTATGACGTGGAATCAAAGCAGAATCCAGCAGGTCAGGAGTTTTGGATTTATATTTCATTTCTTTCAAATTTCATAGTTTGTAGATCGATAATGACATAGGTAAAGGGTCCAAGTTGCCCCGGTTGAATACAAAGCGTCTGGTTAAGTTTTGAAAACCACTTTCCGCTAACTTGGGGGGATTCGTGAATATGACCATGAAGTGATAGTTTGGGCTGATTACTTTCCAGGAAACGGTAAATTGCTTTCGATCCCACCTTATGGCCACTATGACATTCATCTAATCCCAACCCAGAAGGGGGCATATGCATTACATATATACTTTGTGCCATATTTTCAGGACGTATCAATTGACTTAATTCATCTTGTATTGTAGGGAGAGCATTTGCATAAGATATCCAGTCGCTAATTTCTTCAATTCCATTTTGAGTAGATAGCAACCCTACCCCAAGTTGCTTTTGAAAAATATAATCTTTTGTATCCATTCTGCATCTATCTTTTAACTGAAATGGATAATCAACAACCCAATTAAATCCAATAAACTCATAGCCCTTTAAATTAAATTTTTGCTGTGCGAGAGGAATTATAAAAGAATATTTTTTGCAAATTCTTTCAAAAAGGTTATCAAACATTTTAAGGTCATCATTACCTAAAAAGCACAGATAATAGATTCCGGCTTCATTAAACTTAGCAAAATGTGTATCAAGATAATCCGTAATAAAATTAGCTTGAGAAAGAAAACTACCGTTCTTTGGCAACATATCGCCGCCATTTATTACTACCTTCGCACCATACTTCTGTGTGATATTGATTAATTCATCATATTTCCACTTACACCCATGCAGGTCTGATACATATATTATTTTCAGGGAAATTTCCTTTGCTCAAAACTATCAGTCTCTTATAAGGCAACACAAAACGGGAATCGTACCGGGCTGCCGCGGCTTTTTGCTGTAGCCTCACCCTGAAAATCTTTGAGGGATTGAAAGTCAAGACTCTTCTTTCCTTGATCACCGCCTCCTCGCCATTCCTTGGATTCCTTCCTATCCTCTGATTTTTCTCCCGGACACTGAATTTTCACAACCCTCTAATTTCCACTGATTCTCCCCTGTCGCATAAGTCTATAAGTGTAGGCACTTCCACGTCATTCCTGTGAAAGCAGGAATCTAGAGTTTGTGATAGCAATTACTTCTGGATTCCCGCCTTCGCGGGAATGACGGAATTGTGGCCGTTTTAACTGAATACTTACACTTGTAGACTTGTCCGTCCCCTGGCAAGTGCTTTCCTGATCAGGTTCATGACGTTTTCATATGCCAGCTTTGCTTTCTGGAGAGTGCGATCCGGTGTGCAATCCGGAGTGCGATCCACGGAATGGTTCCAGACAGCTTTGATGATTTCTTCTTTGGTCATTGAAGGCTCCTGAATAGGTTGAGATTAATAAGGCAACTGATTCCTGTTGGTCAGAATAATACGGTAAAATGGCTCCACATGCAAGGAATAGGTTTTCGTAGAAGATAAGAAGAATAGCAACTACATAATCAGAGGGATATTCACTTGGATAGGCCGCATAGGTCTACAAATGTTGGTATTGGCGGGAAGTGATATGGATCAAACGTGTTGATATTTAAGTCTAATATGCTCTACCCTTATATCTCCTGCGATTGTTTGTATTTCAACACGTTAAGTTGAAATACCTGGTAGACTTATGCGAAAACAGGATATAAATCCAGTCTATCCTGTTACCCTGTCAAAAAACCAGATTAAATGATCCACGATATCCGACATATGCCCAGGATTACAAAAAACTCCTTGACCTTTGTAGATCTTCTTTTGTAGGATGTCTCATTAAAAGATAAGTTTTGATTTTTTAAAAAAGCCTTTCATTATTGAAGAAAGATAAAAATATGGAAGTCAGTCTTAATACGCCATTTCGCTATGCAGAGCAGTTTTCTACTCTGCTTAAGGAAAAAAACTCCCTTGTTTATACAGGAGAAGGGAGAAAGTGGCTTGAGCAGAACTATCTGCATCTCAGACGAATCGTTATAATGGAGCTCAAGGTCATCAGAAAGTGGGAGCCATCTCACGTTACCGAGATCGGTGAGTATCCTCGGCAGGCAGTGTCGATTCCTCGATGGAAGTATCCTCTGGCCTATCTTTTTTTTAGACGGCTGCGCCTTAAGCTCTTTTTTCTCAGTAATCGTGAGAGAATATATGAAAACACCCGTCAGTTTTATGTCTGGCTTCAAAATCTTCTGTATCTTAGAGATCCGATAATTCAGTCTATTGAAGAAGACTTCGATTACCTGCAGTCAGCTCTTGATCAGCTTAAGGAAAACCTGGAAAACCACAGGCTGCTTAACCCTGCGTTCGAAGCTAACGTCTTTCCAGACCTCCTCTCCTCCATGCCTTCGGGCAGGTGGTCCGTTCCTGTTTTTCGGCGGATGTCCATCCTTTTCCCTTGTGAGTTGATCAGTTCCTCCCACATTATCAATCTGATGCGCAAAGCGATTGTGGAACGCCACAAAAGGGAGATAGAGCAATCGGTTGGGAGTACAGGCAAAGCAGCCCAAATAGTAATCAACAACCTGGAGGTTTTCCATGCCTATCTGGCAGGGGATACGGATGAAAAGGAATCTCCTTCATCCAAGGAATCTCTTGCATCCGATGAACTCTACAATCAGCGATCTACTAAATGGATAGACAGATTTTACCTGGACGCTCTTGAGCAAATAAGCCGCTCCAGAAAAGGATCTCTCGCTTATGCAACGCTGGTCATGGACACGATCTCTCAGCTCAAACAGACCTCATGGTTTAAGATACGAAGAAAATTTATCATGCAGGGGCTTAAGAAAGTAGCCCATACGGTAAGTGAGTCCAAAGGTCAACTCCATAAGGCAACCACAAAGGGTGAGGCATGGTACTATCAGCTTATCAATGAAAAGTTAAAGCCAGCTATGGGAATAACCCACAAAGTCAAGGTCCATTCAAAACATATGGCTGTGGACCATCGCTGGCTGGAGACGCTCCATGTACCGCCCCAGCTTTCAGAGGTCATTCTTGACAGGAAAAACCCCGCCCTTCTGATAATTCCTCCTCATGTCCAGGACATGATAGAAATGCTCAAGACCCACTACTATCAGAACCATACGGGAAACCTCCTCTTTCTGACAGAGCATATGTCAGGCAGCTTTGGTGTAATCGGCTACCTGCTTACCATTCATTTCCGCGAGCAGAAACATCGAATTTATCGACATACGATAACCAGAGCTCTCAAAGAGCTCCCGGACTTCGAAGAGCCTGTCATCTTTCTGGATAATTTTGAGCGGATGCTCCTGATTGATGAGGAAAATTTTGCTTTCGCTGAATCTCTTGTCGAGCAGATCATGAGTTCCCCTAAGCTCATGGTGATCTCTGTAAATCAAATGGTTGCAGAACATATTCAGGCTGCAATTCCGGCTTTCTCACGGTTTTTATTTGAAATTAATCTCAGTAAATATGAATTTCAACATTTCAAAAGTATCATAGAAAAAAGGATGCTTATCTCCGGCTTCCAGTTTGAGTATCGCAATGAGACACTCTTTTGGGCCAATCTTTACCAGATCAGCTCCGGTATTCCCGGCGTAGGATTGAGAATATTTCTGCGGTGTGCAACGCAAATTGATAATGACCGGATCATGCTCAGCTATAATCTGCCAAACCCTAAAGAATACTTCCAATCCCTCGCCTTGAAGGAACTGATAATTCTAAAAAAAATTCTCATGCACCCTTACCTTGAAATAGAGGCCATCAATAGAGCGGACGTTCAAAGGACGAGAATCGCAATTCACAATATGTATAACAAGGGGCTCCTTATCCATAGAGGTTCCCGCTACTCGATACGGCCGGAATTGTACGGAAGCTTAAGGGATTACCTGACGCAGATCAACCTTGCTTAATAGGGACTACAGCGGTTTGCAACTGTGTATGCTACAGATGTTAAAAATCCCCCCGCCCCCTTTAGAAAAGGGGGAGTGATATGTGCCTTGAGCAGGGGATCTGTAGTTTAACCTGGTGAAAACCGCTATAGTAGCTCTTCACAGCTAATCTTGTGAATGAGAGGAAGCAGGATTGATCATAAATTCAGCCACCGCATTAACGTCATTCCCGCGAAGGCGGAAATGACGAAATGGCCAAACGGGTTATCCCCACAATTTTAAATATGAAGAGCTACTAGCGTAGATTAATAGAAAATAGCGTAGATTAATAGGAAAGAGTAGAGATTAATAGAGATTAATAGGGAATAATAGGGAATAATAGGGATAATAAAGATAATAGAAATTAATAGGAAAAAACCATGGACAATTTGAAAACATTAATGGGAGGCTTCCATCTATCATACTTTCAAATATCAGCCGTTTTAGTTGTTCTCCTGATAACCTATCTGATGAGTCAACTGTTACTGAAGATAAGCCTGGCCCTCATCGAGCAGCAAACGCTCTGGATACGTCATCTGCGCTATTGGATACCTGTGGCTCGCATACTGGCTTGGAGCTTTGGTATTTATACCTGTTTTTATATTCTCTCGCCCCCCAAGGAAATCTTCTTTGCCGCCGCTACATCTGCGGGAGTTGCCGTAGGTCTTGCATCTCAGGAGTTGATCAAAAATCTCTTCGGTTCCATGGTTGTCTGGTCAGACAAGCTCTATCAGGAGGGAGACAGGGTAATGATTAATGAGGTGGAGGGAGTGGTGCAGTCTATTGGTTTGCGATCTACCAAAATCAGGGCTTACGATGATACTCTGGTCATTATACCTAATTCCCTGTTGCTCAATACGGTTGTTACCAATGCCAATTTGAGTGAATCGTCCTCACCGGTTCTGATAGATTTCTTTCTGCCAATTAATACCGATCCCCAAAAAGCAATGGAATGCAGCCGTCTGGCAGCTTTAAGCTCTGACCTCATCGAGCCTGCCAAACCGGTTATAGTCCTTACTGCCGATATCTTAACAGGTCATGTGCCACTTACCCGGATTCGGATCAAAGCTCATGTCAGAAATGCCAAGTATGAAAAAATGTTTATCAGCGATATCACCAAGAGGGCCAAGAGACTCTTTATAAAACATAATCTTTACTGAGCTTCTCACTCCAATGCTCCGGCAGTGCCTGACCGACTGCGCTCCACTCCGTCTGTCCGTCACTGCCTCCCTCTTGATCTTCCTGCTTTACTTCGCAGCTCCGCTGCTCTTACTGTTTTGACCTCGGGCAAGACGAAACCCGTTGTTGAAGAAGCGGTCGGCAGGGTCGTTCCTGTTGCGCCGAGCCGACCGGGTATTCCAGCCATTGAAGTCCCAGCTACCGCCCCGCAGCACACGGTAATCACCCTGATCAGACCCCACAGGATCAACCACAGGCCCGGCCGGATATTCACCATACCAGTCAGCACACCACTCCCGCACATTCCCATGCATTTCATATAATCCCCACCCATTAGTGGGAAGGGATTTTACGGCTACGGTCTCTTTCCGGTAAATCCCTTTTTCTCCCCCGGCATAGGGATGGTTCCCATCATAATTGACCTGATCAGGGGTAATATTCTCCCCAAACCAAAAGGGAGTTTTTGTCCCGGCACGACAGGCATATTCCCATTCAGCCTCTGTCGGCAAACGAAGATCAAGCCCATCCTTCTTATTGATTATCCCGATAAACTCCATGACCTCATCCCAGCTTACCTCCTCCACTGGACGCTGCGCACCTTTGAAATTGCTCGGATTTTTGCCCATCACCACCTCCCAGAGCTCCTGAGTGCATGCTGTATCTGCAAGCCAGTATCCACGCGTTATCACCACTTCATGCAAACGTTCATCACTCTCTCTTTCCGGTTCCTTTTCGGGTGAGCCCATCATAAAGATGCCGGGCTGAATCCAGCGAAAACACTGTCTGACCTTCTTAAAGGTAAATGACATCCATAAACCGTATTGATCCTCTCCCCAGTCACTTGCCCACCTGAGAGGGAAACAATCCGGCATGATATTATGAGTTTCTCTATTATTCAGCAAAAGATAACCCCAATTTTACTGGTGTATATTACTTGTTTATGAAAAAGTCACCCGGTAAGCCTTCGGTAAGGTATCCACGCTTCCTACCAGCATACCGGGGACCGTTTACTTTTTGCCGTATATGCGATCTGAAACATATACGGACTGGATAATGATCGGGTCAAAATATGCCATTCAGGCACCTTTCTGCGCTCGGGCAAGACGAAACCCGTTGTTGTTGTTGCGGTTGGCAGGGTCGTTCCTGTTGCGATTGGCTGACCGAGCATTCCTGCCATTGTTGTTCCAGCTACCGCCCCGCAGCACACGGTTATCACCTTACTGTGATCATTACCCTTCTTGCTTACCATTACCCTTCTTGCTCCATGATTATCGATGGATATCGGAGAAGCTGCTCTTTCCTCCATTCGAGGCTATCTGCATGGGCTATAATCCCATACACAGAGGCGTAAGCTGACTGTAGCTTTTTCTCATTGATCTTACCTCTCAGATAAGCATGTTCCCAAAATTTCCTTCGAGCTGTATACCGTTTACACCTGCGGCTACTGAGCTTCAGGAATCCGGGGAAGATACGGAATCCACAATACGTTACGCCCTTGCAGCTCCGGTTAATCTGAATGTTATCTTTCAAATCCAGCAAACGTTCTTCGCTCAGGTATTCCTTAACGTGGGCTAAGGTCGCCTTACCGGCAGCTCGATCATGACAACACCAGATAACATCATCCATATACCGGGCATGAGCACAGGCACCTAATCGTTCCATAATAGAGCGATCAAGCCCATCAAGATAATAATTGGCAAAATACTGTGATGTCAAGGAGCCGATTGGCAAACCCTTTCCTGGAATTGTATGATAACTCCCGATAATTCTCCGGATCAGGCTTAGAACCTCATTTCCCTTAATGCGCCTCGTTACTATTTGGCACAAGATTTCATGATCAATAGAATCAAAATATCTCCGAATATCGACTTTTACATACCAGGGAAATCTGCGAATACCACGCTGAACCCAATGAACTGCCGCTAATGGCCCCTTCCCCAAACGGCAGGCAAAAGCGGTCGGCACCATAGCCCGTTCTAAAACAGGGCCTGCATGATTCATAAGCGCATGATGTATAACCCGATCTTTAAAACAGGCTGCGTGTATTGTCCGTTCCTTCGGATCATGTATAGTAAAGCTCGTATAATGCCCATAAGGTACCTTGCCATTCAGTATATCTGTTCTGAGGTTATGGAGGTTGGTCTCGAAACTTTGAAAAAAATCCTGAACATCCGTTCTGAATCGCTTACCTCGTGCAGCTTTTACCGCCGCATCAGCAAGGTTATCCATACAGGCGATCGCCTGTAGATCAATCCCGGTCCGTTTCATGATTACCATCTACTTGCTCATTAGACATATTGTCGTGAAACTCATTTTGTAAAATGGCCAAAAATTCCTTTCCGTATTTATCTACTCGTGTCTTTCCGACCCCCTCAATTGTTCCCAGACCAGCCGATGTTGTAATACGTTCACGGACCATGGCCGCAAGCTGCTCGTTCGTAAATAGTGCATAAGCAGGGATGCCCTCCTTGTCTGAAAAATTTTTCCGCAGGGTGCGAAGTTTTACGAAAACAGCAAAATCCTTTTCATTCAAGATTTCACGATAGTCCGGTTTGCTCTTTCTGGGAAGAGCCTGGGTATCATCTTTTTCTAAATACGATACGCATATCGCCCAAAAGCTCCGGTCACCATCAGCCACAAACTGTTTTTCCACTGCCGCTACCCGATGACCGGCACAAAAAGCGTTCAATTCATGTTGAGCAGTATCAGGCATATACACCGGAATAGTAAAAAACTGATATTTCATAGCTCCTTCCTTATCCGTGGCAGTGCCTGACCGACTCCGCTCCACTCCGTCTGTCCGTCACTGCCTCCCTCTTGATCTGCCTGCCTTACCTCGCAGCTCCGCTGCTCTTACTGTTTTTGACCTCGGGCAAGACGAAACCCGTCGTTGAAGCCGCGGTCGGCAGGGTCGCTCCTGTTGCGATTGGCCGACCGAGCAACCCTGCCATCGCTGCCCCAGCTACCGCCCCGCAGCACACGGTAACCACCCTGATCAGGCCCCACAGGATCAACCACAGGCCCGGACGGATATTCACCATACCTGTCAGCACACCACTCCCACACATTCCCATGCATTTCATATACCCCCCACCCATTGATGGGGAGGGATTTTACGGCTACGGTCTCTTTCCGGTAAATCCCTTTTTCTCCCCCGGCATAGGGATTGTTCCCATCATAATTGACCTGATCAGGGGTAATATTCTCCCCAAACCAAAAGGGTGTTTTTGTCCCGGCACGACAGGCATATTCCCATTCAGCCTCTGTCGGCAAACGAAGATCAAGCCCATCCTTCATTTTATTTATTCTGCCAATAAACTTTATGACCTCATTCCAGCTTACCTGCTCCACCGGACGCTGCGCACCGTTGAAACGGCTTGGATTGTTGCTCTTGCCCATCACCGCCTCCCAGAGATCCTGGGTGCATACCGTGTCTGCAAGCCAGTATCCGCGCGTTATCACCACTTCATGCAAACGTTCATTGCTACCTCTTTCCGGTTCCTCTTCGGGTGAGCCCATCATAAAGATGCCGGGAGGAATCCAGCGCATGCGCTGAACAACACCTTTCAGGCTAACACCTTTCAGGCTAAAATCTGCGTACAAGCCGTACTCATCAATCCCGATCGTCTCAGCCCAGGCCGGCTTTTGAAAACCATGATGCCGGACCTCAAGAAACTCCTGTTCATCCCACCAGAAGCCATGAGTAACCGATAGATACTTAATCCCTGGCCCCGCCGTAACTTCATAGATGCCGGGATTGAACCAGTAGACGCGGCGCTCATCATTCCCATCAGGATTTCCATCAGGAAATGTGACGAACAGTCCATGAATATCACAGCCAATGGCGCTTGCCCAGGGAGGTTTGATATCTGAGGTAAGAACAGCTTCTTCATGATCAGTTTTGAGAACGAGGCGATCACAGGCAGAAACCATGATTTCAACAGCTTTTTTCCCTTTCAGGTCAATGGTATAATTGCAATTGATCTTATTATCAGTGACCTCCATTACCTGTAGCAGGGGATGAGCTGTAGTCAATTTTCCGACAGGACTTCCCAGATCGGACCAGTCCTGGGCAGCCTGCTCTGATATGGCTGCATCCGAAAGAAGAATAAAGGTATCCGCCTTGCGGAGTAAAACCCAATGACAGAGAGCTTCTTCCCGGCTCAATACCCAGACCACCTGATTGATATCAAGTCCTGGCGGAAGGTCAAGTCGCCCCTCTTTCCATTCATCGCGGTTGATTATAGCCCAGGCGACAGCCAAAACCTCATGTTGCTCCCACATTTGCCTGTGCTGCCGGTCAGACAGCCGTGAGAGCCATGTCCGGAGTTCGGCCTGGTAAGAAAAACTCTGCTGGTCCAGGTCCAGGGTCCTGACAGCGCAGCGCAGGTAATCCCCGGCCTGTTTCGCCTCCATGTCCTCACCGCTCAGGGTACTGCACAGCAGGGCTTCTTCATACCTGACTGCCGGAGAAAGATGAGCATGATATTTTTTGATAAGCTCAGTCACCAGTTTTTGAAGAGGTTTGGGTTCTTTGGCAAAAAGGTCGCGGTATCCGGAAATTGATGCTTTATCAAAGCTAAAGCCTAATGGACAGACCCTGAGATCATGATGGAGCCAGACTTCAGCCTCAGTGCCGACGTCGGCCTCTTGCCGGGGAAGCAACAACCTGACTGCCCTCAGTAAGGCAGGCTCTACCCGGATGGCAGAAGAAAGGAGAGCAAGAAGCCGTTCAGCACCGAGAGCGCCAGGTTCAGAGAGCCTGCGGCGGATTGATGACCCGGGTGAATCATGACGGTCAAAACGGGGAAACCGCTCCCCTCTGTCCCAGCACGCTAAACGCCAATACTGCCCAAGTTCCTCATCCCAGAGACGGGGCGGGCATGGTGTCAGGGCTACCGGGAAAAAACCGGCCCTTTTCAAACGCCTGCCAAAACGCACCCAGCCGGATCGCACGACTTTTTCGGGATCAAGACATCCAAGATCACTCACGACCAGAATGGGTGTTCCAGGTTCAGGGAGTCGATAGGACTGCTTCTCCCATGTGCCCCAGGGCCTGCATGGTCCGCCAGACCCTTCCTCAAAGGCCAACACTTCAAGCCCGGACCATCCACGCAAGCGCACGATTCCATGAAGAAATTCCATGATATCTTGCCAAAAAGGTAAGAGCCGTTCGTCAAAGTTAAGAATCACCTGACAGTGAAAAGCCCACCCGCGCCGTTTCCTGCGGGGAATGTTGCGAATAGGCTCACCCCGAGCAACCGAAGCAATGACCTTCTGCAAATCAATACGCCTGCTGTCATGTCGAATCCCCAGGGCGCTGCGAAGAAATGGCCACAGCACAGACCAGGGAACCAAGGGAGGGGCCGGAGGAGGAGTCTTGGCACGATCTGCACCAATATGCTCATCGCCTGTCAAGGTATCTCCCTCTTTGAGCCACGCTGGTTCATGAACCGATACATCATCCGCTTTCCTGGCCCGATGTTCGATAATACGCCAGAAAGGGATCATTGGTCGAGAGGAGGCGAAGCGGTGTTCAATGCCCTGTTCTTCAGATGGTGCTGCAGGCAGGTTTTGGGGAAGGCTCATTAGCTTCTTAGGCTCTTTCGGCTTTTCCTGAAAATAATAGCCGGCATACCGGGCCATGACAGACAAACCCTCTTCACCCCTGTGATGCAGACACCAAAGCAGGTCTGCGCGACTGATACACGCCCTTTTTACATTCATGCCCCTACCTTATATCTCCTTTATTTTCGCTCCCTGGGGTATTTCACCAGAGCAAAGTGATGGATCTTGTCTAAGATATCCAACTGTTTTTTTTCAGTATGACTCATGCGGGTAACCGCACGCAGCATATCCAGATATTCGGCCTGACCGGGTGCCTGTATTCCCTGATTAAGGGCGTCACGCCGATCTGTCCACAATTGCTCTGCTGCCTGACGACGCACCTTCTCACTGCATTGGTCTCCGAAATGGATTTTACCACGAATAACAAGCCAGTCGATAAGCTCATGTTCCTCGTCCGGCAGGTCCAGATGCAATACCATGCAGCGGCGAAGAAAGGCGGCAGGGAGTTCGCGTTCCTCATTCGTGGTAATTACTACTAAGGGTGGCGGGGCACCTTTCACTAACCCGATTGGGTTAGTGTAATAAGGAACAGGAAAGGCACCATTGCCCAGCGTTTCCAGTAATCCATTAGGCAGGTCAGCTTCCGCCTTATCGATTTCGTCTATCAAGAGGACGCTGCCCTTGCCCGCTGTCCAGCCTTCGGGTTCTATCGGTTTGGGTATGCCCTTATTGCATTTTTCATACTGCTCGTTGGCGGACTTCCAGTTAAAGGTCCACCAGAGGGGACCGGGGCAGAGAAACCGCAGAGGATCGAGACGCTCGGCAACGTCCAACCCCTTGCCTGCGGCACCCAATGCCTGGGCTTCCCCCAGACGGCCGACCGCATCAAAGTGCCATTGAAGATCCTGGCATTCACTTTTAGCATGTACTACTTCTGAAATAAAAATCCGGTTCAAAACCAGGGCTGCAGCCCTGGCCAATTGACTCTTGCCGGTGCCCGGTTCACCCCGCACCAAGAGTGGCCGCTCAGCAGCAAGAGCAGCACTGATGGCCCAGATACTATTTTCATCAAACACATGAACTGTCTTGGGCCACGAACCAATTGACGGCAATTCTATTTTCTCATCCGGTTTGATTGGCAGCATGTGCAGCATATTTTTCTCCTGTTTTGGGTTTATTCAACTCTTAAAAAACCAGACCCTCTGAAAATGGTCAGAATAATAAGGGCTTTTGCACACAATATACTAGAACCATTCATGAGACCGCCAGTTCTTGACTCCGGAAAAATTGCCTTATTCGATAATCTAAATCCCGTTCAGTGATCACTAATACACTTTGATTGTTTTGCTCGCTTTCTATATTAATAAAAATAATATTAAGTGCATTGAGATCTTGTATCAATTGATCATATACCTTTTTATTATTCAAGGGATCATTCTTTTTTAATGCATCTACTATCCAGTAGCGAGGCTTATCATCCGTCCTGCTGCGAGTTTGAAGTGTGCTGTTTAAGATCATATTATCTTCGGGTGTAAAATTATGTGGCGGATCCTCTTTAAAAATGTGTTTCCAGAGACATTTTTTTACTTCTACAATATCATCTAGCGGAAAAAATCCCACTTCCAGTGTTTTGAAATCAATCTTGTCTTGACCGCAAGCCGGAATTCCATCCTTATCTACTCTCAGTTTTGCCTGAGACTCCTTAATTCTGGCAAAAGCAACTTCAGCACCTACCTCGGTCTTCACGGGAATTCCAAATTGTATTACTGAGCCGTTTTTAAGATTATTCCTATTTTCTTTAACCCAAGTATCATCTACTGAACGTAATACGAGCCAGCCTAAGATACTCACTGCACGTTTCCATATTTCTTTCAGCAAATGAGACGAAGGGTCTTCTTCTCCGATTCTTTTAAGGAAATTGGAAACCGCCACACCCAGGGTTGTAATCGCTTCCAAGACCGGCAGGGCAATCAATATTTCGGAAAGAGCAGATGGCGTATCAATAGTATCCTGGTTATACTGCGCATGATATTGTTTTATCTCATTTATCAAATGCTGGCGGAAAGGTCCTAATTTTTCTTTATCAAGCAATTCCTTAATTTTCTCCTTCACCAGCGCATCGATGGCTAATGATATACTCTTTGGCTCAAGCATACTCTTCGGCCCTGGCTTGTCACTCGGAGGAGGCTTGCTGCCAGTCTCAATTTTAATCCTCTTCCAGACCGGACTCCATACTTCCCCCACTTCGCTTTCACTATCAGGCCCAGCCCAGATGATGGGCAGCGTGTTGTTGGGTACATTGTGGGGAAAGACAAGAAGACTTTGAGAATCTTCATAGCCCAGCGGGTTCCCAGGATATAATTTCTCCCCATATTTTCTACAAATTGCCTTTAACCGCTCTCTCACTTCAGGATCAGAAAAGTAGCGCGATTTTGATGAAAAGGCCTTGTCTTCTTCTTTTAGAGTTTTGGCCGCAATAACCTTTTTAAAACCAGCCTGTTCACTTACCTTTTTTAAACCATCCTCAAAGGCAAAAAGAGCCAGGTAGTACTTAACAACCTGGATATCTGACAGCTTTTCCCTGGCAAATCTTGTGGCTTGATCTCCTGAGCCAATTATGTCATCAATAAAGACCATAGCCCTGATGCCGGTCATGTCGATTTTTTGAAAGTGTTGGTATGGCATACACGTTGGTATACACTTTCCACCAATTTCCAGCTCCCTGCAAAGATTGTACAGAAAATTTGCTCCACTTGCAGCCGGAGAATCTCCGAGTGGGAAGAACCTGACGTGTGGAAGGTCGACCCCAAATAATTTTTTGAGTTCTCCGGATAGTTTTTTTATTAGGCCTTGTATCTCATATTCAGAAATAACCTCAATTTTTTCAAGGACAAGGAGCATATCATCAATCTCATTATGCTCAAAGTTATCAAGCCAACTGAGAACCTCACTTTTCTTGGATGCCTGCTCCCTTTCGCTATAACAAGATATTGGCCATTTGGCCAGTATCTCATCAATTGTCTCGTCAATACTCGGTTTTGATTTTTCCACTATTCCCTCCTCACTACTTACATCAAAATCAGTTCTCTTGCAAAAATGGACGGACTTTACCGGCGGGGTAATTGGCTTACGCAATGGGGATAACGGGTTGGACTCTTTCTCCTCTGAGGCTATTGAAGATCTCACCCCTCCTTTCCAAGGCAGAAACTTCAACTCAAGGATAGTCCATAGAAGCGCTATAGCATTACGCATTGCATAGCGACGAAGAGCCCCTCCACCGATCTTATCTAATTTCCCCTTGCGTTTGTCTCCATAATCGGAAATTCCCCGAATCACCAGGGTTTTCATGGGATCGGTTCGGGTATAAGCAGCCTCTAAGACACCTGCCGATTCCATTTCCAAACCCTGGCAATTACGGTCTCTTTCGTGAATCCAATTCGAGAAACTCTTTACTGAGCCGACCACCGGACCTGAAGCCAGATGCCCCTTCATGAGACGGACTTGCTCTAAAAGGAGACCAGCCTTTAATAAGTCATCCCGCTTATTCTCAGGGATACATCCCTTGAAGTTGCGCCGACAGATGGATAGCCATTGCTTGTATTCCTTTTCATAAGCAAATTCTAGGTTGGAGACACCTTGGATATAATCCCAAGTAGATCGGTAGACTTCACCACCGTGTTGAAAGCCTCCTTCCACTGCCTTGCCCAATACAAAGTAATTGTCCACCTGATCAGCCACAAGTACATCTCCCGCTTTGATGTCCTTATGGATACCGCCTGCAATTCCTATATTGATTACCGTTGCAGGCTGCCATCTTTCAAGAAGCCTGTCGGTAAACAACCCCGCCTTAGTCGGTCCCATTCCACCAATGAGCGTAACAATACATTGATAAGGCTGCCCATCATTAGGAACCTGGCGTTCAAAGAGATAATAGTAATGGCCATCACATTTTTGGCAAGTATACTTAATTTTGAGTGCCTTAAGTATATTGAGGAATTCACGAAATTCCTCTGGTAAAGCTATAATGATCCCAAGATCTACAGGCAAAAAAACATCTCCCTGAGATTGAACATCTACCACAGACCTTCTCCTTCTCTTTTGTTACAGGAATTTCCATAGCCGTTCACCATCAACCGTTCGCCATCAACCGTTCACCATCCGGAACCGTTCTCCATTCATAACCGTTCACCATCCATAACCGTTCTCCATCCATAACCGCTCTCCATCCGGCTGTCAGTCAGTAATTCATTATATCGCAACCAACTACCAAAGATAAACAATTTTCGGCAAACGAAAGTGACTCGGTAAGAGAAGATGACATTATCACTGCTGATTTCTCATGATTTATTCATGCGTAGGGTGGCAGAATGGTAAGAACTCCTGAAAATTTCGTAACTGCTTAGAGGCCATCCCCCCCCGGCAACTGGCACATCATTTACCCGAAATGGGATTTTTGGGATAGGCGCTTAATACACATCGCGGTAAATACGCGACCAGATAGGAGACCAGGAGTTTGTCAATGTGTAGCATTTTCTCGTCATGGGCGCGAAGGCGGGAATCCAGAAGCCTCTGAAAAGACTGGATTCCCGCCTTCGCGCCCATGACGGGTGGATGATCTCTTTCTTAGTTGGATGATCTCTTTCTTAAAAGTATTCGCTAAAAGGATAAAATTACCCGACCGGTTCCGTAAGCACCATTAATGCTTAATTATGTAGGGTAGGGGCTTTTTGCCCCACC
>Ga0307378_10006720_pt1 | contig 15668 bp, 16 predicted proteins | sample UN1MG_FD_202238 | JGI IMG/M metagenome (GOLD analysis project Ga0307378, IMG submission 202238) | Soil microbial communities from Risofladan, Vaasa, Finland - UN-1 | ecosystem: Environmental > Terrestrial > Soil > Coastal area > Acid sulfate soil | place: Finland: Risofladan, Vaasa | collected... | reverse complement strand
GTGCGCACGACCTGGCCGTCGGCCACCGGCGTCATGCACGACACCACCATCATCGGGCCGCGAGGGCCCTCGACCTCGACCATGCACTGGCGGCACATGCCGACCGGCGACATGCGCGGGTGATAACAGAAGTGCGGCACGTACTCGTCGGCCTCCAGCGCCGCGGCGATCACCATGTCACCCTTGCGCGCCGCCACGTCACGACCGTTGAGGTTGAGCGTGACGAGGTTCGGATCTGGTTCCGGTTCGACCTCGACGTCCTCGGCGGATTCGGCGAGTTCCTCGTGTGCCACCTCGACGTCGGCGACCACCTCGTCGGTGATCACGTCGGCGTCCGGCGTGGGCGTGTCGGTCGTTTCGTCGCTCATTCGGCCACTCCTGACATCACCGGGATGTGGCGACGCTCGGCCCGCTTGGTCACCAACGCCTCGAACTCCTCGGGGAACAGTGTCAGCGCCGAGTGGATCGGCACGTAGGCCGACGGGCCCACGAAACAGATCGTGGTCATCTTGTACGGGAACGGCACGGCGTCGAGACCGAGTCGCTCGCTCGATGCGTGGGGCATGTCGCCCGGACAGATCGACTCGCCGACCTGGCGGATCGTGTCGAGATCGGCATCGGTGCCGTACCCGTCGACGATGCGCTGCACCAACCGATACAACCACGTGCCCCCCTCACGACACGGCACGCACTTGCCGCACGACTCGTGCGCGTAGAACCGCACCAGCGTGAGCGCGGCGGCGGGGATGTCGGTGGTGGAGTCCATCACCATCACCGCACCAGAGCCCAACATCGAGCCCGCGGCGCCGGCCTGCGGACCTTCGAACGGGATGTCGAGTTGGTCGGCGGTGAACCACGGCGCGGAACCGCCACCGGGCACGAACGCCTTGAGGTCGTTGCCGTCGCGGATGCCCTGCGCGAAGTCGTCGCCGTAGAGCAGCTCGCGGAACGTGGTGGAGCCGTTGACGATCTCGTAGACACCTGGCCGCACGACGTGTCCGGAGACCGCGATCATGCGGGTGCCCGGCGAGGTCGGCGTGCCGATCGCGGTGTACGCGGCCGAGCCCTCCTTGGCGATGAACGGCAGGTTCGCCAACGTCTCCACGTTGTTCACGATCGTCGGCTGACCGTACAGGCCGACCGCAGCCGGGAAGTAGGGCGGCTTGAGCCGCGGCATCCCGCGCTCGCCTTCGAGTGACTCGATCAGCGCCGTCTCTTCACCGACGACGTAGGCGCCGGCGCCGTAGTGCAGCACGATGTCGATGCTGAAGTCGGTGCCGAGGATGTTGGTGCCGATGTACCCGGCGGCGTAGGCGTCGTTCAGCGCTTGCGCCACCCGCTCGTGCGCGAGCGGCATCTCGCCGCGGATGTACAAGAAGCACTGTGACAACCCGGCGGCGTACGACGCGATGAGGCAGCCCTCGATCAACTGGTGCGGATCGCACTCCATGAGCAGGCGATCCTTGTAGGTGCCGGGCTCGGACTCGTCGCCGTTGACGACGAGATAGCGCGGCCAGACGCCCTGAGGCGTGAATCCCCACTTGGTGCCGGCGGGGAAGCCTGCCCCACCGCGGCCGAGCAGCGTGGAGTTCTTGACCTCGTCGGCGACGGCGCTCGGCGTCGTCGCAAGTGCCGCACGCAGGCCCTCGTACCCGCCCGTGGCGAGGTAGCGCTCGAGAGTGTGGCCGTCCTCGTACTGGAAGCGCGACGTCACGATGGCAGGACGGTCGCTCGGGTAGTAGCCGGGCGCCCAGGGGTAGGGACTGACGACGCGGTCGGTCGACTCACCGGACGGGTTGTGCGCGTTCATGCGGGGCTCACTTCGATCCATGCCGGGCCCTCGGTGACGTCGTCGGGATGGCGGGCACCCACGGCACGGTCCGGTGGGATCTGTTGACGGTCACGTCCGAGCGTGCCGTGGGGCGGCACGTCGGCATCGAGCTTGCCGGCCCGCAGATCGTCGACCAGTTCGTCGAATGCCTCCGGCGTGACCCGATAGCGATGGCGGTAGTTCACCTGCAGCGTCGGCGCCTCGGTGCAGGCCGCCTGACACTCGGCGTGCTGCAGCGTGATCAGTCCGTCGCTGGTGGTCGAGCCGGCACGGACGCCGAGCGTGTGCTCGGCATGGTGCATCAGGTCGTCGCCACCCATCAGCGCGCACGACATCGTGCCGCAGATGTTGATGAGGTACTTGCCTGTCGGCTCGAACCGGAACATCTCGTAGAACGACGCCGTGCCGTACACCTCGGCAGGCGTGACCTCGACGAGTTCGGCAACGTGACGCATGGCCTCTTCGGTCACGTGGCCATTCTGTTGCTGGCTGAGGTGCACGAGGGGGATCAGCGCCGACTTCTTCTTCGGGTAGCGGGCGATGATCTCCTTGGCCACCACCACGTTGTGGTCACTCAACCGACTCACTTGTCCACTCCGTTCACCTGTCGACCCCGCCGAGCACCGGGTCGACGCTACTGATGATCGCGACCGCATCTGCAACCAATCCGCCACGCATCATGTGCGGCAGGCACTGGATATTGACGAAGCTCGGCTCGCGCATGTGCATCCGGTACGGAGTGGCGGAGCCGTCGCTGACGATGTAGCAGCCGATCTCGCCACGCGGACCTTCGAGGCCGATGTACACCTCACCCTCGGGCACCTTGAAGCCTTCGGTGAAGATCTTGAAGTGGTGGATCAGCGCTTCCATCGACTCGTCGATGCGCGCGCGAGGCGGCGGCGTGACCTTCTTGTCCTGAATGCGGAAGTCGCCGCTGGGCATGCGATCGAGAATCTGACGGACGATCTTCATCGACTCGCGGATCTCGGCGAGGCGAATGGCGTACCGGTCGAACGCGTCGCCGTACGAGCCGACGATGACGTCGAAGTCCATTTCGTCGTAGTGCATGTACGGCTGGTCGCGACGAAGGTCCCACTCGACGCCCGTCGAACGCAGGATCGGACCCGTCGCACCGAGGGCGAGGGCTTCCTGCGGCGTGATCACGCCGACACCCTGGAGCCGTTCGCGCCAGATCGGCTGGCCGGTCATCAATGTGTCGTACTCGTCGAGGCGTTCGGGCAGCATGTCGAGGATCGACAACACGCCGTCACGCCAGCCCGCGGGCAGGTCGGCCGCGACGCCGCCCGGGCGGATGTAGTTGTGGTTCATCCGCAGCCCGGTGACTTCCTGGAAGAACCGCAGCACCTCTTCGCGCTCTCGCCAACCGTAGATCATCATCGACACGGCGCCGAGATCCATGCCGTTGGTGGCCATGAACAGCAGATGGCTCGCCATCCGGCTCATCTCGGCCATCAGCATGCGGATCCACACCGCCCGTTCGGGGATGTCGTCGTCGATGCCGAGCAGCTTCTCGGTGGCCATCGCGAAGGCGAGTTCGTTGGCGATCGGACTCAGGTAGTCCATGCGCGTGACGTTGGTGCCGCCTTGCGCAAAGGTGAGTTGCTCGCCGGTCTTCTCCATGCCGGTGTGCAGGTAGCCGATGATCGGCTTGCAGCGCAGCACGGTCTCGCCCTGGAGTTCCAACATCAACCGCAGCACGCCGTGCGTCGACGGGTGCTGTGGCCCCATGTTGATGATCATCGTCTGATCCTCGTCGGGATCGTCGGGCAGATCGCCGAGCTTGGCTGCGTCGGCCTCGGACATCCGCAGCACCGAGCCCACCTCGCGCAACAGCTCCTTCGCCGACAATTCGCTGCGGGGACGAAGCTGCTGTTCGCCCTCGTCGGTGCCCGCAACCGAGCGCTGGTAGAAGTCGGTGCCGGTGTCGGGAATCGTCGTTTCGGACATCAGGCGTTCGCTCCCTTGAACTGCACCGGGATGCGCCCGACCTCGTAGTCCTTGCGCAGTGGATGTCCGACCCAGTCCTCGGGCATCAGGATGCGGGTGAGGTCGGGGTGGTCGCTGAACTCGATGCCGAACATGTCGAACACCTCGCGCTCCATTGCTTCCGTCCCAGGGTGCACGTCGAACAGCGTTGGCAGTGTCGCGTCGTCCTCGGGCACCTGCACCCGCAGCCGGAGGCGGCGGCGGTTGCGGAGGTCGAGCAGGTTGACGACCACTTCGAACCGCTCGGCGGCCTCGGCGCCGTCCGGGAGCTGGCGTTCGCGACGCTCCAGGTAATCGACGGCGGTGAGGTCGACGCACATGGCGTATCCCTCGTCGGCGAGCGTCTTCACGGTCGTGAGGTACTCGGTCCGAGCGACATGTCGGACCTCCTGGAGGCCGCTCACTGCTTCGCCCCCAGCATCACCGGCGTCGGGGACGCGCCTGGCTCGATGTACTCGACGTGCACGTTGGCACCGGCACCGGTCTCCGCACGACGCTTGAGGATCTGGTTGGTCTCGATCAGTCCGTGCAACGTCTCGATCGCGTGGATGAGCGTCTCGGGAGTGGGCGGGCAACCCGGCGCGTAGACGTCGATCGGCACGATCTGATCGACGCCCTGCACGATCGCGTAGTTGTTGAACATGCCGCCCGACGAGGCGCACACGCCCATCGAGATGACCCACTTGGGCTCCATCATCTGGTCGTAGACCTGGCGAAGCACCGGTGCCATCTTCTGGCTGACTCGGCCCGCCACGATCATGATGTCGGCCTGACGGGGCGAGGCACGGAAGACCTCCATACCGAAGCGGGAGATGTCGTAATGCGCGCCCCCAGTCGCCATCATCTCGATGGCGCAACAGGCGAGCCCGAACGACGCCGGCCACGACGAACGCGACCGCGACCAGTTGACGAGATCTTCGAGCTTGCCGGTGATGACGTTGTGCGACAGCCCGCCGAGTCCGTCGTCGAGCACATCGTTGACGATGCCCATGGTGATGACTCCTTTGCGTCTCGTTACGCGGCCGCGCCGTCGTTGGCCGGCACGCGTCCTTCGGTGCCGACACGACGAACCGTGGTGGTGGCCGTGCGTTCGGGTGACACCATCGCAGCATTGGCAGCCAGGCTGCGGTAGCGATGGATCGGCCCCCAGTCGAGCCCACCTCGGGCAACTTCGTACACGAACGTGGCGAAGAACACGGCCGAGAAGGCGAAGATCGCCCAGAACCCGTAGACGCCGAGCGTCGAATGCGACACGGCATAGGGGTACACGAAGATGATCTCGATGTCGAACATGATGAACAGCATCGCCACGATGTAGAAGCTCACCGGGAAGCGCTCGGGTGGTTCGCGGCTCGGCACGATCCCACACTCGTACGGCGCTTCCTTGGCCACCGACGGTCGTCGAGGCGCGAGCAGTCGCGACGCGGCGAAGCTCAGGACACCGAAGATGATCGCCAGGATCAACAAGATGACGATGGGGAGATACTGCCCCATTACTGCCTCACGCCTGCCTCATCTCAGACGCCGGCTCCGACCTTCTCCCGCTCGGCTGGGGCGTCGGCGGGAGCGTCGACCTTGACGGCAGGCAACGGCTGGTCGAGGTTGGTCTTCAACACGCGATCACGGCGATGCAGCAAGTAGCACAGAGCGAAGAAGACCAGGCCGCCACCGATCATGAGCACGGCGGCCGGCTGGCGACGGGCGCCGAGGTCACGCACCATGTACACGTACTCGCGTTGACGGGTCTCGTCGATCACGGGCCGTGCAGGCGCACGTCCGGGTTCGGTGCGAACGGGCTCGAATGCCGCAGCCTCGGCGACCACGTAGTGCGGCGTGTGGAAGAACGCGATGAAGTCGAGCGAGTCGTTGATCTTCGGGTAGCGCTCGCCGCCGATGTCGAAGACCTCGACGATCTCGAACTGGCCGGCGGCGAATGCTCCCTCTTCGATGAGCAGCTCGCTCGCCGACGCCTGCGCCTGGCCGAACGCCGGCGACGCGTTGTCGAGTACGACCCAACCCTGCTCGAGGAACGTGTCGCGAACGATCTCCGCCGAGTCGGTCGCCGTGGCGTCGTCGGGGACGTCGGCGTTCGGGTCGAGCACGCCGGCAGCGCCGAGCGCGTTGACGTCCTGCAGCACCCCGGCGCCCGGAACGGCCTGCCACGTGGGGTCGGGGCCACGTAGGCCGATTCCGTACACCATCCACACCGCACCCATCAACATCATCCAGCCGGCGAGACCGGCGAGCGACACCAGGAACGCGAGTCGCGATCCCATGTTGGTGGCCATGATGCCGTAGACGCTTCCGCACAGGATGACGAAGCCGATGATGACGGTCAGGAGACCGCGGAGCTCAGGCTCCCAGCCGATTGCCAACAGGGTCATGGTCACAAGCTCCGTACGTAATCGACGATGTCGCGGATCTGCTCATCGGTGAGCAACGATCCGAAGCCGGGCATCCGGCCGCTGCCCTGGCCGTTGAGACCGTAGAGCTTGCCGAACTCAGAACCGTTCTGCAGGAACGCCACCAGTTGGTCGTCGTCGGCGAAGTGCGAGTTGACCGAGCCGCCGGTGAGGTTCCAGCCGAAGGCTCCCTGGCCCGAGACGCCGGGTTGGTCATAGCTCCAACCGAGCGTGTGGCAGCGAGCGCAGCTGTAGGCACCGCTTGCGAGGTCGAGGTTGAACAACGCCTCGCCGACGGAGTCGGCTTCGCCATCGGCGACTGCCTTCTCGGCGGCGGTCTGGATGTCGGCCTGCAGGGATGCGGGCAGGTTGCCCGAGTCGCAGATACGAACGTCGTCTTCGCCCTCGCCGCAGCTCTCGCGGGGGATCTGGATGCTCTTCATGTAGGCGAGCAGGTTGTCGATCTGCTGAGTGTTCATCGGGCCACCGCCGACGAGTCCCCAGGGCGACATCGGCGAGAACGGTCGGCCGTAGTTCAGGATGAACCGGACCTCACTCTCGTCGAACTTGTAGAACACCGTGTTGACCGCCGGCGCTTTCCAGTTGACGGCCTGCACCGCTTGGGTGATCGGGTCGGTGACCGTGAACGGTGCTTCGCCGCCGACACCGGCCATGCCGCCATGACAGCCGGCACAGTTGAATCCGCCTTCCGCGGTCGGCGCGAACAGCTGAGAACCCCAGCTCGCAAAGCGGTTGTCCCAGCCCTCTTCTGCGCCGGCCTGGCGACTGGGCTCGAACACCCAGTACAGCGGCAGCGCCACCACGATGATGCCGAGCATGATCACACCGAGGAGCTGCATGCGCTCGAGGCGCGGGCCTTCGAGCGTCTCGTCGTCGTAGTACTCCTTGCGGTTGGCGGCGAGTTCGATCTCGGAGCCGACCTCGCGACGACCTGCGACGACGTTGAAGATCCCGTAGATGATCCAGCCGCCGACGACGATCAGGAGTCCGATGACGCCAATCGTGGTCGTGGTGAGTGCGACCATCAGTGCTCCCCGCCGCTGGTGCAGTGCGGACCTTCCGCCTCCTGGCCAGTGGTGTTGGTGCCGATCGCCGGTCCGGGAATGGTGGTGCCGGTGTCGACCGTGACATCACCGTTGGTTGCCACGGTGGCCGGGTGGCGATCCATCCCGCGAGGGGCCGGGCCGGCCTTCTTCTCGCCGGCGCGGTTGTACTGCGAGCCGTGGCACTGGCACTCGAACCACTGGCTGGTGGCGCACTCGGGCACGCGGCAGCCGAGGTGCGGACACTTCTGGCTGAGGATGACGAGGCCCTCACGCATGGTGACGAGCAAGCTCTCCGGGTAGATGGTCTCGGCGAGCGGCAGCGCCTCGGCGGGATACTCGGTGATCCACGAACGCGCCTCGGCCGCGTAGAAGAAGCCACCACCCTGCTTGATGCCGTCCTTGATGTTGCCGATCTTGCCGACGTTGATCTGCCCACCGAAGCCTCCGGTGCCACTGGGCCACAGGAAGGCGACGAACGCAGCCGCGGCGAACCCGGCGAGGCTGACGCTCATCAGTGACACGGTTGCCCGATTGAAGAACTGACGACGGGTGACACCGATCAACTCGGGATCGGGCGGCGTCCACGCAACGACGTCGACCTCGGGCCGAACGGCGACTGCGGTACTGGCGGTGCGAGCCGCCACACCTGCCGCCTCGACGTCGGACGCGGTCGTCTGGCTGACAACGGGCTCGGCACTCTTGCGCGCGGCCTTGTCGCGGTGCACGGTTTCGCCCGACAGTGCGCCCGCTCCGCGGACGTCGCTGCGACGAGCGAGGGTGAAGAACGAAATCGCGCCGAGAACGACGACGACTCCGATCGCTATGGCGATGACTGCTGCAGTACTCATGACTGGGGGGTCTCCTTTCGCAATCTCACAACTCGAAGAACAGGCCTTCGACCCAAGGTAGGACGAAGTTGAAACCAGGGCCTCGGAAGAACGAACCGATCAACACGAGCACCGCCCAGAACATGAGGTGCACGGTCATCAGACCGGTCATGAACTTGCGATCCTCGGGCTTGTTGGACGGGTTCCGGTCGAGATACGGCGCCAACACGAGCGCGATGAGCCCGACACCGGGCAGGGTCACGCCCGCCACCATCGGGTGGAAGTAGGTGAGCAATTCCTGGAGGCCGAGGAAGTACCACGGGGCCTTCGACGGGTTGGGTGTCTGGTTGGTGTTGGCGAGCTGCAACAGCGGAGCGTGCACGAACACCGAGAAGATGAAGACGAACGCCGTCATCGCCAACGACGCGACGAACTCGGCTGCGAGCAGGTGCGGCCACGTGTGGACCTTGTCGACCGGGGTTGCCTTGACGTCCTGGATCGATCCGGACTTGACGACGGTCAGCAGTCGCTGCGTATGGCCACCCGGGCCGGCGCCGACCGGCACGCCTCCGCCGCCCGCGGGGGCGGCAACAACGGCTCCGACCTTCTCGGCCACCGCGACGGCTCCGCCGCCGGCAGGTGCCTCGTCGGCAGTTCCGCCGGCCTTGGCAGCCTTGGCCGCCTTGCTGCGCTGCAGCAGCGCCTCGGGGATACGCGAATCGGCAGGTGCCGCGGCCGCTGCCGGCTCGGCGGCTGCGGGCGCCTCGTCGGCCGACTTCTCGCGCGCGGCCTGTGCCCGCTTGAGGAGGTGCTCTGGGATCTCGGTCATGGGATTACCTCATGCTCCAGTCAACAGGGCGAATCACAACGGACCCGAAATTCCGCCGTCCTTGCGGACCCGCCAGAAGTGGATCGCCATGAAGATCACGATCACGAACGGCAGGAACAACACGTGCAACACATACCATCGAAGCAGGGTCTCGGAGCCGATTTCGGCCCCGCCCAGCAAGACGAATCTGACCTCTTCACCGAACACGGGCGTGTAGCCCATCATGTTGGTGCCCACCGTGACCGCCCACAGTGCCAACTGGTCCCACGGGAGCAGGTAGCCGGTGAACGACAGCAGCAGGGTGAGCGTGAGCAGGATCACGCCGATCACCCAGTTGAACTCACGCGGCGGCTTGTACGCGCCGTGGTAGAAGACCCGAGCCATGTGCAAGAACACCGTCAGCACCATCAGGTGCGCACCCCATCGGTGCATGTTTCTCACCAACAACCCGAACGTCACCGACGTCTGCAAGTTCTGGATGTCGTTCCATGCGGCGGTGGCCTCGGGCCGGTAGAAGAACATCAGGAAGATGCCGGTGACGGTGAGCAGGATGAACAGGAAGAAGCTCAGGCCGCCGAGGCACAGCGTGTAGCTGACCTTGACCGCATGACGCTTCACCTTCACCGGGTGCAGGTGGTAGAGCACCGAGTTCATGATCACGTAGCTGCGGTTGCGCGGGCTGTCGGTGTAGCCCTTGCGGAAAATCGAGCCGGGCCGGAAGATCGAGCTCCAGGCCTGGCTGCCCTGCACGTCGCCGACCGCGGTGTTCACGCGGTCTTTGACCGTGGGGCGGGGTTTGTCGTCGATGATCTTTGCCATAGGGGTTCTCTCAGAGCCTCATGCCGTAGCCGTAGCCGTGGTTGTTGGTTCGAACGTGGGAGTTTCCGGCGGCGGTGGCGGTGCCCGCCTTGCCGAGGATGATGACGCCGGTGGGACACCGGTCGACGCACAGCGCGCACCGCGTGCAGATGTCGTCGTCGATCGTGAACATGAAGGCGTCGGAAGGATCGGTGCCCGGCTGCTCGGTGCCTTCGGCCTCGACGACGGCGTCGACCGAGACCATGTGGATGCACTTCCACGGGCAGATGTCGACGCAGCCCTCGCACGCGATGCACTCGGTCTGGTCGATGTGGATGAACTGTTTCGGCTTGACGGCCTTGCTCAGGTAGTCCGCGTCGACCTCCACCAACGTGTACGCGTCGGTGTACGGCATCAAGGGGGGATTGGCGTCGGTGCGTGCCATGGGTCAGGCCTTCTTGACCAACGGACGTCCGTATGTGGAGGTGGGGAGTTCCTTCGGCTTGACGTCGCCGCGCTTCTGCCACCAGACCGCCAAGTAGATGTACAGCCCGAACAGCACGGCATGGATCAGCACGGCGACGATGTCGCGGACTGCTTCGTACTGCAGCGTGATCGGGTTCCAGCCGCCGGCCGATTCGGGCTTCAGAATGCCACCCGGGCCGTAGATGACCTTGTCCTTCGACCACCCGAGGTCCTTGTCGGCGTGGTCGATCCACTGGTGAGGCAGGATGCCGAACGCCAGGAACAACACACCGAACAGATAGGTCGACGCGAGCATCGCCTCGCCCCACGAGAACGGAGCGCCCACCGGTCGGCGCTTGCCGTAGGGAATGATCGCGAGCGACAGCACGAGGGTCGCCACGAGTGACGTCAGGAAGGCCTGGTTCATTCCTGGCCACTCGAGTGGGGCGATTGCGATCATGGTGTGCGGTGATTCCTGTCGTGGTCGATCTCTTCGGCACCCGGACGACTGCGGTGATCGGATGAACCGATCGGCCACCGACGAGCCGGGATAGTCGCCTACGAACTGTAGTCGTCGGCGCCAGCTGTGCGAAGTCTGGCACGCAAGTCGTACGAGCGCGCCAGGTTGTGCGTAAGTGCATCGAGATCGATCGGGCCACTGATTCCCGGATTGCGGCGACGGCCATCTATCATCTGCAGGGTGACCGAGATCCCCGAACACCTCCTGAAGCGGTCGCGCGAGCGGCGCTCCGCGATCGGCCAGGGCGGCGACGCCGCTGCCGACGCGCCGGGCGACGCCGCTGCAGCCTCGAACGTACCGGCCACCACCTCCGCGACGACCGCGCCGGCCGCGGCACCGGCTCCGGCAGGACCACCCGCTCGCACGGCGGCACCGGCTCCCGCCGCGACCGCGCCGCCGAAGCCCGATCCCGTCTACGTCCAGGCCGCCAAGCAGCGCCGCAAGATCCCGTTCTGGGCGATGGCCACCCTCAGCCTGATGCCGATCTGGGCGTTCATGTACGTTCGCGCCGTCACCGAACCTCCCGTGGTCGTCGAAGGCCCGCTCGGCGTGGGCACCGAGATCTACAGCAGCTGTGCGAGCTGCCACGGCGCCGAGGGCGGCGGCGGGGTGGGCTACCCGTTCTCCGGCGGCGAGGTGCTCAAGACATTCCCGCACATCGAAGACCATATCCGGTACGTGTACTACGGCACCGAGGGCTACAACGCAGCGAGCGTCGACGTCTACGGAAACCCAGATCGCGAGGGCGGCCCTCATGTGACGGGCCAGCGCGGCATCATGCCGCAGTTCGGTACCCAGTTGACCCAGTACGAGATCGTCGCGGTGGTCTGTCACGAGCGCTACACCCTCGGTGGCGCCGACCCGACGAGCGAGGAGTACGCCGAGGAGTACGAGACCTGGTGTTCCGAGGAGTCGGCCGTGTTCGCCGAACTCGAAGCCGGCACGTACGACTACACCTCACCCGAGGCGCCCGAGATGGGTCCCGCTGAGATCACGCCGATCGGCCCCGAAGCCGTTCCTGGCTCGCCCGCCTCGGCCGGCTGACGGCAGGAATTCTGGACACCGACGTTCTCGTCGTCGGCGGTGGTCCTGCCGGATCATCGGTCGCCACCTGGTTGGCTCGATCGGGTCACCACGTCACCGTGGTCGAGAAGCGCCCGGTCGCACGGCACAAGGCGTGCGGCGACGCACTCACCCCGCGGGCGCTGCGCGAGCTGAGGCTGCTCGACGTCGACCCCATGTCACTCGGAGGACACCGCCTCGCCGGGGTCCGACTGGTGCACGGCCAACGCAGCGTCACCGCACCCTGGCCACGCCATGCCGAACTCGGGGACCACGCCACTGCATTGCGCCGAGACCTGCTCGATGAGCATCTGCGATCGCGCGCCGTCGAATCAGGCGCGACCGTCTTGATGGGCCATCAGGCGACGGCACCCATCGCCGAGCGCGGGTTCGTGCGCGGCGCCACGTTGGCGACCGATCCCGAACTCGACCCGAGCGCCGAACGCCACGACGTCGTGCGTGCTCGTTTCGTCGTGGTGGCCGACGGGGCGAACAGCAGCTTCGGGCGCGATCTCGGCACCACCCGACAGCGGCATTGGCCCTACGGGATCGCGACACGGACCTACTTCCACAGCGATCGGGCAGCCGAGTCGTGGATCGAGAGCGATCTGGGCATTCCCGACGCGGCCGGTCATCCCATCGCCGGATACGGCTGGGTGATTCCGCTCGGAGACGGGACCGTCAATGTCGGCGTCGGCGTGCTGTCGACGTATCGGGACGTGCGCGGCATCAACGCGCTCAAGTTGCTCGACTCGTTCGCCCAGCGGATCGCCGACCGGTGGCACCTCGACCCCGGCGAGCAGCTCAAGGCGCCGACCCGGTTCCGTGTGCCATTGGCCGGTTCGGTCGGCCCGAAGATGGGCCCGACGTTTCTCGTCGTCGGCGATGCCGCGGGCGCAGCGAGCCCGTTCAACGGCGACGGGGTCGATGCGGCGTTGATGAGCGGTCGGCTCGCTGCTGAGGTGTTGGCCGATGCGTTGTCGGCCGGGAACTCCACGACGCTGCAGCGCTACCCGACGATGCTCGCCGACGAACTCGGTCGCTACCACCAGGTCGGGCGCTTGACCGCTCGATTCCTCGGCCGCCCCGCGGTGCTGCGGCCGGCGTTGCGGTTCGGGGTCAGCAGCGACCGCGTCGCAGGTGCCGTACTGCGCATCGCCACGAACGAACTCCGCGACGGCCACCCAGGCGGCGCCGAACGCGCCTACGCACTCGCCAACGCGGTCAGCAAGTTCGCCCCGAGCTGGTGATCACGGGCCATCCGATCCCCTCGCGATGAGCGAACCGACCGTATGCGGAGGCCCCGCTCATCGCTCACCGGTGGTCACTCGCGACGGCGACGAGGATGCAACGCTCTCGGGAGGCGCAGCGTGACGACGGAGAGCGCCAGGATCACGGGATAGATCTCGAGGCGCCCGAGCAGCATCTGGGCCATGGCGATCGATCGGCCGGGCGCGGGGACCGAGAGGAAGTCGTTGGCGTGGTCGAGCGAGCCGAGGCCGGGGCCGACATTGCCGAACGCAGTCGCCGACGACGACAGCGACGTGATCATGTCCGGTCCGGTCGCCGAGATCAGCACGGCGCCACCACCGAAGATCGCCAACGCGAGGATCATGAAGCCGACCACCCGGCGAGCGACGTCGTCGGGCAGGATCCCGTTGCCGACCCGCACGGGGCGCACCAGATGCGGATGCAGGTGACGGAGCGCTTCGCGATGAGCGAAGCTCGCGATCGCCATCACCCGCACGAGCTTCACGCCACCCGCCGTCGAGCCCGCCATCGCACCGATCGGCATCGCCAACAGCAACACCAGCTGCGTGGTCTGGCTCCACAGCCCATACTCGGTGGTGACGTAGCCGGTCGTCGTCACCGTCGACACCGTGGTGAAGAGCGCGTCACGGAACCCGGCCGCCTGGGCGCCGTCGTGGCCGGACGCAACGAAGGACCACAGCGTGATGCCGGCCACGACCAACAGGTACACCTTGAACTCCGACGAGCGCAGCAGCGGCTTCGGATCACGCTTGAGCGCCCGGTAGTAGAGGGTGAAGCTGCCACCGGCGAGCAACATCGCGACGATGCAGATCCACTCGATCGTGGCGGAGCCGAACGCCCCGATCGAGTCCTGATACGGCGAGAACCCGCCGGTCGACACGGTGGTGAAGCTGTGCGAGACGGCGTCGTAGAGGCTCATCCCGGCGAGTGCGTAGAGCACAGCGAGCACGATGGTGAATCCGACGTACACCGCCCACAGCCGCCGCGCGGTTTCGCGCACCCTCGGCGTGAGTCGCTCCCCGGTCGGTCCGGGCGCCTCCGCTGCGAGCAGGCTCATCCCGCCCGAGCCGACCGTCGGCAACACGGCGACGACGAGCACGATGACGCCCATGCCGCCCATCCATTGCGTGGTCGAACGCCAGAACAGCAGCCCCTGTGACGTCGCTTCGATGTCGGGTGTCACGGTTGCACCAGTGGTGGTGAATCCCGAGATCGACTCGAACAACGCGTCGTCGATCCGATCGAAGTGCCCGGTGAGGAGATAGGGGATCGCGCCGGCGATCGCCATCGCGATCCAGGCGACGGTGACCGTGGTGAACACGTCGAGAATGCGGATCTGCTTCGGCACGATCGTGATCCGCCACATCACCGAACCGACGGCCCACACCACGACACCGGTCATGAGGAGCACCAGTACATCCGGCCCGCCGTCGATGGCGTCGACGACTCCCGACGCTGCAATCCCGGCTCCGACCACGGCGATGGTCAGCCCGACCACGTTCGCCACCAGCGACGAGTAACGCCCCGGCGACAGCAGGCGTTCTCCACGACCCCCGAACCATGGCACCCGGCCGGTCGAGTGGACGCCCAACGTCACGCGGAGAACGCCTTGCGCGTGACGGCAAGCGCGTCGGGCCGCGAAAACACGACGACGTTGTCGCCGGCGTGCAGCAGGGTGTGCCCCCGCACGATCTCGGCGGTTCCGTCCTGGCGGGTGACCGCACCGAGTAGCACCGAGTGCCGCAGATGCAGGTCGGCGACGACAGCGCCGTCGGCCGCGCTCCCCACTTCGATCTCGAACTCGTTGACCTCGACGTCGCTCTCGAGGAAGGTCGCCACCGACGCGGTACCGCCGCGAATGTGGCGCAGCACGGCGTTGGCCGACGCCGTGCGCGGACTGAGCGCGGCGTCGATCCCGAACTGCCGAACCAGCGGGAGCAACGACAGGCGGTGCAGCACGGCGACCGTGAACGCATCGCCCTCGGCGGCGGCGTAAGCGCACGCCAACACGTTCGAGGCGTCGTCGCCCGTCGCGGCGATCACCAGATCCATGCGAGCGACCGACTCTTCGAGGAGCAGTTCGGTGTCGGCGATGTCGCCCTGCACGATCGTCACGCGCGGCAGGCGTTGGCTGAGGGCCTTGGCCCGCACCGGATCGTTCTCGACCAGGACGACCGTTGCCCCTTCGCTCTGCAACCGCTCGGCGACGCGGGTGCCGACCGCGCCCCCGCCGAGCACCATGACGCGACGGGCCTGGCGTGTGGCCGCACCGAGCAGTTCCATGATCTCTCGACGCGCCGCACGCGTCGTGAGCACGCGGACATGATCGCCCTCCTGCAAGACCTGGTCGCCGCGTGGGATCACGGTCTCGCCATCGCGCGTCAGCGCTCCGAACAGGAACTTCCAGTTCGGCTCGAACGACTGGCCGATCTCGGCGAGGTCGTGGCCGATGAAGGCGGACGTCTCGCCGATCACCGCGCCGAGCACGAGCAGCTCGCCATTCGACATCGGGTACACCTCGTCGGCGCCTGCCACATGAGCGAGCTCCATGATCTCGTCGGCGGTGTCGGCGTCGGGGTCGATGATGA
>Ga0307378_10006719_pt1 | contig 15671 bp, 10 predicted proteins | sample UN1MG_FD_202238 | JGI IMG/M metagenome (GOLD analysis project Ga0307378, IMG submission 202238) | Soil microbial communities from Risofladan, Vaasa, Finland - UN-1 | ecosystem: Environmental > Terrestrial > Soil > Coastal area > Acid sulfate soil | place: Finland: Risofladan, Vaasa | collected... | reverse complement strand
CATCACTTGCCAGACCATCATCGGAGGTATAATGACGCAACTCTCCCTGATCGAGGCAATAGGCACCGTCCCGACCAACCTCTATCCAGAGACGACCCTCTGCGTCCACAGCCATTGATGGCCATCCCTCGATCGACCGATCGAAGGTAAGCACGCTCGATTCGCCGTCAACATAGTGTATCAGCTTCAGAACAGCCGCTGTGGAATCTACCCACAGCACCCAAACGTCTCCCGCAATACCAGGAGTAATCCTCTCTGCCTTTCCCGGGCCTAGATAATCCTCCAACCAGTAAAGACTCCAACCTCCGGCGTCCAAGACCGCAATGGCCCCCTTCAGGCCCACCCACTTCCTGCCCAGAGTGTCGATCGCAAAAGCTCGCACTGAGTTTCCCGGCAGGAAGTCGTCCACAAGGAAACTCTCGCAGTGCTCCCCGTCGAAGTGCCATATCCCCCTGTAATGCGAGAACCAAGTGCCGCTGCGCCAGTCTGCATAGAATCTGACGTCGCGCTCCAGCCAGCCTAGATCAGGCAGACCGCAACGCTCGTCAAAGTCGCGCAATCCTAACCCGTCATAGCAACGTATCGCCCCCTTCGTGGCCTGGCCAGGCCCTTCATAACTAGTCAAGAGCCACGGAAGGATTGACCAGAGCTCCCCGCCGGCCACAAGCCCGACAACGGACGCTTCCTCCGATGAGAAAAGGTGAGTCTGCAAACCCGTTGCCCTGTCTATCAGCACCGCCCCTTGCTCGGTGCCCACCGCAATCCAACCTTCCCCGAGGGAGAGATCACAGTAACGGTAGGGCAGGTCAAAGTACGGGATGTAGCTCGCATGGTCGATCGTGGGCGATCGAGCAACGGAAATCCTCTCCTGAGCCCCCACGAAAAGCACAATCACTAAAACCGCGGAAGAAAACCGCAGAATCCTCATAGCTATCCTCTCCTTAATCTCTAAACTACCATGTCTCTAAGGGCGTCGCAGGAGCGTTACAGTAACCCATCAGCGTGTTGTCATCCGGAACATCTGGGACTCCTAGTCCGGCGCCATAAGTCTGCGCGCAAGACCCAACCCCTTGCCCGCCGAGATACGCAGAGAACGCATTGGCGAAATCGATCATCTCTCCAATCATCTGCCCCAGGTCGTTGTTGTAGCCCGGCGGAATCTGGCACCCGCCCTCATACAGCAAGCCTTCCAGAACCGGGCCGCTGAACTCGGTCAGGTCCTCGGCGCGGGTCGAGGGCAACGGAAGGTCGTGGCTAACAGCGTATTGAAAACCTCCGGTCAACATCGTAGAGAAGCGCTCGTCGCAGCAATGAGCACACCCGGTGTACTTCTCGTCGTCGTAGAACAGAGAGCTAGTATGAGCGTCATTGCAGTACGTGCTTCCCTGATAGCCCGGTTCTTCATCCTTCTGCCGGGCCAGGCTCCACGCAACTCCGCTGTGGCAGAGCTTCGCGCACCGGCCGTATGAATACCCACTCATCTTGCCCTCCAGCTCATCTCTCGGGTCGGACATCGCCGTCTCACCCACCATGCAAAACGGGGTGCCTGATTTGGTTAGCGCTGCCTGAATCTGAGTGCCCCAGTCCCAAGTGTATGAAGTGAACGCCCCGGCTTGGATCCATCCATAGAGACAAACTGCCGAACTGCTTCCTGATCACTTTCATGTAGTTGAGTCCCCACCCTCGGGACAGGCCAAAGGTAGTCAGGTTTGAAGAATCATAGTAGCGATAAACGTGGATCGGGATGTGACCCGGAACTGCGGGGTCAAGGGCCGAAAACACGAGCTCACCGGTCGAGGTGAGAACTCCCTGAAGGTACTCACCCTTCTCCGCTGGGACATACGTGGTGAAGTTGCTTATCAGATAGGACGAGTTGCCGCGCCCCATCCCACGCTCCATGCGCATGACGCGCGAAGCGTCCGCAGTTCCTCCCCGACCACCGCCGCCACACGCGAAAGCCCGGTGCAGGTCCGCACCGAATGTCGTCAGAAAGAAAAACAAAACTAGCCATACAAGTTGTCTGCTACGCCTCATCTCGGACATGTGCCGTCTCCTTTAGTCTAATAAGACCTGTGTTGTATAATCACTATTAACCTTTGGCTGTATTAGGCATTTTCTGTGCCAAAAGCGGTGAAAATGTGCCGAGCTCGATCAGTGAACCATCCGACCAATGGGATCGCCAGTCATAAGAGCAGTTTGGATGGTTCGTCTGACGGCGAGCCGCCGCTCCCATAACCTGGGCCGAGGCGCCGCATCCGCGTCGCTTCGGCGAGTGAGGCGAGTGAGGCGCAGGCGCCTCGCGCTTCCTTTTTTTGTGTCTGACCGCAGGAGAGCGGGACGACCAGCGACAGTGGTGCCGTAGAAGGTGCGCTTCTGCTCCATCGTGCGGTGTGCGTATTGTCCCGACGTTGTGGGAGCGGGCGCCAGGGCAGAATCGAGTCGTGGGGTGGCTGACTCGGCCTCGATACCCTAAGACCACCAGAAACGTCCGATATAAACATAGCTTCATCCCTCTGGGGCCAACCTTAGGCCCGAACGATTAGGCGGACTGTCATACCGTATAAGATAACAGTTTACACTTAGCCAAAGGCAAGGACATCTGTCAATCTATTTTACGTTAGGAGTCATAGCTTTTCTTAAGCAAACGCTTGACAGGCTCTATATCCCCTTCCTAAGGTCGATCCAGATCATTCTCGAGGCACAACGGCAGAAGGCGCGTCTAAACAACATCTTGTGGTGTCCTCCGGGACATTCAATGTACTGCGGTCGCGACATGATTCTAGGTCTGATCAAGTCATGAAGGATATCGTTTGTTGTCCGATATTCACGAATCGAAGTAGAACTCAATCCGGTCAATTAAATGGAGCAGTCATACGGCGCTGAGTGCGTGTTGGATGTCGTTGAGTGGAGGCACCTTTCGAGGCAGAGCATGATTGCCATTCCGTGATTGGCAACACGGCCGTCCCATACCATGTGCGGATTCAGGGGTGGAATGTCCCGGGTCTCCGGACACTAGCCGACCTCAGCTCGTCCGATTCGCAAAGTCAAGTCACCGTCTCAGGACCTTCTCGATGGTGCTCAGGAGCTTAACCACCTCGGCTGCTGGGTTCTTGGTGTGCCTCAGGACGTGGTCATTAGAAGAGTGGGAACTACTCCCGCCAAATACGCCCCCATTCGTCCCACGCCCTTGGAACCGCCGCACCGGCGGAAACGCCACCATCCGCACATCGTTGCGCCCCACGGGCGTGGCCATGCCCTCACGCATGTCAGTTGAACCGCCCCGCGGGCGTGCCATCTCCCTCACTCCATCCCAAACCCCGGAAGCGTTCACCTCAGGTCCGCGACATCACCCCCCCCAATTCAGATTCTTGCCCTTGCTCCACAGAGCGCCTACGGGGCGGATTTCTCTTGTGGGAAAGTTTATGAGGGTGCGAATAGGCTGGTGCAGGCGTTGGCGGTAGAGACCCACGAGGCGTGGATAGAGGGGCCGCGTTACCTAAATATGGACCTGCTCATCGAGCACAGAAAGGAGGTATTGAGAAAAACCGCATGACGTGAACCATCGTCAACACGACGATTAAGACCATAGAGAACCACGACAAATACCAAATTGCAGAACTTTACACACGCAACTTAACGAGGCTTCAGAGGCTCCGTATCTCCTCGCTGTTCATCCCGGTTCTGCGCCTCTTCATTAGGCGGTTATTCGATCTTGCCCTCCGCGATCTTCGCCATCCAGTTCTCATATATTTCCTTGCCGGATCGCATGTCGGGGATTATCTCGGGGAGGTCTAGTTGTTTGGCCTTTTCAGGCGTGATGAAGCCGTCTTCGTCCCAGCCGTGGAGCTTGTAGTATTCCTTTTGGGCCCACGCCCATTCTTTCCGGTCGAGTTTGAGGCCCTTGTGGGGACCATCAACGACGGGCTCGTCAAAGTAGCGGTCAATGTGCGTGTCGTCCTGCTTGGCGCTGCCGTCCCTGAGCCAATGCGCCCGCTCCGCGGCGATGATCCGCTCCGCCGCGAGGAAAATCTCATCGTCAGGGAATGCGAGGCCGGTCGCCAGCCTCAGAAGAGGCGCGTATGCCTCCTGCCAGTTACCCGCCCCGCCCCAGGAGCCGATGGCCTGGCAGCAGCAGCCGACCGCGTCCGCCACGCACTTGTTCCGCTCCGACCAGGTGCAGAGCATAGGCTTAGTGTCGATTTTGGTCATCTCGGACGGGAAGTCCTCCCAGAACTTCTTGGCGAGCTTCTTATCGAATATCTCCTCGATCTGATACGCGCGGCTCTTGGCGCAGCCCGGGAACTCGAGGCAGGAGTAGTTCTTGAGGTGGTCGGAGCCTCGCGTGGACATGGCGTAGCCGAGGCTGAACCCCAGCGCGATGCGGGGATCAACGCTGATATGCTCCAGGCCTCGGCAATGAGGCACGATGTCCATGCCGACGCCGAGCTTCTCCGCCACGCGGACGTTGCCTTCGGCCAGCAGGTCGCCGAAGCCTTCTCTCTCGGCGATCATGTTGAGCACCTTCATCGAGGTCTCTACATCGCCCCATTCGAGCCTGACGCCGCCGGTGTCCTTTTCCGTTATATAGCCCTTCTCGAACGCCTCCATCGTCCACGAAAGCGCCGCGCCGGCCGAGATGCTGTCCATGCCCAGCTCGTTCACGATGCCGCACATGACCGTTACGCCGGGCAAGTCGGCGGAGTCGATTCTCGGGCCGAGGTTGCAGAGGCTCTCCATCTCAGGGCCGCCGGCATGGAACCCCGCGTATTCCCCTTCTTTGATGTATGTGTATCTGCCGCAGCTTACTGGGCAGGACCAGCAGCCCTTCCTTCTGAACAGGAACTGGTTCGCCCACTGTACCCCGCCATAGAGCGTCTCAATGTCCTTCATGTAGCCCGTGGAGCAGTTCTTGTGCGCGTTGATGCCGATAGCGTTGCCGACGTCGAACAGGTCGAGTGAGCCCTCCGCCCGACGCCGAATCGCGGAGGCTGAGGTGTGGATTTTGCCTCTTAGCTCCCATGCCGCCTTCATGAATCCCTCGGGGTCGGCAATAGTGACGGGTCTCCTTCCCCTGACGGCGATCGCCTTCAGGTTTTTCGCGCCCATCACGGCGCCCATTCCTGTCCGCCCGCCAGAGGCGCTAAAGGAGCTCATTATGCAGGCGAACCGAACGAGCTTCTCGCCGGCCGGCCCGATGACAGCGACGTTGATGTCGGGGTCGCCGAGCTCCTCGAGTATCTTGATTGTGGCCTTCTTGGTCCCGAGACCCCAGAGATGGCTCGCGTCGCGGAACTCGATCTTGTCCCCATCAATGAAGACCCAGATCGGCTTATCGGCCTTGCCCTTGATGATGAGCTGGTCGTAGCCGGCATATTTCATCTTTGGCCCGAACGAGCCACCCATGTTGGTATCGCCGTGCCCATGATGGTTCGTCCCGATTTTTGAGCAGGTCATCGGCGAGCGAGCGCTGATGGTCGTCCTGCCCGACAGCGGGGCAAAGCTCCCCACAAGCGGCCCGGCCCCGAAGCAGAGCGGGCTGGCGGGGTCGAACGGGTCCATGCCCTGCCGCGTCTCGTGATATACTACATCCGAGTTCATGCCCCGACCGCCTATCCACTTCTTGCAGTAATCGGCGGACAGCTTCTCAATCTCGTAGGTCCTATCGGTCAGATCAAACCTCAATCGTTGACCCATATATCCGTGCATATTGTTTCTCCCTAGTTCTGAATCGGCGGGTTAGCGCCACCTGCCATGTCTTCATAGCACCGAATTGATTGTTCGACCCCTTCAGGGTCGGTGGGTTGTTTTGGCTGCATTGCCCGTGGGTTCCACCCACGGCTACTGTTGTCATTCCCCTTCAGGGAATTGAGGACATTTAGATTCATGCGACAAAAGCAAACCATTTTTGATACGTCAGGATTATTCAATGTTGAAGCTGAAGCCAAACTCTTCTTCCTTGGTAGTTGGCACTTCGTAATCTTTCTTCAGGCTCTTGGCCCAGTCCCGGCCTCTTGCCTTGGCGGCGTCGCTGGCGTCCATGTATTTCAGCGCCTCCTGCATCGTGCAGGCTTTCACGCACCAGGGGCCGAGCTCGTCGTCCTCGCACAGGTCGCAGCTCATGGTCTTTCCGGTGTCTGGATTCACAACCGCCGCGCCAAACGGGCAGGCGTGGATACACGCCTTGCAGCCAATGCACTTGTCCTCGTCAGTGACCACCGCGCCATTTCCCAACCTGACACGGGCATTCATCGGACAGACCTTGACGCAGATCGCCTCCACGCACGCCTGGCACATCACTGGGATGAACGTGTTGACCTCCCTGAACTCCTGAACCCTGATGCGCGAGTAGTTCGAGCCGCAGAAGCCGAAATGCTTGATGGAGCACGCCATCTCGCAGCTGTGGCAGCCCGTGCACCTGTCAGGGTCAACAACAATGATCTTCACTCCTGTCGCTTGTGGCATTGCGTCACTCCCCTATTCATTTGATTATTCAACCACAGAAACACAGAGTTCCACAGAGATGAATTGACCTTATCTACCTTTCCTCTGTGCTCTCTGTGTCTCTGTGGTGAAAACCTCTTATCAAATCTCCGATTCGCCGAATTGCGTTCGTTCTATTATCTGCCGCTGCACATCGGGGCCAAGATCAATGAACCTGGCCGTGAACCCGGCGACTCTCACCATAAGGTCCGCGTATCGCTCAGGATTCTTCTGGGCATCGATGAGCATGTTCGTATCAACGATGTTGTACTGCACGTGATAGCCGCCGAGTCTGAAGTATGTCTCATTGAGTTTGATGAACTTCTCCGCGCCCTTCTTGCCCTCGATGGCGGCCGGATGGAACTTCATGTTGAACAGCGTCGCCTGTAGCTCCTGGGCGTTGACCTTCGAGGCGGACTTGATGAGGCTGGTCGGGCCATTGACGTCGGTTCCGGGGAAGGCCGAAAGCGCCGCATCGGCAAGTGATTCGCCGGCCAACCGCCCATCCGGGCTGGCCCCGCACGCCTTACCGTGCAGCACCTGGGTGGTCACCGACAACGTGCTGGGACGCCAGGGCTCCCCGACCCAGTTCTTGACCTGCTGCGCGCACTGCGACCACGCGTGGTAGAGGTCCACGGCGATAGCATCCACATAGTCATCGTCATTGCCGAACTTCGGCGCGTCCTGAAGCATCTTCCTCAGCCTTTCATGACCCACGAAGTTGTCCCTGATCGCCTGTTTGATCTCTTTCATAATAACGGTCTTGTCGTCAAAAACGTACTTCTTGATCGCCGCCAAACTATTGGCCACGTTCACCATGCCGCAGGAGATCACGTAGGCCGGATCGCTGTATCGGCACCCACCCTCGTAGGCGTCGAGGCCCCTGTCGATGCAGTCATCGAGAAGCGCCGTCATGAAAGGATGAACGAGGCCGATGTCGTTGTGCATGAGCATGATTGTGTTCCAGTAGTCCTCCTCCCGGCGAACGACGACTTCCGTAACGCGTTTGTACTCCTCGACAATCTCCTCGTAGCTCGCTTTCTCGACGTCGAGTTTCACGTCAACGAGCTTGTCCCCCGTCACAGGATTCACCCCGCCATTGAGCACCAACTCGAAGAGCTTGAGGCTGTTCGTATGCGGAACCGCATACATGGGCATGCGCTTGCCGCAAATCTGCATGTCAACGCACCCACACGGGGCCCAGTCCCTCGCGTCCCCGAGGCTTGCGCCGGTCACGTTCACGAAGCGCTCGGTCGCGATCTTGTCGTTGAAGAGCGCCGGGTATCCGGAGCCCGCCTTGATGCAATCGACAACATTGAGCTTGAAATCGTGGCTCATGTTCTCACACCACCGGACGGAGATGGTTGGCTGCCACGTCTTGACGTTGATGCCCGCCTTCAGAACGAGATTGGAGAGCTCATTACTGCACGGCTTTCCGTCGCTGTTCACACCTCCTAAGGTAAGATTCTGATACACGCTGCCGCCCAGGTAGGATTCGGTGAAGGTGGCGTGCGCCCGCGTGACCTCGGCGCACTTGATCCGCATGAGCTCCAGAAGTTCCAGAGCCCCTTCCTCGGTCATGGCACCGGCATCGATATCGCTTTTGAACGGCCGATACATATACTGGTCAAATCGGCCAGGAGAGATGCCCCGGCCGTTGAGCTCGATGAAGAGGCACACGTGCGCGAACCAAAACGACTGCATCGCCTCGCGAAATGTGTCCGCCGGCTTTCGCGGGACCTTGCGGCAGACCCGTGCGATCTCAAGCAGCTCCTCCTTGCGCCTCGCTTCCCCACAACCACCGGCCTGACGCTCCGCCTCCTTCGCGTAGTTCTCCGCGAAGTTGATAACACCCTGAAGCGCGAGCTTCACGCCTTTATAGAAGCTGTATCTGTCGAACTTCTCCTTTGAGTTAAGTTCGCTTATGCCAGCGAGTTTGGCGTTGATGCGAGCAATCAAGCCTTCAATGCCCTCATCGATGACCTTCTGGTAATCGACTATGACCCGACCCTCGGGAACGTCAAACATAAATCGAAGGAAGACAAGCTGCTGCATCCACTTCTCAACGAGGTTGAAATCCTCCTTGGTCTCCCTGAGGCAGTTCTCGGCGAGGGTCCTCCAGTCCTTCCCCTCCCAAAACTTGGCAACGTCCAGTATCCTCTCCTTATCTTCGGGGCTGATGAGATAGATACCCAGCCGATCACCCTTGCCCTTCTGGAGCGTGCCATCAATGTAGCGCTCCTCCTCGCGCGTTATTCTCTTGAATCCCTCCAACATCCAAGTCTCGTATTCGGGATACACCTGGGTCCCCTTGAAATGGCGGGAGACGGCGCCCACTATCAACTCCTCGTCCCAGATTCTCGGCGTGAGGTTGGAGAGCACATGCTTCAGCGCGCCGCCGGCCCTGAGATAACGAGGCGCCGTCCAATGCTGCTTCATATAGTCGGTGAACAGTGCGGCCCTCTCAGAATCGATGAACGGCTCGTGTTGAAGCAGCAGCTTGTACCTCTTCTCGACCCTGGGCGTCGAAGGCGCTCCTTCGATCTCCCTTTTACTAATGGTTGATCCCTCAGCCACGCTCTCCTCCGTTGCACAATCCACAGATGCTCGACGCTGAACCGCCAGTTTCCCAACCTTGATAGTTTCGAGCTAACAGGACCTGGCGATCCACAATCACCTATTATACTAGGATAGCCTGTTGTGTTAAGTGAAAAGACCGAGCCGAAGGTTCGTCCATGAATACGAAATGCAACCACGGTTTCGTGAGAGTTACAGCAACACAGTCTATCCTAATTGAGTAGTCAGGGCTAATTTATATGGACAACTCTTCTGCTGTTTTGGATACTACAACCGCAGAGGGCCAGATACGTTCGCCTCGCCGTTCGCCGGAGTCTGCGACGCGGCGAAGCCCTGCAAGCTGTGGAGATTGATCACCGAAGGCATGAACACACGATGAAGATACTTGTTGTTGGTAACGGAATAGCTGGGAATGAGGTAGCCTTTGGCCTGCGGGAGCTTGGCGCACGCTGCGAGATAACGATCATCTCCGCGGAGGAATGGCCCGAGTACGATCCGTGTTCGCTGCCCTACTTCGTCGGAGGGGATGTCCCGAGGGAGGCGGTCTTCAGACGTGCCCTGAATGACTATGAGCAGAGCAGTATCCAGATTGTTCTTGAGAACAAGGCGGTCGGCGTCGATCCCGAGGCCAAATGCGTTGTAACTAAGAGTGGAGATGAGTACCGCTACGACAAGCTGGTGCTGGCCCACGGGGGGCGCCTCGTCAGCCCACGCATCGCCGGCATGGACAAGCGGGGCGTTTTCAGCTGCAAGGAGCTTACCGAGGCGGACAAACTGTTTGGGCACAGAGGGAGCGCGGCCGTCGTCATAGGTTCGGGCGCCATCGGGGTTGAGGCGGCTGAGGCGCTGAGGAAACGGGGCTGTGAGGTAACCATCATCGAGTTGCTCGACTGGATGTTGCCGACGATGTTCGATGAGCCGGTCGCAAGGCAGCTTGAGGGCGCGCTGAGAGGCTACGGCATTGACGTTCTGACTGGCGAGAGGGTGCAGCGCATAGAGGGCGATGATGGTGTAAAAGGGGTTGTTACTGACAAGCGCCGAATCCCGTGTGACACGGTCGTCTTGGCCACCGGGGTGGCGCCTCAGAAAGAGCTCGGGGAGACAGCGGGCATCACGGTCAACCGAGGTATCATCGTGGATGAGACGATGGGGACCAATGTGAAGGGCATCTACGCGTGCGGGGATTGTGTTGAGGCCCTGGACGCCCTTACCGGCGAGCGCTGCATATCCCAGCTGAAGCACAATGCAATCGAGCAGGCCCACATTGTCACCAAGAATATACTGGGCGAGAACGCGAGCTACTTGGGGGCACACTCATTCGCCAGGGCGCACTTCTTCGACACCCATGCGGTAACGTTCGGCAAGACCATGCAGACCGTGTGCGACGAAGGGGATGTAGAGTTCCTTGAGCGCGAAAGCGGTGATGACTACTTGAGAATCATCCTCAAAGGCGGAATAGTGGTTGGTGGGCAGGCGATTGGCGAGTATGCCGACAGCATCGGTCTATTCATAGGCGCAATGTGGCGGAAGGATGATTTCAATGGCCTCAGGGAGAAGTGGCAGCAAGTGTGCAGAATCGATTCACCATCGCCGTGGGTTTATCGGAAGCTGGGCCGCCTGATCGGCCTTCCCGCCGAGTGAGGATTCTCACCACAGAGCCACAGAGAGCACAGAGAAGAGTAGATAAGGCCAATTTCCCTTTTCTCTGTGGAACTCTGTGTCTCTGTGGTAGGACAATGACAACGTTCAAATGCGATGCAAAGGGAGGCGAATGATGAGCAAAGCGAGCCAGGAATGGGCGAAGAGGCCGTTTGGTAGGGTGATTTCGGAGGAGGAGCTCAAGAAGAGGACACATCCAGCATGGCCCTATATCTACTTCAACCCCGGCGAGCCGGTCGACCCCGCAAAGGTGGATGAGCTGCTCAAGGGCGTCATCGACGTGCACGTTCACGGGGCGCCTCTTGGCGGCTGGCTCCCGGGCAGGCCGACGATGGTCGAGACCTGTTTGGAGGCGAGCGAGGCGGGAATGAAGGCGCTGGTTTTCAAGGACCACAATACGATGACGAGCAACTGCGCGGAGATCATCCAGGACTTCCTTGGCCGGCTGGCCTCGGATTGCGCGGAGGCGGGCGTCGAATACACGCCCGTCGAGGTGTATGGCGGGATCGTCCTGAACGAGACCATCGGCGGCATGAACGCCAAAGCGGTCAAGACGTGCCTCGGCTATGGAAGGTGCAAGGAGGTGTGGCTGCCGTCGCTCGACGCCAGACATCAGCGGGAGGCGATGGGGCTTGAGGGCGGCATTTCGGTTACCGATGGGACCGATGAGCTCACGCCTGAGATGAAGCAGATACTCGATGTGATGGCCGAGTACAACGGCAACTCCAAGGGCGAGCGGGTCGTGCTATCAACGTGCCACGTCTCCAACGAGGAGAAGGCGGCCGTCCTAAAGTACGTCAAGAAAATGGGCATGGATGTGAAGGTCTTGTTGGACCATGTAACCCAGGAGATGACGATTCTCAATCCTGACGAGGCGAAGGAGATGATCGACCTCGGCGGCTACCTCGAGTTCGCCGAGTGCTCTTGCATACCCTGGCCGGGGATGCAGGATTGGGTCATCGCGTTTGACTACTCGTTTGCGCTAATCAAAGAGCTGATCAAGGAGAGGGGCCCCGGACAGTTGGTGCTCATCACGGACGCCGGCCAGCCCGGGAACAAGCCCGTGCCCGGCTGGAAGATGTTCATAAAAACGCTCCTGGCCCAGGGCGTGAGCGAGGCGGACATAAACGTCATGGCCAAAGAGGTCCCAGCAAAGCTCATATACGGCGCGTAGGGGCGTATTGCATACGCCCGCTTAGGGTTTTTTCCACAGATTACGCAGATTACACAGATTGCGGTGACACAGGCTAGGCCTCGGCGCGTAGGGGTGCTGCTTGCCGTACCCTTGATATTGTTCGGTCATGTCAGACGAGGGCGATTCGTGAATCGCCCCTACGGAGGACACCGTTGACGACAAAAGGCATCATCACGGAGATAAAGCGCTTCGCGACGCATGACGGCCCTGGCATTCGGACGTCGGTCTTCCTGAAGGGCTGTCCGCTGCGCTGCGATTGGTGCTCGAACCCGGAGACCATCGACCCCAAACCGCAGCTATACTTCATCGCCAGCCGCTGCAAGGAATGCGGCGCATGCTTGAAGGTGTGCGCCGAGGGAGCGGTTGCGGCCGACGTGAACAACAGAATAATCCGAAAGATGTGCACGCTTTGCATGGCGTGCGCCGATGAATGCCTCAACGGTGCGCTGCGTCCAGTGGGCGAGGCGATAACCGTTGAGCGACTGATGCTCGAGATAGAGAAGGACCTGCCGTTCTACGGCGACGACGGGGGCCTGACGCTGACCGGCGGCGAGCCGCTCTTCCAGCCGGAATTCTGCATAGCATTGCTCAAAGCTTGCCACAATCGGGGCATCTCAACCGTGCTCGACACGTCCGGCTTTGCTCCGCCTAAGGTCGTCGAGGAGGCGATGAAATACACCGACTTAGTCCTGCTGGACATCAAACATATTGACCCCGAGATGCACAAGATCGGCGCCGGCGTTGACAACAAGTTGGTCCTCGAGAACGCAGCCTTGATGTCCGAAGTGACCGCGGTGCGCATCTCCTTCCCCCTCATCCCCGGCTTCAACGACTCTGAGGACAACATCGCCGCCACTGCCAAGCTCGCCCTCTCCCTCGGCGTCGAACACATCGATATAAACCCCATGCACGCCCTCGGCGCCGACAAGTACCGCTCCCTCGGCCTGAAACCGCCATTCGACAGGTATCGCCTGCCCATGGAGGCCGACCTGGCAAAGGCGGTTGCGATTATTGATGGTCTTGGCCTGAAAACAACCGTAGGCCGAATGATGTAACATACTGCCGCCAATATCGCTTCGTGGATCACTTTTATTGATAGATTTGCGTCCACGAAGTTCACGAAGACACACGAAGGAGCTACCACTACCCGCTCCCTTGAGTTGTAGTAGGGCGCGAAGTAGGGAATAGGGACGCTAAAAGGAGAAGATACATGCCGGATTTGCGCACTGAGTTCTGTGGTATTGGGGTTAAGAACCCGATTGGGGTAACGTCGTGCGACTTTGGGGGGCACGAGCGGCTGCTGAGGCGCTGCGTGGATCAGGGCATTGGCTGGATCATCGGCAAGACGGTGCACGAGATCGATGGGCCTCATCGCTGGCCGAGGCCGTATTTCTACTCGCTGAGGCGATTTGGGAGCGATTTGAAGGATGCGTGGGTTTGCAGCCAGATGTTTCACAACATGCCGTATCCGAAGTGGCTTGAGGAGGAGCTCCCCAAATGCCTCAAGACGTGCGAGGCGCATGATGTGCTGTTCATAGGCTCCTGCTCGGGCATAGGGGCGGACCCTGAGACCTGGATACCGTTTTTGAAGGACATGGAGGCAGCGGGGGTCAAGATGGTCGAGCTCGACACTGGCGGGCCGCATGCGACGTTCGGCGCGGTGGCTGCGCAGAAGGCCGTGGGGGCGCCGCTTGCGATGGACCCGGACACGGCCTACAAGGTTACGAAGGCGTGCGTTGAGGCGGTCGATATCCCTATCATGTTCAAGATGACGCCGCAGTGCGTGAACATGGCCGGGGTGGCGCTTGCGGTTGAGAAGGCGGGCGCGGCCGCAATCTCGGCCAACAACGCGTTCTACGGCTGCTGGATCGACCACGAGACGGGGACATTCTTCGGCGTGCCATCGTCGATGGGGGGCCTCATCGGGCGGCCCTGGCAGCTCTTCTCGCTGGCGAAGGTGATGGAGATCACGGCGACGGTGGACATCCCCGTTCTCGGCGGCGGCGGCTCATTCACTTATGACGATTGTGTCCGCTACCTGATGGCCGGCTGCGGCCTCGCCGGTCTTTGCTCCTCCATCTACTCACGGGGCGTCGGCGTCCTGAAGGAGTGCGTCAAAGGCCTTGGCAAGTTCATGGACAAGAAGGGCTATGGATCAATTGAGGATTTCCAGGGCTGCGTCGTCAAGGATTTCCGCTACCTCAGGGAGTGGAACAGAGAGAACCCTATGGCTGAATTGACCCCGATCATCCCCGAGTTCGACGCCGACAAGTGCAATATGTGCGGCGTCTGCGAGAAGTTGTGCCCCTATGGCGCGATCACGCGCAACAAAGGGGCTGGCATTCCCGAGGTCAAGCGAGAGCACTGCTTCGGCTGCGGCTGGTGTGTGGGCCACTGTCCCAGAAAAGCCATCCAGTGCGTCCACGCCGACACAGGCGAGGTCGTCTGGGACGGCTACGGCACTATCAAGGACTGGGTGAAGTAGGTACTTCCCCGGGCCAGGAAACCAGCTTCACTAATGACCGCCGGCCAGAGGTCAAACGGAGAAAGCGTGTCCGGGTTCAGTTCAACAGAGCTCGGGTTGCGAGCGATGCAGGTCTTGTTTTGCTTGGTGAGCTCGATCGCCCGCGTGGATTGGCGACAGCGATCCGCAAATGCCTGTTTGACAAGCGAGATAAGCGCTATGTGAGGCACATCCTTTCCGATCTGATTCGACAGCAGCGCAAGTGGATTTGAGTTGAAGAATTCTCATAATCTGTTGGTTGAGCAATATCTCAGCAAACAGGGCGAGGCGCGTTGAACCAGTCGCGTGGCGGACGGCGACTTCTTCGCATCGGTCTCATTGACCTCGGCACGTCGTGGCTTAGAAGCTCCTGCGAAGCGGCCTCCGGCCAAGCTCCCTTTACGAGCTTCGCATGTTACAGTATCTTCTGTCGATAACTGACGCTTCTTATCGTGACGCTATTCTCTGATGGGTTGAACAGGCGTAATGCTGCAAGGGACAGCACGGGATGGAACAGAACCTTGAGGCGCTGATTCGGGATCACGCCGCGATGATGGCCGCTAAGATGCCAGAGATCGCTCGTTATGCCAAGACCGAAGAGGATGCTCGGCACGAGTGTAACAAGCTCATCGACGACTTTATTGAGAAGGCCAACCTGGATATACGCGGGCGGCACGAGTATGGCCTTGCAGGCGGACGAATCGATTCGAAATATGGCGGCGTCGTCATTGAATACAAGCATCCCAAGGGGGCAGGCAAGCTCAGCGAAGACCCCAATGCGCCCGGCGTCAAGGCGGTAGTCACCCAGATCCAGAAGCGCTTCACAGACCTTCAACGTGTTGAGCACGTAGGTATGGAGCGCATCCTGGGGGTAGGGTGCGACGGGAACTACATGGTTTTCGTCAAGCGTTTGGGGAACCAATTTGACCCTCCCGAGGCCCATCCCATCACAGCGTATGTCGCTGAAAGGCTTCTGCGAGCGCTTGTCTCGTTGGGCGCTCGGGGACATTCCTTCACGCCTGACAATCTCAGCGCCCATTTTGCCGAGGGAAGCACGCTCGCCGAGGACGGCATTCACAGCATCTATGAGGTCATCTCGAAGGCAAATGGTACTAAGGCGCAGACCTTCTTCAAGCAGTGGCAGATTCTATTCGGCGAGGTCTGTGGTTATGATATTCACGGCAGGAGTTCAAGGATAGACAAGCTTGGCAACCATTACCTCATCCCGAACGCAAGCCCCGCGGAACTCCTGTTTGC
>Ga0307378_10006716_pt1 | contig 15672 bp, 12 predicted proteins | sample UN1MG_FD_202238 | JGI IMG/M metagenome (GOLD analysis project Ga0307378, IMG submission 202238) | Soil microbial communities from Risofladan, Vaasa, Finland - UN-1 | ecosystem: Environmental > Terrestrial > Soil > Coastal area > Acid sulfate soil | place: Finland: Risofladan, Vaasa | collected... | reverse complement strand
ACAGGGTACCTATGACAAAGGCCCGTATCCTGAAGAGCCGTATGACGCGAAAGTGTCACGTACGGTTCGGGAGTGGCGGCGGGGTGGGTGACCGCCCCGCCGACCATGACTTAGGCGGCAGGTTGGGGCATCTCCGGGGTCTCTGGGCTGTTGTCGGCATGAGTCGCCTCACCCTACGCCATTGAGCATCGCGACGGCCATCGAGCCGAGCAGCAGTACCGATGTCACCACAGTGACGAGCCACAGGTTCCGGTTAAGGCGGAACATCGGTAGCCCCATCAGCAAGATTGAGCCAAAGAAGAGCACAAGATATGGCACGAGAATGCCTGGGCGCGCCGGAGACCGGAACTCGACCGGCCACATATAGTCCACGACGATCATGAGCGCAACGAAGGCGAGATACACCACCGGACCGGCCCACTGCAGCCAGCCGGCTCGCGCGCGCCAGAAAGCGACGAGGGCTAGAGTCGCCGGGACTGCAAGCACGATCATCACGTAGCCGAGCAGGTGATTGATCGCCATGCTGCCGGTGCGCACCCGCGAAAGGAACCCTGCCGCCTGCAGCACATTGACAGCATTCACCACACCCCACACGGTGAGCGCTGCCCACCAAGGGTCGACACTCGTCTGAGCTTGCATGTTGTACCTCCCTGCATAGTGCCCCAAGGCCAAGCCCCCTACCCCTGCCGTCCAACGACCAGGATTCATGCGGCGCGCCGCCGCCGCATAATCCCTGTTGAACTGCCGGTCGTACTGATCTGCAACTAAATTGTACTCCCACTTGGGGATTAAGGCAAAACAACGCTTGGGGGAACGCGCCGCGGACTGAGCCAGGGGCAGCCCATCCACGCACGTGAAGCGCCATCCGGCCCGGTGCGAACGGCTTTGGGGCGGGTCACGTGCCAGACCAGGCGACTCTCCGGCCGGTGTGACGGTCTGGCGCAGCCCGTTTTTCGGCCACCAGGCAGGCGCAAGCACGGGTGCAGGGAAACGGCGCCCGCGCCATTGGCCCAAACGTTACACAACATCCATCACACCTCATAACAAAGCCATCAACTTACTTCACTGCCCCACGTTCCTCAGAGTAAGGGGCAGGTAAATCTCAGATAGATTGAATTCATCCGCACCTATGTCAACGACGGCTGTGCCATCCAAATTGCCGTCCAGCGGCCGTGGATCCCCTTCAAAGTCCGTAAGTGGCGCACGGGTGCCAGACCCAGCATCAATGCAGGGGGAGGCCTTGCGCAGGCGATAGTCATTGTAGGCAGCATCCATAAACAACGGATCGGCAGAGATATCACCAATGCCAGCGCTGATCCCGCTGTAATCTTCACCATTGCCCCATACGTCGTTGTAACGAGTGGTGGAAGATTGATTGCCTGCCAGCCCACCACCCGTGTTGCGCACAATGATACTGTTCTCCACCAGACTGGCCGGGTTGTTCAGGATGATACCACCGCCATTCGCCACGACCGTATTGTTGATCAAACGGTGCACTGCGTACTCGTTGGCGTCCACGGCGACGCGCGTGTTATGGTCAAAGATCGAGTTGGTCACCGTGATCACCGCGCCACAATCGGGTGAAAAGCACCACGTAAAGATCCCCACGTTGTTTCCGGTGAACCGGCAATTGCGCACCTCCACGTGGCCAGTGGTGTTCCATATACCCGACTCGAAATAGTCGCTCCCACCCCCCGTGATCGTCAGATCCTGAATCAAAGCGTCCACGTGGACGTCGAGCACGTGCCCCGATCCGTCCCCCCGCACAGTCGTCTTATCAATCCCTGCTCCCCGGATCCAGATGCCCGCCGTGGGCACGTTGATCGGAGTGCTTTCGTTGAACGTTCCGGCCGCCAACTCGACGATGACGTCTCCTCTGGCATAGGCCAGCGCGTCCGCCAGTGTGGCGTACTCGGTGGGTACCTCCAACACGGCAGCCCCGACCTCCACGTCCGGGCCACTATACGCGCCGCTCGCGGGCAGCCGGGCACTCTGACCGCTCCCATATCGGAAATCGAAGTAGTAGGTATGCGTTCCGCGAGGAAGCGTCGTCGTATAGACGTAACTTCCATTCGAGATGGTGCCGTGACGCACTGCCATCGCACGGGCCACACCATCAACCACCACGTCGGCCTGGGTTGGCCCGCTGCCTCCCGCATTGTAGAAATTGACCAGAAACGTGAACTGTGTGGCCGCTCGCCCCCAATATGGAACGACGGCGCCGGAGGGCAGCGCCGGTATCGTCACCGGATTCCACCCGCAAAAGGTATGGGTGTACTGTCCATGCCAGGTGCTTCCCTTGTCTGGGTCATAGGCATGGCCTATGCCAGCCTCTTTGGCACCGGGGTCCAGAATGTTGTCGCGATGCCCTGTACTATCCATAAAGGCCTGGTGCGCACCCTCGACGTCTTCCCACGCCTCCCCACCGGCGATCAAGTTCTCAGACACGCCCCCCATGTACCCCTACGTCGCGGGCACGTTCGCTGGGGCAACGAAATTCCGTATCCGGCTGACTTGCTGGAGGATCGGGGTAACAGTGACCGATGGTGAAATCTGAATTGAGGATCGCCTGGGAATGTGAGTGTGCGGCATAGTTGAGCAATGCGTTGTAAGCCACCGGCGCACGAGGTGGTTCGGCAGGGTAGCCATAGGCAGCCGGGTCTGCACGGGCCTCGTTGATCAGAAACAGCATGTATCGTTCATCCAGGTTGGGCACGGATCCCGCCGCAAAGGCAACGTTGTAACTGTCCTTGGAATAGCCCGAACATCCGTCGCCGTTACAGGCCCTCACCCGATACCAATAGGTCGTCTCGAGGGTGACAGTGGTATCCGTATAGACGTTCGTGTCAGCGGGCAGTGTTGTCAGAAGCGCGTATCCGTTGCGGTCGTTGACACTGCGCTCGAGTTGAAAACCCGTTTCATCGGTGGCATTGTCCGTCCAGGCGATACGTATCTCCCCTCCAGGAAACCCACCCACCTGCAAATCACTGGGAGCCACTGGAGGCGCGGCGCGTACAGGAGCCGCTGTCGCAAGAGCAAACAGGCAGGAAACTGTCACCAACATCGCTCGCCGAGCGCGTCGTATCGCCATGGTGCTGTTCTCCATCTTCATCTCATCAGCCCGGCTTCCTGAAAACTGAAATATCCTTTGCGGGCGACGATGACGTGGTCCAGCACGCGCAGGCCGAGGATCTTTCCCGCCTCCGTCAAACGCTCGTGCGTGCGCAGGTCGGCGTCGCTCGGCTGGACGTCGCCGGAGGGATGATTGTGGGCCAAGATCACTGCAGCGGCCCGGTCGGCGATGACGTCGGCGTAGACCTCGCGCGGGTGAACGGGACTATGGTCGAGCAGGCCGACGGTCACGATGCGCTTTTCGATGACCTCGTTGGCCCCGTTGAGCGAAATGCAGACGAAATACTCCTGCTGCTTGCCCGCAATGTCGGTCAGGAGGGGCAGCACGTCCGCCGCGACCGAGATGCGTACCGTTTCCCGGATCAGGTGGCGGCGGGCCAGCTCGAAGGCCGAGAGGATTTGCGCGGCCTTGGCCAACCCCACGCCCGGCACGTCGAGCAGGTGACCGAGGGTCAGGCCGGCCCGGTGCTCCCGGATGAGGGCCGCCACCTGCCGGGCGATGGTGCGCACGTCCACGCCGGCCGTGCCCGCGCCCAGGATCGCCGCCACCAGCTCCTCGTCGGTTAGCGCAGAGGCGCCTTTCTCCCGCAGTTTTTCGCGGGGCCGACTGTGTTCGGGCATGTCTTTGATGGTCTTCATGTTTGAATTGCACCACCTTCGGGAGTCATTGCATCACCCTTAGCGGCTTGTGATGCAATCTGAGGCCGATGCAATAGCTTGACTCCGGGAGCGTAAATAGCACCGAGACCTCGTGTTTTTCGTGGTGGTTCAAGCCAACCGGCGGCGACCCATTCTTGCAGAAGACGCAGCGCCGTGCCCCTGGAGACGCCCAGCACTTCCCGAAGGTCACCGATTGAGGATTGAGGGTTTTGGACTGCGGATTTCACGGATTCGCCTCCGCCGATGCGCTCCAGATTTCGGCCAGCTTGTCCTGGATCTTCTGCTCGAAAAGCGCCACCAGTTTGCGGTTGGCGTCTACCAGGGTGCGCTCATGCTCGATTCGCGCAACAACCCTTTCCTGCGTCGACAGTTCAGGTACAGCGATTATCTGCTCTCTCACGAAAGCCAAGTTTGCCATCCTAAACTTGCCTTCACCCAACTGAAGAAAACTTGGGTAGAGCATCTGCGAAGCATAAAACAGGTATTTCGGATTAAGTTCTTCCTGATTCAGGGGATACAGTCCTGCCACATTTTGGTTGGTACAGCAGTCAAACGTCAAGAAGCCGGTTTTGCCGATCGTAGCACCGACAAGGGCTATCAAAGTAGTGCCCTGAGAAAACAACTTCGCTGCTGAGTGATTCAACCCTGCCTCTGTGATGAACTCCTCGGCTTGATCCACAACATCGTCCTTGCATACTGTTGACCCTACCCAGGGAATCGAGCCATTCCAGTATTTTGGCTCTTGGCGACTTGGAGTCCCGCCCGATTTGATTTCGCACAGATCTCCCAACTTCAACCTCGGCCACTTCGGATCAACTTCGATGGTCGGCTTGTAGTTGGCGATGACCTGCCGGGCGCCCTCGATGATCTTGCGGTAGCCGTCCAGCTCCGCCACGATCTGCCGCTGCACGTCCAGGGGTGGGAGGGGGATTTCGATTTCGAGCAACTGAGACTTGGTAACACCCTGGATTGTTGACCCCCTGCTTTGTTCCTTGAACCGAAGGACTCTCTCTGAGAGGAGGTAGCCCAGGTATTCTGGATCAGCAACGGCCTTGTTTACGATGAGCCCTTGGGAATCCTGGCTGATACATAAATCAAAGCTGTTGACAAGCAGTTTTCCTAATCCAACGCGAGTCACCACGATGACGTTGTTTGCTGGAATCAGGTTGGTTGCGGATGCTTGGATGGCCGCTTGAGTGATGAATTTCCTCGGTTTGACCTCCCTCAAACCAACGATGTCTGCGCTTGTTATCCAAGGTATATTGCCCTGCCAGTACTCCGCAATCTGTGTCGAAGGTGTTCCTCCACTTAGCACGCTCGTACATACTTCTGCCAATTTCGCCATCGGCCACCGACTGCTGGCACGCAGCCCATTGTCCTTGTAGCGATCCCCCGACAGGCTGACATCCGCCGACTCCAGAATGCGCTGGCGGCGCACGGCGTGGGCCATGCCGGATTTTGGATTGGCGATTGTGGATTGTGGATGGACGGCGGCGTGCGGAGGCAAATCTACAATCCGCAATCTGAAATCCGCAATGGCCCGCTCCGCCTCCGGCAGGTCGTTCCGCTCCACCGGCCGGCGCTGTGCGCCCAGGTCGAAGCCATCGGCCTGCACCTTCACGAACAGGATCTCGTCCGTGCGCTTCGCCAGCCCCTTGTCCAGCAGCAGGATGCTGGTCTTGACGCCGGAATAGGGGTTGAAGACGCCGCCCGGCAGGCTGACCACGCACCACAGGTAGCCCTCCACCAGCATCTTGCGCAGCGCCTTGTACGCGTTCTGGCTCTGGAAGATGATCCCTTCCGGGACGATCACGCCGGCCCGGCCGTTGACATGCAGGTGCTCAGCGATATAGTCCACGAACAGCACCTCGCTGCGCGTGGCCCTGATGCTGAACCGGTTGTGCGGCCGGATGCCCCCCTTGGGCGACATGAACGGCGGGTTCGCCATGATCACATCGTAGCGCTCGTCCCAGCGCTCCTCGCTGGTCAGGGTGTCGTACTCGTGGATGCGCGGGTTGGCGAAACCGTGCAGGTACAGGTTGGCCCGCGACAGGCGCACCATGTCGGGCGAGATGTCGTAGCCGCAAAAGTTGTCCATCAGCCGCGCCCGTTCGTCGCCGCTGAGTTTGTCGCCCGGCCGTTCGTCGCTGTTCTGCGCCAGGATGTGCTTGTAGGCCGAAATCAAAAAGCCCGCGGTGCCGCACGCCGGGTCCGCGATGGTCTCGTGCTTCTGCGGGTCCACGATGCGCACGATGAAATCAATGATGTGTCGCGGCGTGCGGAACTGGCCGGCCTCGCCCTGGCTGCCCAGCACCGACAGCAGGTACTCGAACGCGTCGCCCAGTCGCTCGCTGTGGTCGTAACTGAAGCCGTTGATCTCCTTCAGAAACAGGTTCAGCGTCTCCGGGTCGCGGTAGGGCAGGAACGCGCCCTTGAAAATGTCCCGGAAGAGTTGGGGGATGTTCGGGTTGCGATCCATCACCGCGATGCCTTCGGCATAGACCTGCAGGCGCTCGTGCCCGCTCAGGCTCTTGTCCAGCAGGCGGCTCCAGGCATACTTTTTGAACTCGCCGGAGAAAAACGTCGTCACCCCGCCCAGCTCCTCCGACTGGCGGTCCATGTCGTCCATGAACTTGTAGATCAGGGCGATCGTGATCTGCTCCACCTGCGACTTGGGGTCGGGCACCTTGCCGACCAGGACATCGCGGGCGGAGTCAATGCGGGCTTTGGTTTCGGCGTCAAGCATGGGTGGTCACCTACGACATAAATGCGTTCAGCGGCACATAGTCCTTCACGTACTCTGGAATCACCTCGCGCCAATCGCCGAGCGCGCTGAGGTCAGCCAGTGAGACCTTGGGGTTATCGGCCAGGTGGCTGTACTCGCGCTTCTCGATGATGGTGCGCAGCCCGCCATCGGTCACATAGGCCATGAAGAACTGGCGGATGAATGGCATGGCCGCCGCGTCGGGCTTGTGGATGGAGACGAACTTGGCGATCTCCTCCTCCAACATCTCGTCCCGCGTCTTGAAGCGGTCAATCTCACCGAAGACCTTGGCCAGAATTTCGCGCAAGGTCAGGCGCCGGTCGAGCTGGACGGCGCGGCGCAGCTTGTTGAGGTCAAAGTAGTCTTCGGGCTTGCGGAACAACGTGGCGATCACGAGCTCTTCCGCCCCCTTGACGTCGCCGCGCTCGTAGCGCTCCCGCACTTCCGGGGTCGCCTTCACCTGCTCCTCGAACCTTTCAAAGAACCGGCGGTCAATCTTCATCCCGTAGACCGGCACCGCATACTCGACCCGGCTCTTGAGCGGGTCCTGGTCCACGTTGGTGTAGCCCCCATCCGGCGGCGGGGGAGTCGGGGCGACCTCGGCGCCCGGCTTTCCGGGGCGCAGCAGTGGCAGCGCGAGCACTTCGTCGTAGTTGAACTTTTCCTCAAAGTACTCGCAGTTGGCGAAAAAGTCGAACAGTTTAAACTTGTCCTTGGCGGCGGTGTGCTCCTGGGCCTGGCCGCCTTCCCGCTCGATGAAACGGAAAGGGTACGTGCGCGTCCCACGCCCCTTGATCTGGATAAAGTCGGTCGGCGAGAAAATGGGGCGCAGCAGGACGATGTTCAGCAGGTCCTCGCAGTCATAGCCGGTGGTCATCATGCCCACCGTCACACACACGCGCGTCTTGGCGCTGATGTACCCGTCCAGGAAGCGGGTGTGCCCGTTGAGGTTGTTGTTGGCAAAGCTCACGGCCATCTGCTGAGCGTCCTGGACGTCGGACGTCACCTGAACGGCAAAGTCGGAGCTGTATTGGCCGGGGTACCGGGCGTGCGCCAGCTCGTTCAGGGCCTGGGCGATCCGCAGGGCGTGCTCCTGCCGCACGCAAAAGACAATGCTCTTGCCGATCTCGCCGCTCAGCGGATCGCGCAGGGCGTGCTTTAGAAACGTCTCGCAAAAGACGCGATTGGTCTCGTCTGAGAAAAAGCCCTTTTCAAAGTTCCGGCCAAAGTAGGTTTGTTCCACCATCTCGCCATCTTCGGTCTCGACCATGACGGAATAGCCTTCTTCGGACAACAACTCCGTGGTGATCTCTGTCCGCGCGTCCACGACGACCGGGTTGAGCAGATAGCCCTCGCGCACCCCATCCATCAGGCTATAGCGGAAGGTCGGGACGCCGCTCTCGCAGCCGAAGGTTTTGTACGTGTCCAGCAGTTGCCGGCGCTCCCACGCGCGCGGGTCGTACACGTTGATGCGGGCGGGGTCAATCCGCTTGAGGTAGTCCTTGGGCGTGGCCGTTAGCCCCAGTTTGTAGCCGACAAAGTACTCGAACACAGCCCGGCTGTTGCCGCCGATCGAGCGATGCGCCTCGTCCGAGATCACCAGGTCAAAGTCGGTCGGCGAGAAGAGCCTGCGGTACTTGTTGTTGAACAGCAGGCTTTGCACCGTGGTGACCACGACTTCGGCCTTGCGCCAGTCGTCCCGATTCTCTTTGTAGATCACCGTGCGGAAGTCGTTCTTCAGGCAGCGGACGAAAGTTTTCCAGGCCTGGTTCTCCAACTCGATGCGGTCCACCAGGAACAGGACGCGCCTGGCGTTGCCGGTGCGCATAAAGAGCTTGATCGCCGCGGCCGCGGTCAGCGTCTTACCTGTGCCGGTGGCCATCTCGAACAGGAAGCGCGTTTGGCCCTGGCGGACCGCGCCTTGGAGCGCGGCAATGGCCCGCAGTTGGTAAGGCCGCAGGAACTTGAGCGCGGTCTCTTTGAGGAAAGCCTCACGCTGCGCCGGATCGTTCCAGCGGGGATCAGCGCGGTAGTGGGGATTCTGCGTGAGCGCGACGTAGTCGGCCTCGACCTTTTCGCTCACCAGGGCGTCCGGGTTCGGCTTGAAGGCGCGAAAGTGGCCCAGGGAATCGGGCGTCGGGAACTCGGTGATGAGGGTCGGGTTGCCCTGCTCCAGGTCCCAGAAGTAGTGCAGGTTGCCGTTGGAGAGGATGACAAAACGGACGCTCTGCGAGCGGGCATACTTCCGGGCCTGCTCCTTGCCGATGAGCGGTTCGTATTTCTCGGCTTTCGCCTCCAGCACGGCCACCGGGAAGCCGCGGTCGTCCAGCAGCAGATAGTCAACGAAGCCGCGGGCGGTCTTTTCAAAGTCGTCGCCGAGGGCATCGAGGACTTTCTTCTTCAGCTTGACGTGTGCTTCGAGCGTGACGTTGGCGGGGCCGTCTTCATCGTCGAAGAATCGCCAACCCGACCGCTGGAGGAGGTCGTTGATCCGGATTCTCGCCTTGGCTTCCTTAGACATAGTTTGCCTGAATCCTTGCAGGTGATCGCACGCTTGTTGCCCAATCATCCTATGGAAAAGGCCAAATCACCAAGAAACCGTCCTTGCGAGAAGGACATATGGTCACCCGGCCCACGCAGGATGCTGGCGACAAACTGAGTTTTCATGCGTCGCCTCCATTGCCCATTTGCCGCTCGAAGGACTGCCGCACTAGCCCCATTACGTAGGGCAGTTCGTCGAGGGACGCCAGACCGACTTCCACATCGCCGTTGCCCCAGCGTCCAATGCCCGAAACGTCTTTGCACAGACCCCGGGGGTCGTTGATCTCGGGGAATGCCATGTTCAGCGAGAGCCGCAGCCGCTTGACCTGCGGCACCACGTCCACGAAGTTGGTCTCCGCCTTGTAGGCCACGTAGAACTTCAAGAACTCTTCGGTCACGCACGGATCGAGTGCCAGCACCTGCTTGCGGAATGCCTCAAATACCTCGTGCATTGGTCCAGTGGTAAGATGGGGATGGTCGTCTATGGTGTAGCCGGCGGTCACTAGCTTCGGCTGGTAGGCTTCGAGGATCGCAGGCTCCAACTTGGGCGCAGCCCAGACGGCCGCCGCCCTCGCCGCCAGCGTCTCACCGCGCTGGTGAATCGCGGCTTCGGTCCAGCGGTCGAGCTGGCCCAGCCCCTGATTCAAGCGCAGCGGACTTTCGGCAAAGCCGCCCGTCATGTCGCGTTTCTCTGCAAAGGGCCGATCGCTGAGTTCGGGGTTGTAGCCCGTCAGCGTCAGATTGCCGAGGGTGTGCAGCCAGGTTTGTTGAATACGTTTCCACTCTGGTCCAAGATCGGCTTGCCATTGGAGAGAGAGGTTCTCGTTCTGCGGCAAGATGTGCTCGATGGTGTATTCGTCCACCGATACCCGCTCCTTGCGGTCGTGGTTCTCCAACCGCCGCAGCCAGTAGCTGCGGCTGCGGAAGTTGTAGAGGTCCTTGGCTTGAAGTTCCCGTTTGAACTCATCGTCGTCTGGAAACCGGCGATAGGAAGGCAGCAAGAGGAAGCTGGCCTGAATGCTTTCGAGATAACGGTCTTTCTTCAGCGTTTTGGTAAGGGTAGCGAAGGTCTTGTTCAGCGAGTTGGTGGGGATGCCGCACACAGCGCGACGGAACACGTAGCTCTCCACCCACCGCGCCGCTTGCAACAATTCGTTCTTAGTCAGCACCTTGGTGGTATAGTCGTGGTAAAGCTCCAAGAGGAAGGGGTAGGCCACGTCCACCTTGAGCTCACGGATGTCCTGGAACGCGGCTTTGAGCGCCGGGTCCGGCTCAGCGCCCAGGGCCATCGCGCAGTAGTAACCGGCAAAGGCGCGGATTTCTGCGACGAGCGCCTCGACCCCGGCCACCTTGGGCGAGCGGGCGTACAGCTTGAACTCTTCATACACCTTGCGCAGATTGGGGATCTCGCCAGTCCGCACCGTCAGGTAGTGGCGCATAAAGCTATCAAAGTGAGTTGCATAACCCTCCTGCCCAAAGTCCACCTCCATCGGCCGCCAATACTGCTCATAGAGCTTGGCCTGCAACTGCGGTTCCAGCCCCATCAGGATGAAATTGCGGATCAGGTCGGCCTGACTCAGCTCGCGACCGGTGGAGTTGAGACTCTCGAAGATCAATTGCGGATTGTCTTGGTCGCGGCTCAGCGAGATGTCCACGATCATCAGCTTGGCCAGACCCTTGCAGATCGCCTCCACTTCTCCCTTGGCGTCGGCCACCCGCTGCTTGAAGAACTCGAAGCTGGCTTCCACCCGAATCGAGTGGTCCTTGGGCTTGGGCCGTTGTTCCAGCAAGGCGATGAGCGAGGCCCTGTCGGTCTGGGAAAGCACCAGCTTATACTTGCGCTCACCGTCTTCAAGCGCGTTGAGGAGGTAGTAGTTGCGCAGCTTCCTGGCCGAGAACCCATCCAATGGTTCGCCGTCGCCCACGCTCCGCGCTAGCGCCTCAATCAGAAGCGTCACTGTGGTGAGTCGTTGTTGACCGTCGATCACCAACAGGGGCGACTGGCTCGACACCGAGTAGAGTCCCTTCTCGATGTAGACAATGGAGCCGACAAAGTGGGCGGAGACCGCGTCGTTGCGACCCGTACGGAGAATGTCGTCCCACAGTTGCCGCCACTCCCGCTCACCCCAACTGTAGGTGCGTTGGTAAATCGGGATGACGAACTGTGGCGACTTCTTGAGAAACTCGAGCAGCCTGGCTTCGGTGGCCTTCATCGCGTGGGTTCCTCCGTCTGGGCGAACTCGTCGCTCTCTCTGGTTATGAATTCGGTTGTCATCAGGAGGGCAAATAACTCTACAAATGACCGCATCACTCTCCAGGGGTTACGTTGCTACAGCATACTCAGTCGCCCGAATGCACCGGATGCCTGCTACGTGGCCTCCTGGCAGTTACCACGACCGGACTCCCACCGGTTAGCAGACGATGACTTTGCAGGGCACACCAACGACTCTTAGCCCGCAGTCTCCGATGTTCCGCACCGACACAATCTACTTGCCCGCTGGCAGAACGCTCGTAACTATACGTCATCTGAATCGGATCGCGGAAGCCGGAACGGCATTTCCACATCTAGGCGAGCGCCATCTACCTGACTTGCAAGAGTCACCCTTCTTGTTGCAACAAGTAGCTCAAATTCCTCTTCCTCTGTGAGTTCTCTGCCTAGCGACTCCTCCAATTCAGCTTTTGCCTTCTTGAAAGATAACGACTTTAGTCTTTTGAACCTTTTGAGTAGACTGTCAGAAAAAGTCGATCCCATGTTTTTGTCACTCCTTTAGCCCACTTCATAACAACAACATGTACGTGAACAGGGCCAGCAGAATTGCGGTGAACATGACTGACGCAAAAACGCCAAGGGCAGCCACTTGTGCCCAAATCGCTTTTCTGTCATTGATTTTCTTGTTGTATTCCAAAGCGATTGTGTAATTCATAGAAATGGTTCTGTACAGACTTGTCAAATCCTTCTTTTCAATATAGTCTGAATTTGGCCCGAATAGCATCTGTGTGACATCCTCCGGATAAACAGCTTTGTAGGATTTCAACTGCGCAGATGCCAGTATTGAAATCAGTGATACTAGAAGGGAGACGGCCAGAATGACTGCACAAGCGTAGATTCCAGTTACTAGAGTAGCAGAGATAGCTTTTCCTACAACTAAGTTGCGTAGTTTATCCAGGAATTCAATATTGAAGAACACTGCCCCCAAGAACAGGGTGATAAATGATAGGTAGAATTGAGATTTGCTTTCTAAATTCTTTCGTCTTTTGTCTTCGATTTCGTGTATTGTAACGCAATAATCGAAGCGCGCTTTTTCGAAGGCGAGCTTTTCCTCTGGTGTTTGAGTCGTGACTAGAATTTCATCACTAGGCATAGCGATGCTCCGGCTTTCGTTTGCTAATGTATTTAGCCACTTGCGACTAGTGCGGGCTAACGACTAGGTTTATGCGGCGTGCAGCCGCCGCATAATCTCTGTTGAACTGCCGGTCGTACTGATCTGCAACTAAATTGTACTCCCACTTGGGGATTAAGGCAAAACAACGCTCGGGGGAACGCGCCGCGGACTGAGCCAGGGGCAGCCCATCCGCGCACGTGAAGCGTCATCCGGCCCGGGGCGAACGGCTTTGGGGCGGGCCACATGCCAGACCAGGCGACTCTCCGGCCGGTGTGACGGTCCGGCGCAGCCCACTTTTCGGCAGCCAGGCAGGCGCAAGCACGGGTGCAGGGAAACGGCGTCATTAGTCGGGTTAAGATGTACCAGGTCTGCTCACCCAAAATGCGCCAGGTGTTTTCACCCAAACTGTACCAATGGGCGCAATATCGCCACCGGCGCAAATCCCCCGGCTGGCGCTTCGAGCGTTACTGGCAACGCCAGGGCACGCGAGACGCCTTCAGCGACGCGACGAGCACCCCGGCCCCCCACGAAGACACGCCGATTGTCCGGCACGTCAAGAGCCTGCCCTGAGCGCAGCGAAGGGTCAACGGCAAGAAAAGCCCCTACGATGGCGACTGGCCCTACTGAGGCGAGCGGTTGGGGCGCGACCCGACGAAATCCACGCGCGTGCTCAATCTGTTGAAGCGGCAACGAGGCCGGTGTGAGGGTTGTGGACTGCGCTTCACGGCAGAGGACAGCGTGTAAGTGCACCACCTGGACGGCGACCGGACGAACAACCGGTACGTCAACCCGGTGCTGCTACACCGTCACTGTCACGATGAAGCCCACCGCGAACGGCGTCTGTGACAAAGACCCTCGTACTGAAGAGCCGGATGACGGGAAACTGTTACGTGCGGTTCGGGAGTGGCGGCGGGGTGGGCGACTGCCCCGCCGACCATGACTTGGGCGGCGCCCTCCGCTGTCACGATTTGCATGGCGTTTGCTTGGTCATTCAGGGCAGAAGTGGAGACAGGTCAACGGTTACTCCACCTGGAAAGTGCAGGTAGAGTGATTCTGAACTCTTAGCCACACCAAAGAGCCATTGAATGGCGTGAATCTTACCGTCGCCAGTCGTCGTCGCGGTAGCTGCCCTAGAGCTATTCCTTCTTCCACTATCGTCGGTGGTCCAGACATCAAATTCACCGTCGGTCTTGGCAACGATTTCCGGATTGCCGGAAAGCACTTTGACCTCAACGGTGAGCACGGTTTCATCCCCGGCCATCCCGGCAGGGGCAAACATGGCAGTCCCAAGGCTGACAGAAGTGATTTGCAGTTGAAAGCCACCCACGGTAAAAGGCGTTTCAGAGGCAGGAATAGCTGTCGGGGTGGGAATAGGAGTGGGTGTAGAGGTTGGTGGGATTGGAGTGGGCGTGGATGTCGGCTCTGCTGGCGCTCCGCCGCACCCAGCCAGTAACAAAACAACCAGCATCAAACCAAGCATCCGTTGCAATAATCTCTTGCCTTTTCTGCTTTTCATCGTTTTGCTCCTTTCTTTACTCAACGTGATTGCACCTTACTCGTTGTGTGACGCAGTCGCGACACGCCACCCAACGGCGGGCTTCACCTGCGCCCGCCTGTAGCGTAGAACACTTGCCTACCAGAACGTAGCACAGACGAGAAACGCTTGATAAAAAGGCGCGTAAGGGCGTCAGGTGGAAGCCAATGTTAGGCGGGGCACCCCACGCAGATGGTACCTGATGTGCCCCAACCTGATGTAGCGCATGGAGCGCGGTGGCCCGCTTCCCAACAATTATAGCTCTACGCCCACCGCCAAGACGACAACACCGAACTTGACCTCAAAGATGGTCAGAGCTTTCTTCATATCAAGCGGAGCGAACGTCTGGCTTGGCCCGGCCCTTACCGCTCGTGGTCGATGCCATTTTGGGCAAGGCTTGTTCTTGTCACTTCCAAAATTGCCACCACTTCTTCTCAGAGTTTGTGAAAATATCCGTCTACGCTGACAGGTGTTCGACGAGACGATTTGCCTGAGATGATGTAAACTTGGGGCAATCTTGCTGTGCGGAGGATAGCCCCTATGGACCGTACTCAGACATCGTCTTCCATTGCCATCATTGACGGTCGGGCATTGCGCCTGCGGCAAGCCAATCGCGAAGACGTGATTTCTGTGCCGGCGTGTTTGCGGGACTTGTTGCCGCCTGAGCACTTGGCGTGCCGGGTATGGGAGATGGTTGAGCGATTGGACTTGTCGGAGTTCTACATCTCTGACCGAACTGCCTGCCGTGCGAGCAGCCAAACCGGCTGCTGAACGCGCAGAAGCGCGCGTGTCCAGCACCGACCCACAGGCACGCGTGATGAAGATGGCAGACGGTGGGTTTCGCCCAGCGTACAACTGGGAGTTTGCCGTAGATACCGCCCGTCTGGTGATCACGGGTGTGGAGGTGGTCAACACAGGCAGTGACAAAGCCCAGGCCGAGCCGATGCTCGGCCAAGTCAATGACCGCTGTGGCCAGTTGCCTGAAGACTGGTTGATGGATGGCGGTTTCGTCACCCTGGCTGCGATTGAGGCGGCAGAGGCTCGCGGGGTACGTGTCTTGGCGCCGGTCCCCGAACCGAAGGATGAGACGCGAGACCGGTATGCCCCGCTGCCCGACGATTCGCCCGCCATTGCCGCGTGGCGTGAGCGCATGGGTACCCCAGAGGCCAAAGCAACCTACAGGTTGCGCGCGGCCACGGTGGAGTGTGTCAACGCCCAGGCGCGCAGCAGTAACGGGGTGTACCAGGTGCGTGTTCGTGGACGCACGAAGGTGCGGTGTGTGGCCTTGTGGGTCGCCATCGCCCATAACTTGCGCATCTGGATACACCTACGCCCGGGGCTGGCCCTGGGGGATGCTGGTGCCATAGAGACGAGCCGACACACAGCCGACCGCACCACCCCAGACGTGCGGGGCGGTTTTGTATTGGGTGGCTCTCGGCAACGGCGCTGCAAGGTTCTGATTCCAACCCCTGCCTCTGACGGTCACAAAGCGCAAAGCGTGGTTGGGGGGTGGGGGGCTCTGCACTTACTTGAATGCAGCGATGAACTGGTCAATGGGGATGGCGGCCAGCGTCTGGATCTTGATGCTGCCGCGGGAAGCCAGTTCGGCCGAGGCGCGCGCAATGGTCACATTATCGGGCGCTTCGACGATGTTGACG
>Ga0307378_10006715_pt1 | contig 15672 bp, 22 predicted proteins | sample UN1MG_FD_202238 | JGI IMG/M metagenome (GOLD analysis project Ga0307378, IMG submission 202238) | Soil microbial communities from Risofladan, Vaasa, Finland - UN-1 | ecosystem: Environmental > Terrestrial > Soil > Coastal area > Acid sulfate soil | place: Finland: Risofladan, Vaasa | collected... | reverse complement strand
AACTACAATTGATAACACATTCTTTACACTCACCAGAGGCACAAATATCAAGATCTATAAAGAGCCTTAAATCTTTGCCTTCTTTTGGTTTAATGTTTAATTTTTCCTGATGAATTTGTTCTGCGCTCGTGTACATCTTTAATCCCATATATTTGAAAAATTTTTTATCTTATCATAAGTAAAAACAGGACCATCTTTGCAAACATAATATATCCCTATTCTACAATGACCACATTTTCCTATACCACATGACATATTCTTCTCCATAGAAAGGTATATATTCTCTTCTTTAAAGCCCATATCAAGTAGTTTTTTACTCGAAAACTTCATCATTACTGGCGGTCCACACACAATGGCAATACCATTTTCATAATCCATTTCTACTCCGTCCAAAATAGTAGTTACAACGCCTACATTTTCTTTCCATCCGCTATCACCTTTATCGACAGTAAGTTTTATATCCAAATCTTTTCGTTTGGCCCAATCGCCTAATTCACTCCTATATAGCAACTCCTGAGGTGTCTTGCAACCACCTCTAAAAAATATTTTTTTAAATTCTCCGCTCCTATCAAAAAACTCATACATCAAACTTCTAAGGGGTGCAAACCCACATCCACCGCCCACAACTAATATCTCCTTGCCTTTAAAACTATCCATAGGATAACCTTTCCCGAAAGGTCCTCTCACACCTACAATATCACCCTTTTTAAGTTCATGAACCTTTTCGGTAACCTTGCCTACATTCATAATAGTAATTTCCATTATATCTTTCATGGTAGGCCTTGATGAGGGGGTAAAAGGAGCCTCACCAATCCCCGGAATGGTCAGCTCAATAAACTGGCCTGTTTCGAAGGTTATCGGTTCCTTTGGTTCAACCCTAATCGTCTTTATAGTAGGTGTTTCAGATATAACTTCTGCAATTTCAGCCTTAATAGGCCTATATGGATTTTCAATCTTATACATCATATACCAATCTCTTAAGGACCTTCCTTATATCTATTTTTGCCGGACAAGCAGATATACAACGGCCACAACCTGTACAAGCATAAATATCAGCAACTTTTGGGAAAAAATCAAATTTCTTCTCAAATCTGTTCCTCAATCTCATCCACAATTCTGGTCGAGGATTTGCCCCCCCCGCAACCTGAGCATAATCTTTTATCATACAGGAATCCCAAATGCGTAAACGTGCCATCTGATTTTCACTTTTCTGGTCATAAAGTAAAAAACAATGGCACGTAGGACAGATTGTATTACACGCTCCACACTCAACACACTTACTCGCTTCATCAGCCCAGATATTAGATTCGTATCCTCTTTCTATAATATTTTTAAATGAATCCTGATGTGGGATATTGTTTTCTTTTATATTTTCTTCCACCGCTTTAATTACTTTTTCTCTCTGCTTATCTCTTTGGGATATAAATTCTTCTTTTACTTCTTCAAAAAGAAAAGAGTATTTCTCAACAAGGTCTTGTCCTTTTTGAGAACCAACTTCTACAATAAAATCTTCTCCTACTATAGAAAGATTTATATCGAAATTTTTAAGTGGGTAAGGTTTCACATTTAGTGCAAGGCAAAAACATGTATCTATAGTAGAAGTACAATCAGCGGAAATAATAAGGTTATCTTTACGCATATTAATGTAGAAAGGATCCTGATAATCATGATTTTCAAAAACATAATCCTGTATTTGCAATCCTTTGAGGTCACAAGCTTTCACACCAACTACACAGTAAGGTTTCTGGATTTTTTGAGGAATATCAGATTTGAAGTTTTCGGCAACGATTTCACGTGCACGGAAGAAAAAAGATTTCAGTGGTTCAAAGGCTCGCACTTCACTGATAACAATATCATCAGTGAAGTCAATATACTTTTTATAAAAATACTGATCGTCCTTTTTAACAGGGACGTAAACATCATAATCGTTCTTTAAATTTTCGAGAAGTTTTGCAAAATTACTAGAAGAAATATACTGCATAAATATGCTTCTCCTTGTCCTTGTGTAATAGTGACAACAATTGGTTTTTCAAAAATTACTCACTTATGCTTTAACTTTATTAAAATCTTTTATACAATTAAGTATTTTATATTACTCTTGTCAATTCTGTCAAATTTTTTTTAATATTTTTTTAATATGAACACTTTATTAAGAAACCAGGTAATATGTCAACATTTCAAATTCGATAGATAAATCTACATTATGTATTATAATTTCTGAGGGTAATAGTATGCGGGTGGGGGCAAAATTTAAAATAGCTTTAATCCCACCTGCAACCATTTTATCTGCCACTTCCTGGGCTGAATCAGCTGGTACTACTAATATCCCAATATTTATATTTTCCGCCAGGATAAATTTTTCTATCTCTTTTATATCGTAAATAAAAATATGGCCAAGTTTCTTACCAATTTTTGAGGGATTATTATCAAAAATTCCCTTGATTATAAAACCCTTTTTCTGAAAGCATTTATACTTTACTAAGGCTTTACCTAAATTCCCTGCTCCGGCAATAATAACTGACCACTCTTTATCTAATCCTAATATCTTTTTTAATTCGATGTTAAGATCTATTAAAGGATATCCAAGTCCTCTTTTACCGAATTCACCGAAATAAGCCAGATCTTTACGAATTTGTGCTGAATTTATTCCGGTGATTTCCGCAATTTTAAATGAGGAAATAATTTTTAACTCTTTTCCTTTTTCTGTTTCTAAAATTTTTTCCAAACATCTATGATAAATAGATAAACGATTTATAGTAATGGAAGGAATGCTCTTTTTCTTCAAACTTATATTTCCTTTTCTTATTTAGTTGTTATCCATATTTCATAACCTAATTTCTTCAATTTCTCTGAAATAGCTTTGGCCTCTTCTGAAGTTTTAAATTCTCCTACCTGAACTTTATAAAGGGTTTTTCCTTTAACTACATAAGTCTGGTATCCTTTATCTCTTATCTCTTTAGCTAAATTTTGGGCATTTTGTTCAGCCGAAAAAGCTCCTACCTGAACAGTATACACCTTCTTATCTGAAACTACTTCAGATTCCTTTACTACTTCTACTTCTGCTTCCACTTTTGGAGTTTTAATCACGCTCGGCTCAGTAAGTGGCGGCTTCTCTTCTGAAGTAATCTCTTTTTTTATTTCTTCCTCAGGAAATTTCTCCTTTCCCTCAACCTTTTCCGCTGTTTCTTTTTGGGGTAGCACAACAGGTACTTTTATGACCGGAGATTCTACTTTCTCTTCTTCTACAATGGTCGGCTCTTCGGGGGGAATATAACTCCTATCTCTGGCTAAATTAAAGGCCACACCCAAAATTATTATCGCGCCGATTAAGATAATAAAGGTTTCCAGATTACTTCTACTTTTCCTCTTATAAATCCTACTCGCTTTTCTCATATTAAATCATACTCCTATACTAACTTTTGGATAGATAAAAGTTTATATCGTATTTTTTATATTATATACTAATATACTTTAATTATTCTACAAAAATTTTAAAAAACCTTCTTTTTTTTGCTTTTAATTTATATATATTATTCAATTTGTTAAATATTTTTTATTATGATAACATAACTAGTGAATAGTCAGCTAGTCGTTAGTGAATAGTATCGCGTATTGCGCCAGCATTAAACTAAAAAGTTAAAACTAAAAGCGAAAAACCATAATTCAAAATTCAAAACTTTTTTCTTAATATTAAATTCTAAGTTTTTTTGTTCTTTTCTTTTTATTTTGCAATAGAGCATGTGAAATAAGATGGATGAAACTTATATATAATAATGCATGTTTAAATTTTAAATTTTAAGCTATGGTTTTGCATTTTGCGCTTTTCGTTTTTCGCTATAATTATACGCTAAACGCTACCCGCTATACGCTATATTATAAACTAACGACTAATTTAAAGGAAAAAATATGGATTCAAAAAAGTACATTTTAATGGGCATTGGAAATACGCTTCGAGGTGATGATGGAATAGGTTCAATTATCGCCCAAAGTTTTAAAGATCGTGACTGGCTTTCTATGGACTGTGGGGTTGTTCCTGAAAATTTTTCCTCAATCATCAAAAAAAATAGGCCCGATCTCGTTGTACTTATCGACGCTGTGGAAATGGACCTTAAATCTGGTGAATTTAGAATAATCTCTCCTGATAGAATTAGCGCCCTGCACCTCACTACTCACAGTATGCCTTTATCCTTTTTAATATCTTATCTGAAAGAATACACTCATGAACTTATTTTTATTGGCATTCAACCTAAAATTATTGACTATTCTAATTCTGTTAGCCCTGAAGTTTTAAAGAATTCTGAAGAAATAATAAGAATATTGAAAGGTAAAAATTTTAAACTCCTTAAAAAACTATAAGACTAGGATATTATATTATTTATTTGGATTGATTATCTATTCTACTATTAATTTAGACGATAACCTATCTGTATCCGCAAGAAGAAATTCTTCGCTCATATTCAGACATTTTACCGGACATATATCATTACATTGAGAACAGAAAATACAATGATCAATATGGATTCTAATCTTCTTTTTATCAGGAATAAACTCGATTGCCTCAGCAGGACATACTTTAATACACAATTTACATCCTATGCATTCGTCTCTATCGTAAACAATCTTCCCTCTAAAATTTTTAGGTATTTCCACGGGGGGGTTTATTTTTGCTTCTCCCTTTTCAACTTTTTCCAATAATTTTAATATCGAATCAGGGTAATAAGTAAACGGAAATACGTTGGTAGCTGGTTTTTTAAATAATTGTTTTAACAGTTCAAATCCCATTGGTGTTGCCATTTTATCACCTCAAACTATAATAGTATCTAAAACAATTAACATAAGGCCAAGTAAACCTATAATCGATACTGGAATCCAGTAAGCAAAGGAAACCTGGTCAATTTTTAAACGCGCAACCGCAACTCTAATGAAAGTTACTTCGACAAACATTACTAAAAATATTTTTACTAAAAAGAACAGTGTATCTACTATTAGAGCAAATGCTCCACTTAAAGCAAGTAAGTGAGATATATTATACGGAAAAAATAAAGCCACAGTCAAGGAAGTCATTACTATCGTCTTTACCGCATCAGCCAAGCCAAATAAAGCAAGATTCCTTCCTGAATATTCAACTAATATTCCTCCGGCTAATTCTGTTTCAGCTTCTGGTGCATCAAAGGGTACTTTAGAGAGTTCTCCCGGTGTAACCGCTGCAAGAGTAATAAATAGTAAAATTGCTCCAATAAAACCTAATGGACCCACTAATCCCCAAATAGGATGAGCATTGATCACAGCCAAAGAAAAAACATTGAACTGAGGGTAAACCTGGCTTAATTTCCAGCCTAATGTAATAACCGCAGTAACTAAAGGAAGTTCATAGCTCATCATCATTACCATCTCTCTTTGTGCTCCCACACTGGCATAAGGAGAACCAGAAGCAAAACCACCCACCACCATTCCGATAGCCGGCAGAGTTAGTAGATAAATAATTAGCACAATATCCCCGTATCCGCTTAACAGGGGAGGAATATTCCCTACTGGCAAATAAAGCAAAATGGTAATAGAAGAAACCAAAGCCATAATTGGCGCTCCGTTAAATATCCAGGGAACTGCGTTTTGTGGAACAATATTTTCTTTAATCATTAACTTAAAGAAATCCATAAAAGGCTGTCTTATGGGAGGACCAACTCGAGCCTGCATTCTTGCTGCTAATTTTCTGTCAATACCTTTATAAAATAAACCTATTACGACTCCTAAAAAGGCAATTACAATTGCTCCTATTATCTTTACTAATATTTCGAATAAACTTATAGAAGTCATGGAGTAATCCTCCTCGTTTTTTGCACACTCAATTCATGTAAATCTTTTTTAGTCAACATACTTTTTTGACCATTATTTTTATTTAGAATAGTAACTCTATCCATACAAGCTATACAGGGGTCGATAGAAGCTATTACAATTGGTATATCAGCAATCTGCTGACCAAGAAGCATCGGAACCCAGGCCATTAAGTTATTATAGGTGGGGGCACGAGCCTTCCAAACCTCTGGTAATTCTGATTCATTTAATTTTACATAATGAATACATTCCCCACGAGGAGCTTCATGTCTTCCAATTCCTTCGCCTTTTGCCTTCTTTAATTGATTCAATAGCTTAACCAATTTTTTCTCAGCAACAATTTCTCCTGCAGGCATGTTTTCTAAACATTGTTCGATAATCTGTATTGATTGTACTACTTCTAACAATCGAACAATTATCCGATCATAGACATCACCGTTTACCTCTCCGGTCAATACATCTGGAGTAATGGCTTTTACTTCTAAATCAGCATAGGCTGAATAAGGTTGATCCTGTCTTATATCCTTATTTATCCCTGATGCTCTGGCAGTAGGTCCTACTGCGCATAAGCGGAGAGCATCTTCTTTGGTTAAAACACCGACATTTTTTGTTCTTAAAGCAATAGTAGGATCGTTTAAGAATATATCTTCTATTTTTCCGTAGATATCCTTATAATATTCTAAAGTCTTACGAATTCGAGGTATCTGTTCTTCGCTAATATCTCTTCTTACTCCCCCTATCATAAATACTCCATAATTAATCCTATTTCCGGTAAGATATTCTAAAAGGTCTAATACTTCTTCTCTTGCCCTCCAGGATATATATAAAACGGAATCAAAACCTAATTCATGAGCGGCAAACCCAGCCCACAAAATATGAGAATGGATTCTTTCTAACTCAGCAATAATTACCCGAATATATTGGCCTCTTTCGGGAACTTCAATACCAGCAGCATTCTCCACTGCCCTACAAAAGGCAAAAGGGTGAGAAGCAGAACAGATACCGCATATTCTTTCGGCTAAATAGATAATTTGAATTGGATTCCTTTGTCTTCCCATAAATTCTATCCCTCGATGATTATCCCCGGGTGCTAAATTTACCTTTTCAATGCGCTCTCCATATATTTCAAAATTAAAAGTCATCGGTTCTTCTAAGGAAGGGTGAACCGGACCTATAGGTATAGAGTAAGTCTTTTTATTCAGCCTTTTTCACCTCTTCTTCTTCTTTATTAACCATTTTCATCGCTCCTGTTTCATCTTTTCTTAAAGGATAAACACCTTTTGGAAAATCCTTGGGCAAGAAAATATTCGCTAAATCAGGGAGACCTTCTACTATTACTCCTAACATCTCTTTTATCTCTCTTTCAGCAGTTTGAGCTCCCGGTATTAGATCAGTAATAGTAGGTATCTTAAGATTATTTTTTGGTAAGTTAGTAGTTAAATTTAAGGATATCTCTTTAGATCTCTCTCCATAATAAAGGGAGAAATGATAGGTTAATTTGATTTCTTCCCCTATATCACTACCTGAAATAATGGCAAAATGAGGAAATTGAATAGTGCATAAAAGTCTTACTGCTTCTTTAAAGTCCTTTCGTTCTATCTCTAACCATATTAAACTATAGCTATTCTTTTTTAATCCTGCTGTTTTAATTTCTATTTTGTTATTTGTAACTGAACCATTAAATTTTTCTTTAAATAATTCTATAATTTCATCAGGCTTCATATATTCCATTCTCTGCCACCTTTTTTCTGGTATTTCGTATATCGTATATCGTATTTCGTATTTCGTAAGAAACTTAAAATTTGTATAGCTATTCTCTGGACAACGAGATACGATTCACGAGATACGTTTTCGCTATTTCGCTTGAGCAGTTTTCATGCTTTCTCTTAATTTTTCCAATTTTATCCAGGTCTGCAACACTCCATTTATTATAGCTTCCGGCCGAGCAGGACATCCTGGAACATAAACATCTACCGGTATAACTTTGTCGATAGAACCTGAGAGATTGTATGAGTTGTAAAAGACTCCTCCACTTGTTCCGCATGTTCCAACTGCTATCACGGCTTTAGGGTCAGGAGTTTGTTCATATACACGTTTTACTCTATCGAGCATCTTGCTGGTCACTGGACCGGTTACTAATAATACATCAGCGTGTTTCGGACTACCTACCAATTTAATTCCAAATCTTTCTAAGTCATAACGGGGAGTTAAACCTGCTACAATTTCAATGTCACAACCATTACAAGAACCTGTGTTTAAATGAAAAACCCAAAGAGATCTTTCAAAATATTTATTTAATTTCACTTTATCCATTCACTCCTATAACGATTAATATAATCACTGTTAACATAATTATCCAACTGCTATAATCATTTATATTGCCAGTGTGCATTTTTACTAAAGGATCATAGTAGCTTTTCAAAGCTTCTGTAAACCCCCAATAGATGTGGCTCGCACTTAAATGGGAACTCTCTTTACTTTCTTCGGGATTACCGGAAATAAAAGGTTTGTCCTGTTCGGTATTTTTTTTATAACTATCTTCACCTTTATTTCTGATATAAATTACGATGCTTCCAATAACTAATACAAGCAATATCCAAATTATTGCACTCCAAAAACCGCTGCCTGTTTTTAATAATCCTAACATTTTCTACATACCTCCTAATACTGTGCCGGTATATTGCAATTGTTCTATTAAAGACATTACCGCGGGATGCACTAAATTTTTTACTATTAAATCCGGAAATAATCCAAAAAATATTATGATACAGGATAAAACGGCCATAGCAAATACCATGCTGCGCGGGGTTTCTTTGACTTCTTTAAATTGAGGTAATTTTGGACCTAAAAACGCACTATGAAATACTTTAACAAATGATGCCAAAGTTAAGATACTAACTACCATGGCTATTATAGAAAGCAAGGGATTAAACCTATATACAGATTCATAAATTAAAAGCTTAGAGGCAAAACCATTAAAGGGTGGAAGCCCGGCAATAGCTGCTGCTCCAATAATAAAAAAGATGGTAGTATATTTCATATAGTGAGCTAATCCGCCCATCTTATTAAGATCTCTAGTCCCTGTCCTAAAGAATAAAGCGCCGGCGGTTAAAAATAACAATCCTTTATACATAGCATGATTCATAATATGAAATATTCCACCCTCCATAGCGGTAATTCCATAATCCTTTAAAGCTTCCGGGTTTGCTAAAACAGCTAATCCTACTCCTACCCCCAGAAGCATATAGCCTGTCTGAGAGACAGCATGATAGGCCATAAGCCTTTTTATATCTTTTTGAACAATGGCCATAGTAACTCCGATAAACATAGATAAAAGGCCAAAAATAATAATTATCCAACCCACAGCCAATGTATTTAAGGTAATATTATATAAAGAAAAAACTACTCTAAACAAAGCATACAGGCTGGCCTGGCTAGCAGCGACCAATATCATAGTGATTGGTGCAGGTGCCTCCGAATAAGCATCTGGTGTCCACATATGCATCGGTACCGCTCCCGCCTTCATGGCCAGGACTGGTATTAAAAGACCTAAGGCAATCTTGTCCAATTGAGAGTATTTAATCACGCTGGCTAAAGCTGCAAAATTAAGAAGATCATATTGCCCATAAAATATTCCTACAGCAAATAAAACCATAAGGGCAGATATTGAACTAACTATCATATATTTAAAACCCGCTTCTGCCGGTTCACCAAAATCAATTCCTCTGAAAGAAATTAGGGCAACAGAAGCAATAGAAGCAATTTCCAGGAATACAAAGAAGTTAAATATATCACCGGTAAACTCCATTCCAAACATACCTACAGTTAAAAGCAATAAAAGGGAATAATATTTATCCACTCCATTATATTTTTCTATAAAAGATAAAGAATAAATTGCCCCCAAAAAAGAAACAACTGCAGTAATTAAACCCATAAATATGCTCATTGCATCTACTTCAAGCATAATTCTAATAGGGAATTTTAAGCCAGAAGGCAAAGTCAGAGATGGAGATGCTGCACCAAATACATATACTTGGGGACCAACTGTTAATATTTTAACCGCTAATACAATGGTTAAAATTAAACTTACGCTTAAAGCAAGGGTGGTAAGAATCCCCGTAGCTTTTTTATTTATCCGACTGATAAGAGGCACTAAAAAAGCTGCTAATAGAGGTATAGCTATTATTAATATAGGAATATGGTTTGATAGATTCATCCTTTTAGCCTCCTTACCTGGTCTGTATCCAAGGTCCCATAGTGTTTATAAATCATCATAGCAACCGACAATATAAGGGCAGTAGTGGCGATACCTATAACTATACTGGTAAGAGTCAATGCTTGAGGAGTTGGCAAGACCATTATTGCCTGCCCGGAGGGTGCCTGGGTATAAATCGGAGCAATTGCTCCTTTTCTGTACCCTAAAGTGATTAAAAATAGATTTACACCATTTTCAATTAAAACAATGCCAATTGCAATTTTGATTAAATTCTTCTTAAACATAAGAGTATAAATTCCTAATCCAATAAATATTACAACTGCAATATAAGGTAAATTGCCTATCATTTTATGATTTCTCCTTATTCTTGGTAAATTCCGCTCCACTAGCCATAGTTAAAACAATAACCCCAAAGGCAGATAAAACTTCTAATCCAACGGCAATATTCATCAGGGGAATTACTCCTGCAGTATTCATATCACCTGGATTAATACCGATCACAGCAGCATCACCGAACCAGCTCCCACTGTTAGCTAAAAAGTTATAAAAAAAGGTGATTCCTAATCCCGAAAAACCTAATACTATAAACAAGATTAAACCAAAGCCTTCAAAGAGTGATAAAATATCCTCTTTGAGAAATTTCTTAGAATTCAAACTGCCATAAGATATTAATAGTAAAGCGAAAGCAGAGCCTACTACAGCACCTCCCTGAAAGCCTCCCCCTGGAGTAAGGTGGCCGTGCACTATTATATAAAAACCAAAAATAATAATAAAACCGTACACAAAATTGGTAACAGTCTTTACTATCCTAGACATCTCTTTCATTTCTTAACCCCCCTGAACAGGGCTACAACCCCCACCACTGCGGTAAAAAGAACTGTAGCTTCCCCTAAAGTATCAAAACCTCTATAGTCAAAGACGATGGAAGTTACTACATTGTTTGCCCCGGTCTCGCTCTGAGCATTTTCAATAAAGTAATCATCCATCTCGCTAATAGTAGGTTCTCCGAATGTTCTCATGTTTATGGCGCTAACTATCAAGAAAGAAAAAAATATTATAAAGGCGATACCGAAAATTATTTTTTTCATTTTATCCTCCCCCTATCCAGTCCCTCTAATAGCAAAAATAAATATTGCCATAGTCAATCCTGCTCCGATAGCTGCTTCGGCTATGGCTACATCGGGAGCATGTAAAAGGTAAAATTCTAATGAAAGAAGCAAGCTAGCTACCGATAAGGCAACTATTGAGGGCAATAATTTCTTAAAAACTACTGCTAAAAAGCTAGCAATTATCATCATTACTAAGGTAGAAATATGGATTATCTCAACAAAGGAACTCATTTTAATTTAGCCTCCTTTAATTCGTCAATTACTGCTTGTTTAGGCATTACTCCACTACGATGAGCCGCTCGGGCAATAGCGTGTGCCCCTGTTGGGTTGGTAATTATCAAACAAACTAATGCCACAATAGTATGGAGAGCAAGGACTCTAAATTTAGAATCCCCGGTAATATTCCACCGTGAAAAACCATAAACAATAACTGCTAAAGAAGTAAAGATTGAGCCGAAAGTTGTAGCTTTAGTTGCAGCATGAAGTCTGGTGTAAACATCAGGAAATCTAAGAAGACCTATTGAACCTAAACAATTAAAAAATACACCTATTCCTAAAAAAATATATAAAATAGTTAACGATATTTCCATTACTTCTTAGGTCCCCCTTCTAAATATTTGGCCACATATAAAGTCCCAATATAGGATAGTAAAGCATAAACAATGGCTACATCAATATAAATGACTTCTTCATAGGCTGCGCCTACAAGGATCATTCCCGCTACCACTAAAGTATTTATGGTATCTAAGGCTACTACTCTATCAGGAACGGTGGGCCCGAGGATCAATCTAATTAAAGATAAAAACATAAATAACAGCAATAATCCTCCAGGAATAATAAAAATTTTAAAAAATTCGTTCATTCTGCAATCCTCCTTATCCACTGAGGAAAATTAGCACAAATATGATGGGTGGTAGGCTTTAAGGTGGTAACATTTATCCAATGAATGTATAAATCATTATTTTTTTCATCAATATCAACACTGAGGGTCCCTGGAGTTAAAGTAATCGAATCTGCCAGTAAAGTTATCCCCAAGTCGGTCTTTAATCCTGGAGATATTTTTACTATACCAGGATTTATTTTCCCGGTAATTACCCGGTAAGCGACGTCAATATTTGCTTTAGCCATTGCCCAGAAAAATGGACCAATTAAATAGACCAAAAAAATAACCCACCTAAGCGGGTTTAACATTCTGTAAGTTCTTTTTTGAAATAATACCTTATTGGCTATAAAGGCTACAACGAGAGAAAGAAAAATTCCGGTTATAATTTCGAAAATACTCCATAACCCCCATACTTCTCCCTGGCTGGCCGTAAGAATTAGATAGGTAAGCATGCTAAGCAAAAAGGTTACAATAAAATCTATCATCATTTCCCCCTTTTAACTTAAATTAACAAAACAAAGTATAACATTTTATTTTATTCAATGTAAAGTATTTTTAAAAAATTTTGAATATTTTATTCTATCTCAATATCTTCAATATATAAATCTTCGCCGGAAATTATATCTATCTCCAAGCTTTGGCATTTCGAACATATAAAATTATCTTTTTTAATCTCGAAAACTTTGTTACACTTTCGGCATTTCCCTAATAAGGGAGACGATATTATTTTCAAAGATGCTTTCTCCGCAATGGTGCCTTTACTAAAATTATCGAAAGCAAACTCTAAAGCAGCTTGGTTTACTCCGGTAAATTCTCCAACTTTTACTCTAATGAGAGTTATGGTATTCGCTTTGTATTCTTTAGCTTTTTCTAGGGCAATGGTTAATAAATTTTGAGCAATTGAACCTTCATGCATGTTTTTCTCCCTAATTTAGTCAACCAGTCTCCCGGTCCACCGGTCTGCCAATTTTCTAATTTTTTGATAGGTAAATTAATTGGGCAATTAGTAAATGTGTAAATTGGCAAATTAATATTAACTAGATACTATTCACTCAATACTAACGAGTAATACTCCAACAAAAAGAGGAAGTCATCCCTTCCTCTTTTTGTTGGAGTATTTATTGGTGCCGGGAGGGGGATTTGAACCCCCACAAGCAAGAAGCTCACCAGCCCCTCAAGCTGGCGCGTCTACCTATTCCGCCATCCCGGCAAAATCTTAATATAATTAAAAATGATTACACAGATTTTTAATGAGTAAAATGTAAAAATTATATGTTCACTCGGTATAATCACTTACTTATAATATAAAAAGAATAAAAAATAAAAGGTTTTTTTAGATTATAAGTATAAAATATCTTATTTTCTTAAATGGCAAGCTACATAATGTCCACCATTTATATCAATTAATTTAGGTTCTTCCTGGCTGCAAATTGGTTTAGCGTATTGACATCTCGGGTGAAAGCGACAGCCCGCAGGAGGTTTAAAAGGACTGGGAACATCTCCCTCTAAAACAATCCTTTGTCTCTTAAGAGTAGGGTCAGGAATAGGAACAGCTGAAAGAAGCGCTTCTGTATAAGGATGTTGAGGATTATCATATAATTCATAAGTAGAGGTCAGCTCTACAATCTTACCCAAATACATGACTGCAACTCTATCAGAAATGTGTTTTACCACACTCAAATCGTGAGCAATAAACAAATAAGTAAGCTTAAATTTTTCTTGTAAATCTTCTAATAAATTTATGACTTGAGCTTGGATAGAAACATCAAGTGCAGATACGGGTTCATCACAAATTACTAATTTAGGATTCAGAGCCAAAGCTCGGGCTATTCCAATTCTTTGTCTCTGCCCTCCGCTAAATTCATGAGGATACCTTCTTACATGCCCTGCATTTAAACCTACGGTTTCTAATAGATCCTTGACTCTTTCCTCTTTTTCCTTTTTATTCTTTGCAATCTTATGAATAATTAATGACTCTCCTACTATATCACCTACAGTCATTCGAGGATTTAGAGAACCAAAAGGATCCTGAAATATTATTTGAATATTACGCCTTGCTTTCCTGAGTTCCTCTTTACTTAATTTAAAGACATTTTCCCCTTCAAAATCTACCTCTCCGGCAGTGGGTTCTAAAAGTCTTATAATCGTTCTCCCCGCAGTAGTTTTACCACAGCCTGATTCTCCCACCAGACCTAAAGTTTCTCCCCTTTTAATATCAAAACTTATTTCATCTACCGCCTGGACATATCCTATTACCTTGGATAATATTCCCCCTCTCACGGGAAAATATTTTTTTAAATTTCTTACTTTGAGTAATACATTGTTTTCCAATCCCTTTACCTCCAGTGTTCTAAATCTTAAATTATAATCAATTTTGGGTAACACCTACTGTTTCTTGAATAGTCTTAAAATTAATCGCCTTTTCTTTATTATATATCCAACACCGTACAATATGGTTGCCTTCTATCTTTTCAAGTTCAGGTTCTTCTTTCTTACAAAGATCTATAGCAAACTTACAACGAGGATGAAACTTGCATCCAGAAGGCAAAGCTAAAGGATCAGGAATTCCACCCTGAATAACTTCGAGTTTTTTTCCTGGTTTATCTGTTAGGCGAGGAATGGAATTTTGGAGAGCCATAGTATAGGGATGCCTCGGATTTTTAAAGATGGTTTTTACATCTGCATATTCTACCGCTTTACCAGCATATACAACTACTACATCATGCGATACTTCAGCAATTACACCCAAATCATGGGTAATTATTAAAACTGACATACCAATTTCATCTTTTAATTTCTTGATCAGTTCTAAAATTTGAGCCTGGATGGTAACATCTAAGGCGGTTGTTGGTTCATCTGCAATTAATAAATCTGGATTACAAGATAAAGCCATGGCAATCATTGCTCTCTGCCTTTGCCCTCCGCTTAATTCATGAGGATATTCATGAACTCTGGTTTCGGGAGAAGGTATGCTTACTAAGCTTAACATCTCTACGGTTTTCTTTAAGGCTTTTTCTTTATCTAATTTTTGATGTAGCACTATAGCTTCTGAAATCTGTTCACCAATAGTATATACAGGGTTTAAGGAGGTCATCGGTTCTTGGAAGATCATGGAAATATCGTTCCCTCTAATCTTTCTCATTTGCTCAGGTTTTTTCTTTAATAAATCCTCCCCTTTAAACCAAATTTCACCATTAATTATTTTCCCTGGTGGGTCTTGAACTAATTGTAATAGGGAGAGGGCGGAAACACTCTTGCCACAGCCTGACTCACCTACCATACCCAAGGTTTCTCCTTTTTTCATAGTAAAATCAACACCATCAACTGCTTTAACCACACCATCATCAGTATAAAAATAGGTCTTTAAATCTTTAACCTGTAACAGTAAATTCTCCATTCACCTTTTCCCTCCATTAAACACTTATTTTTACATCATTCGCTTTAATTTTGAATTTTCTATCTTACCCGGAATTCTTCCTCTTTTAGCAATTGGCTTCCCTTCAACTTCTTTTATATCCAAGGTCATATCAATGGGGCTGGCATCACTTATATAACTACCTACCCCAAAAGCGTCAACCGATTCTTTACTTAATATACTTATTCTTTCTGGAGTAAGTCCTCCCGAAACAAAG
>Ga0307378_10006713_pt1 | contig 15675 bp, 13 predicted proteins | sample UN1MG_FD_202238 | JGI IMG/M metagenome (GOLD analysis project Ga0307378, IMG submission 202238) | Soil microbial communities from Risofladan, Vaasa, Finland - UN-1 | ecosystem: Environmental > Terrestrial > Soil > Coastal area > Acid sulfate soil | place: Finland: Risofladan, Vaasa | collected... | reverse complement strand
CACCCTCTGGAGGGCACAAATAGAGTCTCATCTTCAATGATCGGCGGGTGGGAAGGATCTACTCCTCTCTTGCGCATCTTGCCTCTGTGTGCGTTTGAGTAAAGCCCGTAATAACGCAGTGTGACTTGTCCTTTATCAGGAATATGGGAGGTTACTCTAGCAATGAATTCCAGGTAATCCATCCGCTCCTCTTCTGCTCTGAGGTTCCCGTACTGGTAAGATACCTTGCCCTCGGTCTCATCAAAGGAAAGCTTCTTGAGGGAGAGTAGGGGTCTTATCATGTACCTGCCCACCCGTTCAGCCTCTTGCCGGGTCTTTGTGCGAACCCTACTGTGTACGTTGAAACCGGTGTGGCGCCAGCGCAGCAATTTCTGCACCAGAGAGAGGTTTATCAACTGTTTGCGGAGCAGAAGCGAGAAAACCTCCCGGGAGAAAAACTCTGTGAGCAGAGAATCATTGAAGTTTGAGAGCTTATGGAACCGGCCTTCTTTATCTTCTCCTCCCTCTGTTGTAAGAAAGTACAGGTGGGGGTGAAGATTTATCCGGGACCCAAACGACTGTATCACGGCGATAATTCCGGGAGTAAGCTCTCTGCCTGTAACCGCCTTGAAGTATTTCAGAAGTGCCTCTTTCCCGCAGAGACAGAGACCACTGAGAAGCGAGCGTTTGTATTTGAAGAATACGCGCAGCACCTTGGGGATGGTGAGCACAACCTGGCGGTGAGGCACATCCAGCACAAGAGACTCCCTCATCCACTCCTCACGTCTCTTGGCATGACAGGAGGGGCAGAATCCGCGAACTTTACATGAAAAAGTCAACAATCTTTCCGTTCCACAGTCAGGACAGCGAATTCTTGCAAACCCACACTTCGGATTGCCACAGTCCAGGTACTTCTCGACTATCGAAATTTCACATTGAGATTTTCTCTACAGACGGATCGTCTGAATCACAGCTGGGATATGTGTATGATACAAAATTATTTAATACTTGCAATGCACTACAAAATAAATATATAATAATTATGAAAAAAGTACGATTTGAATGGAACAAAAGAAAAGATTTAGCCAATTTTCGAAATCATGGTGTTGCATTTGATGAGGCTAAAACTGTTTTTTACGATGAAAATGCAATTGAATTCTATGACGAAGATCATTCTTTGAAGGAAGTCCGCTTTTTGATGATAGGATTAAGCTCAAAATTGAGGATATTGCTTGTGAGCTATACAGTAATGGAAGGAAAAGATGAGGATATTATTAGAATAATATCTTGCCGAAAAGCAACAAAAAACGAACAAAAAATCTATTTTGAGAGATTAATATGAAAAAAGAATATGATCTTAAAAAGATGAAAAGTCGAAAAAATCCCTATGCCAACCGTCTAAAAAAACAGATAACGATCCGGTTGGATAATAACACCATAGAATATTTCAAAAAGCTTGCCAAGGAAACGGGATTCTCATACCAGACGCTTATTAATCTGTATCTGAAGGACTGCGCTGAGAATCGTAAGAAGCTAAGAGTTCAGTGGATCGAATCCAGTTCTTAAACAGCGATAAGACAATGGACCCGGAATGCAAGTTGTGGGCGATATAGGATTTGAACCTGTGACCTCTACCGTTTTTGGTCACAGTTTATGATTTTCTCGTTTGACACAACTGTTTTGGTTTATTTCTTTATATCACACAGTTCTTTGGGATACAGACCACCTGCTCCAGAGGCCAAAAATTTTTCTATGCAGTTAGTACATTGACAGGGGACAGGTCATTTTTGCGCTTGCACTGGCCTTGTGTAGACTACCTCACCCCCGATAACTGTCATTTCTGGTTCGATCTTCCAGATATCCTCAGCCGGGATGGTCATGTAATCAACAGGAATGACCACAAAATCAGCAAGCTTCCCGACCTCGATAGATCCTAAGATGTCTTCTGCATGCATAACGTAGGCACCTCCCATGGTTGCAGCCCGCAAAGCCTCTTCTCTTGTCAGGGCCTGTTCTGGGATCCAGCCACCCGGAGGATCGGGAGTGTCGCGGGTAATGCCAGCAAGTTCCAGGGCTTTGCTATTGGCACCGCTGCCATGCGTGTATCGGCTAATATATACAGGATTATCAGGGGCTACGGCATCAATCAGCTCCTTACGGAATTCTGGCGGATCCCAAACATCTGACATCCAACCACTTAATACTAACCACCGTGGCTCAGGCCCCGGCCGCATTCCTTCCCCAGTAGCCAAGCAACGCTTTATCAGTTCCTGCATTCGCTCTACAGAAGCCCACTCACCAATTGCAGCCCTGATGTCTGGAATTCGTGGATACAAAATTCTTTCTCCGTACCTAATGTGCACATGGGCATCATGTAAACCAGGGATTACGGTTTTGCCTTCCAGGTCGAAAACAAAGGTAAGAGGACCAATATAGGCCTTTACTCCAGCATCATCACCCACGTAGATGAACTGACCATCTTTCACTGCAATGGCAGAAGCTGTGCTGAATTCTTCATCAACAGTATAGATGTTACCATTGACGTATACTCTATCAGCTTCTGGGGCGTCACTAACCGCTGCCGGTGCTAGTGTGAAAGACACAAGCAGCACAAAAATAGAAAAGATACCAGACAATCTTTTCATTATATTCATCTTATATGCTCCTTTCTTAATTTCTTAATATTATCCAAATCTTTCCTGTTTGCCAACAAGCATCTCCTTCCTGTCTTTTTTTCAGAGGCATACTTCCTTTCCCCCTACATGCTCTAATAAATCGTAACAGTCTAGCTTTCCTGAAGGACTACGAGGATATTTTTATCATACCTTAAAGAATTCTTTTAACTTATTATCCTAAAGGTCTTCTCTATCATTTACCTATTGAGCACGTCGGCTCTGAATCCTAACTCGAAATACTGGCCCCGCCAGGGAAAGCCCAGCTCGGTGTAAATGAATTTGTCAAATACGTTCGACTCGGAGTAAGCGTAAAATCTAGCAAAAAACACAAAAAAAAGTCAAATAATGGAAATTATACTTTTCCGCCTTTCACAGCAGAATCGCTAAATTCTATGTATGTTAATGATGCCCTTCAACAAAGCGGCCGCGGCGGGTTTTTAGGATGAAATAAATTGTGAATTTGACATCGAATATGCCCGATTATACAATTTGTCCGTTACTACCCATGATAATGTGATAATATGATGAAAATATTTGCTTTTGTTGGAATTTCAGATTCAGGTAAAACACAGCTAATGAGGAAACTGATCGGAGAACTCAAAAGCAGAGGGTACACTGTATCAGTCATAAAACATTGCGCCCATGATTTTGACCTCGAAGAACAGGGAAAAGACACAGCTCAATTTATGGAAGCTGGATCCGATTCTGTCTGTATGTATTCTCCGGATGGAATGGCTGTTTTTCAACAAAAAAAGACCGAACTCGATGTCAAAAAGATTTCCAGAGAGTACCTTAAGTGCAGCGATTTTATCCTGGTAGAGGGAGCGAGGTCAAATAAAAAACTCAAAAAAATCGAGGTGTTGCGCAAAGGATTTTCTGAAAAAATATTATGCTCTCCAGAAGAACTGATCGCCGTTGTTTCAGATTTTGATGCAGGAAAGGACATCCCTGTGTTTCATCCGAAAGACATTGAAAAAATTGCCGATTTCATGGAAAATTATCCTCAAGAAAAGGAGCCGCAGCTCTGGCTCGATATTGACGGTGTATCCATTCCTATGAATCCCTTTGTACAGAAAATATTCACACAAATCTTGATGGGAATGATCTGTTCCCTGGAGGGGATACCGGAAGATCCGGAATGTATCACTCTGTCCTTGTCAAGAAAGGGAAAAAAAGATGAAAAAATTTAAGCCCATAATGTGGCTGTTTCTTTTCGGCTCAATCTGGGGAATAAATGAAGTCTTCCTGGGAGAAATCTTATATCGGAATGATATTCAAAATTCATCGGTTATCTTAACGGCTATGGCTCTTTTTTTGTTGGCGATATCCCGCGGCATGATTAACAAGCCCGGTTCTTCGGCCTTGATCGGGACATTTGCTGTTCTTTTCCGTTTGGCAAACACGTCCCCTTCCTACTGCCATCTTCTCGGAATCTTCCTTTTAGGGGCTACATTTGATGTCTTTTCCTCTATGCTGATAAAAAACAAAGAACAAGCGCCACTCAGATGGGGCGCTGCAGGCATGCTGAGTGCTTTTGTGAGCAATGCACTTTTCGCTCTTTTGATTACATATGTCTTTCGCTATGAATATTGGATAGTCGGGGGATTTTCAAAGGTTTCCCACCACATTTTTATCAGTGGGAGCATTATTGCCGTTATAGCAGCACTCCTTGTACCCTTGGGATTTTTTGTTGGCAAAAATGGAGGAACTCTTTTTGACCGGCGTCCGCGCTGGTCCTATGCTGGCACAATCATCGGATCGATCGCTCTCTGGACAGTTGCGATGTTTTTAGGTTAACCGAAGCAATCCAGAACACAATATTTTTCATTCCTTCCAGTTGTTTATCAAAATCAAATTCAGATGTTGACGATAGAAGGTAAATTTTATTTCTTTAACGCGGTTTGGGAAGAATCTCTAGGAAACGCAAGAGATTCGGTTAAAACGAAAGCTGTCTGGAGATACGATGTCGGGCAGAGCGGAAAACATTCCTTGCAGCTATTGCACTCCTTCGAGGCTATCTCTGGAATGAAACTTATCTCTCGTCTTGCTCCTCTGTCAACAAATCCAATAGCATTTTTCTTCTTAACTTCAGCACAGTATCTTACACATAGACCACAAAGAATGCAAAATGAGGGCTCTTTTTCAAAACGGTCTTTGTCTGCACCATACTCTTGAGCCAAATCCTGCAGTTGGGGTGAATTCGGAGCATGAGCCAGCAGAAACTCCAAAATCAATTTGCGAATTTTGTCGACCTTCTCAGACCTGGTTCCTACCACTAAATTTTCTTCAACGGTGTAAACGCAGGCGGCAACGAGATTTGTCCAGCCGCGAACTTCTGCCTCTACTGTGCAGATTCGACATGCCCCATAAGGTTCCAATTTCTCGTGGTGACAGAGCGTAGGAATAAATATATCTGCTTTTTGGGCTGCCTCCAGGACGGTCATCCCTTCCGGCGCTTTCACTTCTTTTCCATCTATCTGAATGATGATTTCACTCTTCTTTTTTTGCTTTCCCATTATCATTCTCTTTTCTCTGTCGGGCTTTTCACTTTATCGATGTTTGCCTCATACTCATCTCTGAAGTAGCGCAGCGTGTTTCGGAGCGGGTCAGCAGCCGTTTTCCCTAACGCACACAAAGAAGCCGCTCCCGTGACCTCGGATATCTCCTCCAATAGCTCGATGTCCCCCTCTCTTCCCTCTCCATCACAAATATTATTCAGAATCCTAAGCATCTGCTTGATGCCTTCACGGCATGGAACGCATTTGCCGCACGACTCATTAGTGAGGAAGTTGAGAAAATACCTTGATACATCGACCATATTGGTATCTTCATCCAGTACCAGCATGCTGCCTGCACCTATCGGAGCTCCCAGTTTTGCAAGCTCATCAAAATCCAAAGGAGTGTCGAGGAGACTCTCTGGAATAGAGCCTCCCATAGGTCCTCCAAAGTGAACCGCTTTGAGTTTCTTTCCCTTTGGAATTCCGCCACCGATGCCGTAGACAATCTCTCTGATGGTGGTCCCAAAAGGCACTTCTGCAACCCCTGTATTGACTATATTGCCTGATAAGGATACAAGTTTGGTTCCCTTGCTCCGCTCTGTCCCGGTAGAGGTATACCATTCGGAGCCCTTATTGATTATCAGGGGCACGTTAGCCCAGGTTTCGACATTGTTCAGGACACTCGGCTTTCCCCAAATACCACTTACCGAAGTGTGAATATACTTGGGTCTTGGTTCCGGGGGATTCCCTTCTATCGACTTCATCAATGCGCTGGACTCGCCGGAAACGAATATCCCAATATCCAGATGCACCTCAACATGAAAGTCGAAGCCGGAGCCAAGGATATTTTCACCTAACAGGCCGTATTCCTCCGCCTGAGCGAGGGCAATATCAATATTGTTCTTTAATTGAGGCGTGTCATGACGGGTGTAGATAAATCCTTGAGGTGAGCGATAATCTTGTCGATAACTTTATGATCTTCGATAATGGAGATCACTTTCATCTCTCCACCGCATTGAGGGCAGATCAATGGATCCACTTCAAAAGAGATGGGTGATTTGGAAAGTTTTTACCGCATCTGCTGTATCGGGTGCAGTTCGTCTATGACACTTAGACTTTCCGGATCATCTCAGCCCAGCCTCTGGAAGGAACAAATAGAGCATCATCTTCAATGATTGGTGGAGGGGAAGGATCTGCGAACTTTACATGAGAATGTTAAAAGCCTCTCGGATCCACAGTCTCCACACCGAATTCTCGCAAAGCCACACTTCGGATTGCCGCAGTCAAGGTACTTCTCAACGACTTCCTTAATAACAGGACGAAGATAGCCATACTCTCTCTCAAAACGATTTTCATAATCCTGAAGAAATCTATCGAAATAATGAATAAACACTCGATAGAAAACTGTGCGTTCCGGATGACGCTGACGATAGATATCTGCCACAGCAGAGACAAAGATTCAAGAAACGGGCCAGGGAGCAGAAAAGAACCTCAAAGACCCGATACTCCTGGGGTGCTTCAGTGATAAGTCAGACTATCTTATTAAGGATGTAATCAAATGTTGACGATGGAAGGTATATTTTGACAACCAGCGGTGTCAGGAAAATAACTTTTCTTATATGAGTTCCTTGACGAACTTTCCCAAAACCCAAAATGGATTATTTTGGATGTGGGATCTCTGTGAAAATCAGAAGCTTTTTTCAGAACCAGGTCTACAATTAACCATTCGTGAAGCAGAACGTTTACCAGTATTAAAAGCAAGAGCAGTGAGAATGGTTTTTTACAAATTGTAACCATGAAAAAAGAAATTGACAATTTTGTATTTCATGGTATGCTTTAGGTGTGATTAAAAGAAAAAAATACATAAGGTTAATAAAAATGGCGATTGAACGAAGCCGGGCTGTGGCGCTTTTGGGCCCTCGCCAATGTGGAAAGACCACCTTGGCTCAAGAGTTGGTCGATATTCATTCCCCAAATTATTTTGATCTGGAAGATCAAAGTAGTCTGATCGCTCTGGCTAATCCCAAGAGCGTTCTTGAACCTTTGAAGGGTTTGGTTGTTATCGATGAGGTTCAGCAACGCCCCGAACTCTTTCCTGTTTTGCGCGTCCTTTTAGACCGAAAACCCCTGCCTGCAAAATTTCTAATTCTTGGAAGTGCATCGCCGGACCTCCTACGGCAGTCGTCAGAATCCCTTGCGGGACGATTGGAATTGATCGAAATGGGCGGGTTTGATCTAGCGGAAATCGGGCAGAATAAAGATTCCTTGCTTTGGTTGCGCGGCGGATTCCCGTTATCATTTTTATCTAAGAATGACACGGATAGTTTTACATGGAGAAAAAGTTTTATTAAGGCATTTCTTGAGAGGGATTTACGGGAGCAGGGAATTGACCTGCCATCTGTGACTCTGCATCGTTTTTGGGCCATGCTTGCCAACAGTCACGGCCAGATTTGGAATGCGGCACCGATTGCCTCTTCATTAGGGATATCGGAACCCACGGTCAGAAAATATTTGGATATTTTTACAGGTGTATTTATAGTGCGTCAACTTCAGCCTTGGTACGCAAATATCAAGAAGCGTCAGGTCAAATCTCCAAAGGTTTATATTCGTGATACAGGAATATTGAATTCATTTTTGGAATTGAGGTCTGAAGCTGAAATTTTGCGTCATCCTTCCTCCGGAGCGTCGTGGGAAGGATTTGTCATCGAACAATTGATTCGCTCCCTTGAACTGGACCATGTCTATTTCTGGGCGACGCATCAGGGAGCGGAGATCGATCTTGTTTTCTCAAAAGGCGGAAGGATGTTCGGTATTGAGATCAAACGGGCGGACGCGCCGTCCATGACGCCCTCCATGCGCATTGCACTTGACGATTTGAAGCTAGAACACATCGTCGTCGTTTATCCTGGGAAGAAATGTTACTCGCTTCATAAGAAAATTGAAGTCGTTTCGTTGGATGAAATTTTGGGCGGGATGAACCATATATTTGGAAAAGGATAAAAACGGTCAAATGCAAATTTTGAACCTGTGACTTTTACGGTGTTATTTCTTTAACGCGGTGGGGGAAGAATCTCTAGAAAACGCAAGAGATTCGGTTAAAACGAAAGCTGCCTGGAGATACGATGTCGGGCAGAGCGAAAAACATTCCTTGCAGCTATTGCACTCCTTCGAGGCTATCTCTGGAATGAAACTTATCTCTCGTCTTGCTCCTCTGTCAACAAATCCAATAGCATTTTTCTTCTTAACTTCAGCACAGTATCTTACACATAGACCACAAAGAATGCAAAATGAGGGCTCTTTTTCAAAATGGTCTTTGTCTGCTCCATACTCCCCAGCTAAATCCTGCAATTGCTCAGAGTCCGGAGCATGAGCCAGCATCAGCTCCAAAAGCATTTTGCGAATTTTATCTACCTTCTCAGACCTGGTTCTTACCACTAAATTTTCTTCAACGGTGTAAACGCAGGCGGCAACGAGATTTGTCCTACCGCGAATTTCTACTTCTACTGTGCAAATTCGGCAAACCCCATAGGGTTCTAATTTCTCGTGGTGACAAAGTGTGGGAATGTATATCCCTGCACTTTGTGCTGCCTCCAAAATGGTCATCCCTTCTTCTGCTTTAACTTCTCTCCCATCAATCTGTAAAAGGATTTCACTCATTTTGCTTTACTCTCTCTGACTATAATTCTTGCTTCTTCAGGGACAGGAGACGGAACAGGCTCACCAGAGAGCCTTCTGACCGCACCAAAGCGAGGGGGGCAAACTTCAAAGCAAGTCCCGCACTTTGTGCATTTCTCCTGGTCAATTACATGGATCTGGTCCTTGCTACCTACAATCGCCTCTGCAGGGCATTGCCTGAGACAAATCATACAGGCCTGGCACTTCTTAGGGTCGATATAGTACGAGATTAGCTCCTTGCAGAAATAAGCTGGGCACCTCTTCTCCTTGATGTGTGCCTCATACTCGTCCCTGAAGTAGCGTATCGTGCTTAGAACCGGGTTAGGGGCAGTCCTACCTAAAGCACAAAGTGAGGCATCTCCGGTTACCTCGGATAGCTCCTCCAAACGCTCAATGTCGCCCTCTTTCCCCTTCCCCTCACTAATATTAGCCAGAATCTTAAGCATCTGCCTGATGCCTTCACGGCACGGGACGCATTTGCCACACGATTCATCACTGAGGAAGTCAAGGAAGTACCTGGCGATATCAACCATACAGGTATCTTCATCCATTACAATCATCCCACCTGAACCCATCATTGAGCCAGCTTTGGAGAGTTCATCAAAATCAACTTTCATGTCTAGTTGTTCCTCAGGGATACATCCTCCGGATGGACCCCCGGTCTGCACTGCTTTGAACTTCTTGCCTCCACGGATTCCACCGCCTATCTTATAGATGATATCTCTCAGGGTTATACCCATGGGGACTTCTACAAGGCCGGTATTATTTACCTTGCCTACCAGGGAGAAAATCTTCGTTCCTTTGCTCCCTTCAGTTCCAAATTGAGCAAACCAGTCAGCACCTTTGTTGATAATAAGTGGCACGGTAGCCCACGTCTCAACGTTATTCAAGTTGCTGGGTCTATCCCAAACGCCCTTAATGGCGGTGTGGATATACTTCGGTCTGGGCTCTCCTACCCTGCCTTCTAATGCCGTCATCAGAGCACTCGATTCACCAGAGACGAAAGCGCCGGCTCCTCGGTGCACTTTAACAGTAAAATCAAAACCTGAGCCGAGGATATTTTCCCCAAGGAAACCATATTCCTCAGCTTGCTTGATAGCAATACCCACGTTCTCTACTGCCAGGGGATATTCCTGCCGAACGTAAATATAACCCTCATGGGAGCCGATGGCATAGGCTCCGATGGTCAACCCCTCAAGAACTGAATGGGGATTCCCCTCGAGAAGGCTCCTATCCATATAAGCTCCAGGGTCTCCCTCGTCTGCATTGACGATCACATACTTTATCTCACCGGGGGCATGGCGACATTCCTCCCACTTTCTCCCTGCGGGAAATCCACCACCTCCCCTCCCTCTCAGATTAGATTTTTTAACTTCTTCCAATACTTGCTCGGAGGTCATCTGGGAAAGGACTTTGACTAATGCAGAATAACCACCGAGCGCCAGATAGTCATCGATACTCTTAGGATCAATATTTCCGTTGGAACCGAAAACAAGCCGCTCTTGGTTCTTGTAAAAGGGAATTTCAGATTCATGAACTATCTTTTCATTGGTACTAGGGTCGGTGTATAGCAAACGCTCTACGACTTTCTTCTCCTTTATAGTCTGGGAGATAATTTCAGGAACATCCTTAGGCTCTATCTGTAAGTAACATATTCCCTCAGGGTGAATAACTATAATAGGGCCTCTCTCACAAAAGCCATGGCAACCAGTCTTCCTGAAGTCTACCTCAGCACTTAATCCTTGTTTTTTAATCTCCTCTTCAATACTCGCAGCGACTTCTTCGCTACCAGAAGCATGGCAAGCAGATCCAGAACAGAGTGTAATACAAGGTTTATTTGGGTCTCTTTTCGACAAGATACCCTTCCTGAGTTCTTCCAATTCAGCAGGTGAATTTATCCTTGGCATAATTTTCCCTTAATCATAGTTTTTTAACACTTCTCCTACCTTGGCTGGCGCCATCTTACCGTGATACTTCCCATCGACTTCCATAACCGGTCCTAAAGCACAGCAGCCGAGGCAGTTAACAGTCTCCAGGCTGAACTTTAAATCCAAGTCCGTTTCGCCAGGTCTAATTCCAATCAGGTCTTGAATAGTGTCGAGGACGCGCGGCGCACCGCGAATATGGCAGGCAGTGCCCATACATATGTGAATTTCATGACGCCCTTTTGGAACTAAACTGAAAGCTTTATAAAAAGTGGCTACGTGCTGTATCCGACTTAAAGGTACTTTTAATTCCTTGCTGACCTTATTTAATACTTCCTTGGAAAGCCAATGATTTTCGCTCTGAATCCCCAGCAATACTTGTATTAGCGCACTGGCATCACCCTGATATTTGTTTATAATCTGATCGATTTTATCATTATCCATAGCCTCTATCCCAACCCTCTTCTTTCTTTCCTTCCCCTAATCCAGTGCCTGCTCTTTCACTTCAAGCGGGAGCAAAACGCTTCTGGCTTTCATCAAACCTGACTAATCCTTGCCTTGCTGAACTATTAAGGTGTCTTGATACTTCAGACGGGTTTAAGCCTAAAATCTCAGAAATTTCTCCAGTTGAAAGGGGCCTTTCTCGCAGGAGTAACATAATTTGGCTTATTGCCAATTTATCTACAATTAATTCATGAAATAACCTGTCTACCTCTTCACTGGTGAAAAATTCGTTATATTCCTCTTCTGTATCAAAATGTACTCTCAGCCTCTCCCTTTCCACCAGCTTAATGTAGGGGACTAAATTCTTAGCTGCTTCAAGTTTTAACTTCAATCCGTTTTCATCTATTCCTTCGCCTATTCCAAGAGGTCCTAATTTCTTCAGCTTATTGGTAAAGTCAGTAATAATTTCGGCGAAACGGATTCCCTCAGAGGCAGATACCCATTCTAGCCTTAACCTTTCGGGGTTCACCCCTATCTGTTCCATTAGTTTTTTGCATATGTGCACCATGCTTACCGCATCATAATTTCCTTCTGTAATGTAATGGCATTCGCCAAGCCAACAACCGCCGATAAACACCCCGTCTGTTCCGTTTGAGAAAGCCCGGAGTACAAATGCCAGGTCGACTCTGCCGGAGCACATCAACCTTATCACCCTCATATTAGGGGGGTGTTGATACCGAGAAACTCCAGCAAGGTCCGCCCCTGCGTAGCAACACCAGTTGCATAAAAATCCTAAGATCCTTGGTTCAAACTCGTGACTCAAAACCATTCTTAGCTCACTCCTAAGGTAGTAATCTCTACTTTGTTCATTAGTGGACTTCTACAAGGGCTGGAACCTCCACAGGAGCTGGAACAGCCGCGTCAATTTGGGCAAAGACCTCTTCATCGGTAAAGTGCTTTAGATAAATAGCCCCTGTGGGACACTTCGCATTACAGAGACCATCTCCTTTACAGAGGACAGGAATAACCCTGGTTTTTTTGCCTTCCGGTGTATCATAAAACTCTATAGCACCGTACTTACAAACCGAAATACAAGCCCCACACGCTATACACTTACTCTCATCTACCTCGCAAATAGCACCGGAGGCTATGACTGAATCCTTTGAAAGAATAGTTACAGCCCGGCCGGCAGCTCCGTAAGCTTGGCTAATCGTTTCCGGTATATGCTTGGGATAGTGAGCTATCCCGCATAGGAAAATGCCATCCGCCGCAAAGTCAACAGGTCTTAATTTTACATGGGCTTCCTGGAAGAAACCATCCGGGCTCAAAGATACCTTGAATAATCGGGCTATTTCCTGGCTTCCTGCCGAGGGAACAACGGCGGCTGATAGAACAATTGAATCGGCACCTATAGCAAGCCTCTGACCTAAAATAGGATCAGGGACAGTTACTCGTAAAATAGGCTTGCCCTCCTCGGTGGCAGCTTCCACCAGGGGCTTGTCATCCGGTTCCCAGCGAATGAACTTTACGTCTTTATCCGCTGCCTCACGGTAATAATCCTCTCTGAACCCATAGGTTCTCATATCCCGAAAGAGAATGTAGATATCCATTTCGGGGTTTATCTCTTTTAGTTTCAAGGCGTTCTTTATAGCCTGGCTACAACATATCCGGGCGCAGTAATTTCTGTCTTCCTGTCTGCAACCGACACATTGGATCATCACCAGACTCCGGGAGTTAATCAGTCTTTCATCTCCTTTGGTGATTTGCTCCTCCAATTCAAGCTGGGTCAAGACCCTGTCATCTTCCCCATAAAGGTATTCGGTGGGTTTATATTCGTCAGCACCCGTAGCAAGGATGGCTGCTCCATGGCGTATTTCTTTGACCCTTCCTTCAGATTCTACCGTGGTTATGAAATTTCCCACATAACCGGAAACATCTGTAATAGTCGCATCATGAGATACATGCACCAAGGGGTGCTGATAAACCTTGCGTATAAGATCACGCAAATACGCCTGAACATCCAGCCCTTCCAGAGTGAAATGAATTCTTCGTGCCATTCCCCCCAGGTCTGCATCCTTTTCCACCAGGTAAACCTCAAATCCCTGATTGGCTAAAGCCAGAGCACTGGTCATCCCGGCCAGGCCTCCTCCGACCACTAAGGCCGTCTTGTTGACGGGCAGATCGAATTCCTGCAAGGGCTCCAAATTGACAGTCCGGGCGACCGACATCCGGACAATATCCTTTGCCTTTTGGGTGGCTTCTTCCTTTTGTTTGGAGTGGACCCAGGAGCAATGTTCTCTAATATTAGCCATGTCGAAGAAATATTGATTAATTCCCCCTTCCCGAAGCGTGTCCCTGAACAGCGGCTCATGTGTCCTGGGGGTGCAGGCGGCGACAACCACGCGATTGAGCCCTTTTTCCCGGATCGTGTTTGATATTTGCTCGGCAGCATCAGTAGAACACACAAAGAGGCCTTCCTCAGCGTGAACAACATTGTCTAAGGTGGAGGAATATTCAACTACGGAAGGAACATCTATCACTCTTCCGATATTGGCGCCGCAGTGACACACAAAGACACCCACCCTGGTCTCCTCTTCCGAGACATCCCTTTCCGGTGGATATATCCTTTCTTTAGCCAGCTTCCCTCGCCGGTAATCAAGGAGTTCACCTATAAGGGCATTTGCCCCACTGGCGGTCACAACCGACTCGGGGATATCCATAGGTCCCTGGAAGGCTCCGCTTACAAAAATTCCCGGGCGAGTGGTCTCAATAGGATTAACAGGATTGGTTTTACAGAATCCGTGAGAATTGAGCTCGATGCCGAACGTATCAGCCAGGTTCTGCACATCAGCAGGAGGGTTCAATCCAATGCCTAGTACCACCAGATCGAATTCTTCCTCCTTTACCCCTTCCTCGGTAGTAGAGTATTTTATGGTTATATTCTTGCTTTCAGGGTTCTCTTTTCCTATCGATACGTAGCTTCTAATAAATGTAACCCCGGAAAGTTTCTCTGCTCGTTGGTAGAATCGTTCGAAATCCTTTCCAAAGGACCGAATATCGTTATGGAAAATTGTAGCTTGCGTTTCGGCGTCATGGTCCTTTGCTAGTATCACCTGCTTCTGGATATACGAGCAGCATACCGAGGAACAATAGCTGTTACCGCCCTCGATAACCTGTCTGGAACCGACGCAGTGAATCCAGGCTATTTTATGTGGATGCTTTTTGTCTGAAGGGCGCAATATCTTACCTTCGTGTGGCCCGGTGGCACATAAGAGCCGTTCAAAGTCAAGACTGGTTACCACGTTCTCCATCTTTCCATAACCATAGTCGCCCCGGAGCTTAGGATTAAAAGTCTCATAGCCCGGGGACAGAACGATCGCCCCTACCTTTAAAACTACCTTCTCCGCCTCTTGATGAAGATCTATGGCGTCATGCTTACAGACTCCCTGGCAGATCGTACATTTCTTGTCTTTAAGGTAAAGGCAGTTTTCATCTATATAAGTGACAAGGGGAACTGCTTGAGAGAAATATATATGGATGGCTTTATTGGATGATAAGTTTTGATTAAACGGATCAGGGACCATAACCGGGCAATACTCGACACAGACAGTACAACCGGTGCACTTGTTCTCTATAACATATCTGGGCTTTTTAATCAGGGTTACAGTGAAGTCTCCTGCTTCCCCTTCTACTCTGTCAACTTCAGTATAGGTCAGGATCTCTATGTTGGGATGCCTGTCACATTCAATAAACTTGGGAGACTCAATGCACATGGAGCAATCATTCGTGGGAAAGGTCTTATCAAGCTGGGCCATCTTGCCGCCAATGGTGGGTGATTTCTCGACCAGGTAAACCTTAAAACCGGCAGTGGCAAGATCAAGAGCGGCCTGAATACCGCTGATCCCTCCACCAACAACCATGACATCTCCAAAATGGCTGTTTGCAAAACTTTTGCAAAGCTGTTCAATTCGTTCTTTATCCACTAGTTCTTTTTCCAACTCTCCGCCCTTATAAGGTTTGATGTTCTTGTACTCTCCGGGTTCAGCCGGCTTAGCCATACTTAATTTGTTGGACAACCAAATCGCTCCGGGTGGGAATACACCGAAAGGCGGCTTCCACTCGCATGGCCAACCAGGGTAATGCCCAGATCACGGGCAAGCGAGACGGCGCTCCCCGTCGGCGAGTGCCGCGAAACAACAACCGGGGCCTGCATCTTTGCCGCCTTGAGCAACATCTCGGATGAAATGCGGCCGGTGCTCAGCAGCAGTCTATCTCTGGTTCGCAGTCCCCTCAATAGACATTCGCCCTGGATCTTGTCCAAGGTGTTATGCCGTCCGATATCCTCAGCCACTACGAGCAGTTTCTTGGTATCGGACAGAGCTGAGGCGTGCACGCCGCCACATAACCGATACAGCACCATCTGGTCTTGAAGCTGCTTCATCAGTGATAGCACTTCCTTGGGTGTAGCAACAAGATCCG
>Ga0307378_10006711_pt1 | contig 15676 bp, 15 predicted proteins | sample UN1MG_FD_202238 | JGI IMG/M metagenome (GOLD analysis project Ga0307378, IMG submission 202238) | Soil microbial communities from Risofladan, Vaasa, Finland - UN-1 | ecosystem: Environmental > Terrestrial > Soil > Coastal area > Acid sulfate soil | place: Finland: Risofladan, Vaasa | collected... | reverse complement strand
TACCCTAGGTCTGTATAATGACTACAAGGTAAGGTACTACCAGGCTTAAAAGCGCTGCCAGGTCGATAGGTCACATAAACCTTTAGATGAAGTTAACAAGAAAGCGCAGTGCGGGAAATCCGCATGCTGCGTTTGAAGTGGCGGGAGCTGGAAACGTGCTGATATAGTTCAGTGGCGCGCCAGTTTCCGACCCTACCAAAGTGCTGAAGTCGGGAAGTTTTTTACAAGATAAAAATTTTAATACGTTTATAAATCTATATTTTAAAAACGTTATTGACAGGGATTTTCATAGATAATTTTTAAATGACAATCTTCTAAATTTCGATTGAAAATATAAAGTTATTGTGCTGTTTTATTTAAAAAAGAAATTCTAAACATTAAAAAAACTTAGTAAAAGACAATATAAATTATGATAATATTTAGATAATAAGCATTTTTTTATGGTAAGCTCGTAAAAAAAGAAAGGTAATTATGGAAAAGAGGATACTAGGAAAAACTAAAGAAAGATTGTCTATAATCGGTTTTGGTGGAATTGTTGTAAAGAATGAAACTGCCAGGGACGCTTCAAAATATGTTTCAACAGCCATTGACCGTGGTATTAATTATTTTGATGTCGCGCCAAAATATGGAAATGCTCAGGAAACACTCGGACCTGCTCTGAAACCTTATCGTGATAAGGTCTTTCTTGCATGTAAAACTCTTGAGAGGACAAGAAAAGGTGCAGAAAGAGAGTTTAACGATTCTCTAAAAAAACTAAAGACAGATTATTTTGATCTCTATCAAATGCACCAGGTAACGACTTTAGATGAGGTAGATCAAATCATGAGGCCAGATGGTGTTTTTGAATTTTTTATCAGGGCAAAAGAAAAAGGATATGTAAAATATCTTGGATTTACAGCTCATTCAGAAGAAGCAGCAATTACACTAATGGATATTTATGATTTTACAAGTATTCTTTTTCCATTTAATTGGGCTTTATGGTTTAAAGATGACTTTGGGCCAGCGGTTTTTAAAAAGGCAAAAGAAAAAGGAATTGGAATCCTAGCTCTTAAAGCACTTGCAAAAGGTGCCTGGGAAAAAAATGAAAAAAGAAACTGGAACAAATGCTGGTATGCTCCTGTGGACAGTTTTGAAGAAGCATCTCTAGCACTTCGTTTTACTCTTTCCCTGCCAGTAACATCTGTTGTTTCACCAAGTCATGCAGAGCTTTTGTGGTTGGCATGTGATATTGCTGACAGTTTTAAAACTATATCACCAGAGGAGAAGGATATCCTAAAGAACAGATCTCAAAGTATTGATACAATACTACAAGGGCTTAAAATCCAGCAATTAATCATCTAAAAAAAATTCCTAAATAATCCCGCTATACAGGCTAAAAGTCATTAAGTTTGGCCAAAGAGCAAATTCGATTTGGAGAATTTATGTTAGGAAAAATTTAAAAGTGCATACTTTAAAGTTTACCTATGAAAATCCATGTCAATAAATAATTAATGACAAGCAAATTGAAATAATATTTTAAAAAACATAGTGCACCTCTTATTGCACTTATAATAAAAACTCAAGTAAAACCAAATATGATATAAAACTCTACTATTAAATTACCAAAAATCATTCATCTATTCGTATCTAATAAATACACAATATCTCTCCGGTTGTGGCTCCATAACCCAAACTTCTACTTAAAACCATAAAACCCCACTGTATGGAAATCTAACACCCAAAATTCGGTCACTACAACCTTTCAAAGCTTAAGGTGGACCTTGCCTAAAGAGTCCTTTGCACCCAGCATATCATATATTCTCTTCTGGTGCGGTTCGGGGCTTGAGGAAACTTTTATATGATGAATATCTCCCTCTTTGTCAGTCATAATAACCGTATGTTTTTTTCATTTCATTCTTTCTGGATTTTCATGCTATCAAAAGTGCACAGTTAATATACTAATAGTTTTAAACTTTTTGATAATGGTATGTTACATATAAAAAATCTTATACATGCTACAGAAACAGATACTATGTTCCACTGAAACTTGTATAAAGATCCCACGCTACTCTGGCTATAATAACTGCCAGGAGTATTGTAAAGATGATCTTTATAACCTTTTCACTTACTTTTTTATTTATATAGGTACCTATCTTTGAACCGGCAATGGCACCCAAGGCAACTGCCAAACCAATGAATATATCAAATCTTATTGTTAAAAGTTTCCCTATAATACCCGGGATAGCATTGCATAGAACTATCATAAGTGATGTCCCAATAGCAACTTTTAGTGGAAGATTAAATAGAAGTACTAGAAGCGGCACATATAGAAAACCACCGCCTACACCAAGTACGCCGAAAGAAAATCCAGCAATAATAGCAATAGGGATTATTTTTAAGTAATCCATTTGGCTGGGTACCCGTCTTACTGCAAGCTCTGGAGAGTTATTGGTTTTTCTATTTTTTTTCTTTATATAAAAAAGTATCAGAGCAAGGATGACAGTGCCCAGATAAATGATAATTATTATATTTTCAGGAATAAACTTAGTAAAGTATGAACCAAAAAAATAAGTAATACCACTTGATATGCCAAATATTAAAGCGTACCTAAAGTTTATGTTCTTCTGGAGCCAGTTAAATAGAGCCCCAAAGGAGCTGGCAAAAAATACCTGTACTGTAGATATTGCAGTAGCTGATCTAACTTCCACATTGGTTATATATAGAAGAATAGGGATAATTAGTACTCCACCCCCAATTCCCAGTAGCCCTGCTATGACCCCATCAAGGATACCGATTCCAAAAAATTTCAAATATTCTAAAACCATTAATGTCTTTCTAGCTTAATTATTAATAATACCAAATTTCTCACAGCAGGCAATATTTCCTTCAACCAGATATCTAAAGTCAGTAACATATTTTTTATAAGGAACTTTTATAAAGTTTGCAGCAAATGTCATTATTATATTCAGATTTGGAATTTTATCTACAGTCTTACCATTGATTCTCCTAAATACTCTTCCTCTTGGTGTTAAAACATTTTTTTTAACTTGCACAATTAAAATTCTCCTTTTTGTAAGTCTACTTTAAAGTTCATGGCAAATGATAAATTTAAGTATAAATTTTATGAAATCTTTTCTGCTTCTTCTCTTGCAATCTGTGTCCATCTGATTACATTATTTGGGTTTTTACCGATTGTATGATTATCTTTCATAATAATTTCAATTACACAACCTTTTGTTATATTTAAAGTATCCTTGATTCGCTTTCTTATGACATCTTCATCTATAACAGCTGTAGCAATATCTGTTGGTTTTACCTTCCAACAAAATACATAATTATCCTGTAAATTCTCCGCCATTTTTTCTACATTCGCCCAGGGTGATACTGAAACTCTTTTAAGATTTGGGATATTTTTTATAATATGCCACCTCGGGTCTATAGGTTCACAACAACCGTAATAATTCAGTCCAAAACATTTAAGTATTGGAAGCTGGTATGGAAAAATAAATTCTTCAAACATTTGCGGTGAAACCCCAACAGTCTCCTGACTTTCAGAAAATCCCCACATATCTATGGTTCTTACTTTAGAATCATTAAAATCTTTAGCTGGCAATTCTTCTGTATATCCAAAACCTCCAGATCCAATATAACGGTCAGTATTTAAAGATAGCAAACCATTTTCTTCCAGAAAATCTAATCTTTTTAAAGTTCCCTCACTTAAAATCTTCATTAACCTATGTATTAATTTAGGATTATCTATCATATCTATCATAATATTTGTCAGTCCTCTTAACAAAGCAAGAGTAAAAGTCAAACCAAGAGACCACCACCATACACCAATTTGTCTTACCTTTATTAAATCACCAAATATATCACTGGCAACTTCTAAAGCTTCTTGCGTTGCTTTATAATCAATATTTATTAATGGAAAATGTAACTTATCAACATCACTGAATTCTTTTACAGGGGCATTCCACACATATGAACCGCCATTAGTCCCACCATGGATTATAAAATTAACTCCCCAGCTATCTTCAGCATATGTATAACCAATATCAAAGTATGGCTCAATAACTTTATCATCCTGCATTGATTCTCCCCAAAAAATTTCTTTGCGTAAAACCATTTCCCATCTTTGAGCAAGTTCTCCCTCGCATTTTATTTGATCTCTGGTAATTATCTCATTCCAACCATTTTCCGGATCACAAAAAACTAATGGCCGCACTGTTTTTAATGAATTATGGCTAATCCACAATTTTCTTTTTCCTTCTTCTGCAGGCCTATCTGCAATTTCTGCAACTCTCCCTGCCAGTTTACGTAAAACATCCTTATCTTTTCTGGAAATAGTTATTTTGCCAGATACGCCTGAGTTATAAACAGGTGTACTACCATAGTCAGAAACAGTCCATAGTCCTGTATAATTGTGTATAATATCTGTGCCTCCTTCAATAATATCTCTACTATTATCTATCATTAACATATTCTCCTCCTGATGACTAATTCTATTCTCATTTTTCTAAATATTTTTTTTCTTCTCCTATCTTTTTGTCTATAATATCTATATCTATGGGATATTTACCAAACTCCCTTCCAATTTCAAAAAGCTTTATAATATTTTCAGGGGACATATTTGCAGATGCCCTGCGGGGGGAGTGACCTCTCATAAATACTGCCAGAGACATGGTAGGCTATCTAATTATTATGAGGCCTATTTTCTTTATTGCCAAAACAACTGCAACATTGAGTTAAAAAGTCTATTATCTAATAATTTATTTATGGAAATATTTTTGGAAGTTTTAACCACAGAACAGCAAGAAATCCTGCCAAAGCTTGTTTTTTAAAGAAACAAAGTTTTTATCTGGCAGGCGGTACTGCCCTGGCCCTTCAATCATTGACTTACTTCAAAGACGCCGAGATTGAGAATAATGACAGGATTATTAAACTTTTTAAACCTTTTATTTAACTGGAAAGAAGCAAAGAAGTTTACATATAACCAAGCTTTCTTAACCTGTCCATTGCCTTTTCCTTATCCTGACGGCGGCCTGCTCTCTCTACAGTATTTTCAAGATCCTGCTCCCAGGCAGGTATATCAGACATCTTAACCGAAGTGGTTGCTGCGCCCAGGGACCGGTAACCCTGCTCATAGAGGGGGCAGTATGGTATGTCAAAGGTTTTTGTAGTATCCCATATATCCCTTTCTGTAAAGTGTAAGATAGGCTGTATCCTGGTATGTGTCGGTGTGTAGGAATCTCCTTTCTCTGCAAAGTAATCATCTTTTTTCCTGGCAGGCTGCTCATCCCAGCGTATCCCCATAAACATGGCCTTTATGTTATGTTCTTTCAGAAAGTTGTTGAAAACAACTGTCTTCATTAAGTGGTTCCCTATCCAGGACTCTGCCTCAAAGGGGAACTTATCACCTGTGTACTGGAGACGCTCTCTTATCTCTTTCTGGTTTTGGCTGTTTAGGTCTTCTACTTTAACATCTGCTCCAAGCTCTCCACCTGCTGCATCTATTACATCGGCATTTTTACACCATACAAGATCTATTCCCCATTCTTTGGAATATTTTTTAAGAAATGACTGAATCTCTTCAAAGGAGTCCCCCTCATCTATGGTCATAGCCTTTGGCATCTTAGTTCCGTCTTCATCACAAACACTCTTTACCAGCCAGGTGGTAAGTGTCGAGTCTTTCCCACCTGTCCAGGTTACTGCAAGATCTTGTGGGTCGAATTTAGAGAAGGCTTCCCTTATTACCTTTTTTGATTTTTCTATCTTATCTTCTAGCTCTTTTTTTCTTTTGTTATCTACCATATCTTCTCCTTTTTATTTGATTTCTATTTATAAATTTATTTAATTTATCTTTTTTACCACCGGATATACCTGATGGTATGTTATTTCTGTCGGCAGGGTCATCATCTCTTTTATATGCTTCCCAGGTGGAGCCGTCTTCTCTGTAAATTACTTTTATTCCTTCATCTATCATGTAGTATATGGGCCTGTCACTGTCTTTTTCCTTGTGCCCAAGCTTACCCATTGCTTCCCCGTATAGGGTACGGGGGGATATTAAATCAATGGGCCAGAGGCTATCTCCCTTAAAGGAGGGGGCAGGTTCTGTTTCCATGAATGCAGCTATGGTGGGTGGTATATCAATTAAAGAGACCGGTGTATCTATCTCTTTTTTTTCTATATCTTTGCTGTAGATAAGCAGCGGCACGTTAATCAGCTCGCTATACATCTTACCGTCATGGGAAAGTCCCCCGTGTTCTAAAAACTCATCCCCATGGTCGGATGTTATTATAATATCTGAACTCTCTGTAAGGTTGTGGGAGGAGAGTATATCAAATAGATCCTTTATATATCCGTCAGTTTCTGCTACCTTTGCCATGTAAAGCTTCTTTAGGGTATCAACTTTGTCACTGTCCGATACATCCCTTTTTAGAAGGGTATCCTTAAAAAGGGTAAACATCTCATCCTTTATAACAGATAGATCCGGTGCTATCTTTTTTAGGTAGTCCTTCTCTGCTATGTAGGGCTCATGTACATCCATGTAGTGTACCCATAAAAAGAGAGGGGAGCTAAAGGAGAAGTTTTTAAGGAACTCTTCAACTTTAGCGTTTATGCCATCTCCTCTAACGAATGGATACATATCGGTTACCTCATCGGCCATGGAGTCATAGAAGACATCCCAGCCCCTATTGTATCCAAAGTAGTAGGAAAGATATGCATTGGAATGAAATGCTGCAGTATATATGCCGGCCTTCTTTAGTATCTCTGATATTAGAATTTTGTCCTTGTTTAGCTTTTTTTCTTTTCCATATTCTAAATAATACTGGGAGGCTAAAATCCCCTGAAAGGATGCCTGGGTGTATGGTCCTGTGGAGTGGGCATCTTTGTATATGGTCATTTTTTGGGAAAGACTGTCTATAAAAGGAGTAAGCCCCCTGTCTTTGTACAGATCTACCATATCAGCTCTTAGTGCATCTATGGTTATAAGTATTGTGTTTTTCATAAGTTTTTATTTCTTCCTTTCCCTGTAATAATCTATTAAAATATCTGAGACTTCTCTCCTTGTTATCTCCTGGGGTGGATACTTACCTTCTGATAGCATCTGCCTTAACCTGGTACCTGATATCATAATATGGTCGCTGTCTCCATGGGGGCAGGTTTTAGCCGATGCCATAGAGGAGCACTTTTTGCAGTAGAATGTCCAGTCCATCTTTACAGGCTTTATGGCAAGGTCTCCCTTGGGTATGGTGTCAAATATATCCTGTGCATCAAAGGGACCGTAGAAGTTACCCACCCCTGCATGGTCCCTTCCTATTATTATATGGGTTGCCCCGTAGTTCTGTCTTATTATGGCGTGCAGTATGGCCTCCTTGGGACCGGCATATCTCATCTCCATGGGATATACATAAAGGGCTACTCTGTCTTTAGGGTAGTAGTTATCTATAAGTGTCTTGTAGCAGGCCATCCTAACCTCTGCAGGTATATCCCCTTCTTTTAACCTTCCCACTATGGGGTGGATAAATAGACCGTCAAATATCTCCAGGGCTACCTTTGTAAGGTATTCATGGGAGCGGTGTATGGGGTTACGCGTCTGGAAGGCAACAACGCTCTTCCAGCCCTTACCTGCAAATATCTTCCTTGTCTGGGAGGGTCTTGCGTATTGGGAGAATCTATCAGGATATCCTCCTTCGGTAAATACCTTAACCTTTCCTCCTATGTGATAGTTACCTATTTTATTTAGTTTTGCTACTGCCGGATGGGCAGGGTCTTCTGTTCCAAATGATGAGAGAGCTTCTGTCTTTTTATCATAAGTGTATATATCCTCTATATCTATCTGACCCACTATCTCATCCGAGTATGGGGATATCAGTGCTGCGCTGTCCCCTATACTGTAGTTATCTATATTATCTACTGTTATGGTTACGGGAAGGGGCCAGAGGATGCCGCTTTCCAGTCTCATATCCTCAAGCACAGACCTGTAGTCAGACTGGCCCATAAAGCCCTGAAGAGGGGAAAATGCTCCTATGCCCAGCATGATTAGGTCTGAGAATTCTAAGGTTGAGAGTTTTATTTTTGGAAGTTTTTTAGAGTCGTTTATTAGACTTTCTTTTCCTTTGGGATCATCTATCATGAGGTTTTGAAGTTTTCCTCCATGAGTAATTATTAAATGATCATTTTTCATTATATTCTCTCCTTTTAAATTAAGAAATTTTTATTTTCAAAACCTGGAAAATCTGGTGGATAACTTCTTGCAAATGTGACTATATTATTAGTACCATATTTTTCATCATGGCTATAATAGGGATTTATATACTCCCAAACTAATTCTTTTTTATTATTTACCTCAAAGATACATCCATCATCAGAATCACATATTAAAGTATTTCCATTTTCTAGTCTTTGACAACATCCATATATAGAAGAATAGAAATAAGATAATGGATTTTCTAAATATTCCCAACTTATTTTCCCATTTGAAGTACTTACTTCTAAAACCCTTGAAAATTCACTTGAAGTTCCAATGGAATGAAGACCATTATCAAAAATAAGAATATCGTCTTCAAATGTTTTATCAATATAATGTGCCTCTGAAGTTTCTCCTGGTCCCCAGGACCATTCAATATTTTTTGTCTCCGGATTAATTTTAACAATTGTATTTGTAAGCATAAAATTTATTAATATATTTCCATCATTTGCAACGTAAAGTGCATTTGCATGTGTCCATTCTTTCCTGCAAAAAACAGGGCAGATAACATTATCATCAATATCCAGATACTCGTATGCCTTCCATTCCCAAATTATTCTTTTAGAATTATTAATTTCACAGATCTGATCAGTCCACATAATACCATTATCTTTATTTCCTAAAACCCCACCTTTAACTTTGTTTACTAAATTATTTGGTACTTCTACCCATTTTATAAAAAGGATATTTCCATTCTTTTTCTTATAAAAAGAATTATGCATATAACTATCTACGTATTCCCAGACAATACTGTTATCCCAATCTGTTTCTATGATTTTTCCAGATGCATCTTCAAAATCAGACATATGTCCATTTTTTGTTTTGCCCGTATATAGTAAATTTCCATTTCTAAGTAACTCAGCTTTATAGACGTGGACTAGGTCAACTTCCCACTTATGAACTACTCTTCCTTTCATGTCTATTAAGTAAATTGATTTATCTGAAGCAGTTGTAAATAATGTAAAACCACTATTTTCTTCCACTACATTTCTAAAAACTACCCCTTTGGCATTTTGATTTATTCTCATATTTTAAACTCCTTATTTTGCCCTTATATATATTTAAAAATTAATAAGCATCCTTTCCGTAAATAAGATTAAATGCCTTGTGATTATCTGGATCTAAGTTTTTGCCTTTTAAAGCAGGCTCATCAATAGTATGCCTGTATGCTCTATGTATCCAATTATATAGTCCTGGGCATTGTTCTAGATCAGATTCGTAAAAAAATGGACTTCTATACTCCCAAACAATTTCTTTATCATAAGTAACTTCAAAAATCCTTCCATTGGTTGCTTCTGTAATAAGTGTGTTATTATTTGGTAATCTTAAAGCTCCAGACTGTACTTTTGCGTAAAAATTATAAGGTTTCTCATCTATATATTCCCATACTATTTTGTTCGTTTCCGGATTTATCTCTACAACTCGTGAATAAGTAATAAATTTGTTTTTTCGATGTGGACCATTGTCATAGCACAATATGTTGCCGTTATCTAAACTTGTAGCCATGTGTTGATGTTTTATTTCTCCTTTACCCCATTGCCATTTAACTTTACCGGTATTTTTATCTATAATAAAAATCATGTCATTTGTTCTAAAACTTGTAAGTATATCACCGTTTGGCATTTCAAAGATTGTATTGCCATGATTCCAATCAACCCTTATTTCTAAAGGACAGATAGTGTATATACTTAGGTCTAGATGTTCCCATGGTTTCCATTCCCATACAATATTACCATTTCTATCAACTTCTCTAAAAGAGGTACCATAGATATTTCCATTATCGTCTTCTGAATTTGGTATACCGCCTTTTATCTTTTTAGCAATTTCTTCTGGTACCTGTATGTCCCTCATGAACATAGTATTTCCATTTCTTAACCTTCTTACCACATGATGGGATAAAGGGTCTGAATATTTATATACGAGATTGTTGTTCCAATCAACTTCTAGTAGGTCATTACCCACCCCACCTAAATGCATTAACCTCTTAGGTGGAAACTTTTCTGGATATATTAAGTTACCATTTGGGAGTAGATAAGCAAAATCGCCAACTCTTTTATTAAACTTCCACATATGTACAATATTTCCATCCATATCAATCAGCAGAGTAAATTTCCCCCAATCAGGTGAAAATAATGTATAGCCATCATATGCCTTTTCTTTATTATAATAAGTTACCCCAAAATAAGTTTTAAAAACTGCTGGATTCATTTGACTCCAATCATTTAAGTTATTTAATATCCCAGGCTTTCTAATCTTGACATTATGTGTTTATCTTCTATATCCTTTTTATCTCTTTTAATATCTATTGTATTAATTATATTTAGTATTGACTGCTCCATTTCATACGGTATTTTTACTTTCAATATATCAAGAATAGTTGGCGCAAGATTTAATAACCCGATATTTTTTAAACTTCCAGTGTACTTTGATTGAGGACATTTTAAAAGAAAATAACCGTTATTTTGATTAGGAAAATAACTTGAATTAACATTTTGTTTTACATATTGACTGATTATTTCTTTATCGCTAATAGATGGATTAGTTTTATATTCACCACTGTTGAAACTAACAAAAATATCTGGACCGAAACATTCTTTATCACCATAAAATACATCCTCACGTAAAATAGCCTCTACATTAATTTTATGATTTTTAAAAAATTTTTCATTTTTTAAAGATTCTACTATTTCATTTATAATGAAATAGTAATCCTTTTTCTTAACTATACCGTTTTTCTCACGTCCCTTTAAATTAATATAAATATGCCCACAATTACCAATACTCCAAGCTTTTGTTTTTTTCCAATCAACTGTTTTTTCATCAAATTCATCGATTTTACTTGAATACTTGTTTAAAGTTAGATATCCTGTTTCCATAAGCCATATATTCAAGTTTATAAATTCGCTGGGCTGTAATAAGCTATATGGGCTGAATATAAGTAAACTGTCATATTCATTTAAAACCTCTGAGATTTTACCAACTCTCTTATCTATAAATCCAAAATATTTTTTGAGAGAATTATTCAACCTTACATTAATTTTTTCTCTATTTTGTTCTTTTTTATTTAAATCATAATAAAACTTATGTATTTTTAGACTTCCGTTTATATAGGATAAAATACAATCAGAGTTCTTGTTTTTTATTATATATTCTAATATATCAAAAATTAAATTATCTGATGAAATTTCAAATTTTAATTTTTCTTCTGCATCAAGAGAAGAAAAATGTTTTTTTATTTTTTTAAAATCTTTTATACTATCTATTTTCTCATATAGTTCATTTATTAGATCTGTAGGCCAGGTATTTATAAAATTTTCTACTATGCTTTTTGATATACTAAATCCACCATGAACAACAGGAGCTGGGCTAAGAAGAGGTATGTTTATAAATGCCGCTACTTTCCCATTCTTTGGTAAATAGCTATTAAGAGTCTCTATTTGTAACGAATTTAAATTAGTCTCCTGACTTAATATATATTTAAATGAATCTCTGTAGTAATGGTTCCAGAAGCCAAATTCTCCGGGATTTTGACCTGTTAATATTGTGCCCCAGGCTACTGGCTCATTTGGAACTGTCTTATGGTTTATCTTTCCGTAAACTCCTTCACTTTGAAGTTTATTTATATTTGGCAATTCTCCCAAGTTATCTTGTAAGAAATTATAATCCAAACCTTCTATGCTTATAACTACTATATTATGCATTTATCCTCCAAAATGTTTATTAATTAAACTATTTAAGAGTCGTGTTAACAACTCACCAATATTTGTACCTTGAAAATTAAATAAAAATACATAAAATTATACATAAAACCCGAATCATGGGAGCGTATAAGAAATATTAGGTGTCGATTATTTATCTTAGAAAGACCTCTTTTTAGTCGTATTTCATTACCCTTTCAATGCTCCTAACGTCATCCCTTTCACAATATGCTTTTGCGCAAATACAACCAGTAAAATGGCTGGTATAATGGCAATGAATGATGCTGCACTCATTTCCCCGTACCGAATGCTGTATGCTTGAACAAAGGTGGAGATTCCAACCGGGATAGTCATACCCTTTGGCGTACTTGTCAATGTCAGAGCGAACAGGAAGTCTTTCCAGCTGAATATAAATACCAGCATGGCGGTAGCTGCAATGCCTGGGCGGGTTATCGGAAGTATCACCTGCCAGAAGGTGCGAAACTGACTACAGCCATCAATAGCAGCCGCCTCTTCAAGTTCCTTTGGAACACTCTCGAAAAAGCCTTGAAGCATCCAGATAGCCATTGGCATATTCAAAACAACATGTGCCATCACCACACCCAAAATAGAATCGTAAATACCGATTTTCCTCGCTATCAAATAAAAGGGGCCGATAAAAACAATAGGTGGTTGCATATGAACGAACAGCAACCAAAACAGAATGATTTCGCGTGGCAATGGATGCCAGCCCAACCTGCTTAGACTGTAAGCCGCAAAAGAGGAAAAGCCCAACACTATTACAACTGTCAGACCCCCAATGACAAAGCTGTTTGTGACTAACTGTGAGAAATTACTTCGGTATCCAGTAAATAGTTCTTTATAATTTGCCAGTGTCGGGTTAAAAACTATCGACCCAGTAATTATATCTACAAGCTGTTTCAAAGATGTCAATAATGTAAACACTATAGGTAACAAAATGATAATGACCGCCAGCCATAAAAAAATATGTACAGCAAATTTCCCTATCTGTACCGTTTTAATAATTATACCTCCTTCCCGACCTTCAGGATGGTCACACGATAAACAATTACAAAAATCACCATTATGATGGCTAACACCAGTGCCAGCAATGAACCATAACCAAGACGAAACTGTCCAAAAAAGACTTTATATATGTACATGCTAATTACCTCTGTAGTTGTTCCAGGACCACCACTAGTTAACAAATAGATTTGATCAAACACTTTGAAAGCAAAAATCGTACGAAGCATCATGCCTACTATGATCGTCTTACTCATAAGCGGCATAACGATTTTCCAGTAAACTTTAAATTCTGAAGCACCATCAACTCGTGCAGCTTCATAGAGTCCCACAGGGATTGACGTAACACCGGCCAGCATGATTAAAAACATAAAACTGGTCCAATGCCAGATATCAACTACTACTACAGCTGGGAATGCAAGATTAGGGTTAGCTAACCAGGCCGGACCAGACAAGCCAACTAGGGCCAATATTTTATTGATAGCCCCGTAATTATAGTCATATAGAAGACGCCATATTGAGCCAATAGCAACAGGAGGTATTAATAAGGGCAGCATCAGTATAGCCCGGAAAGCGGTTGCGAAACGCTTTACCTGATTGACCAGAAAAGCCAATATCAAACCTAAAAATGATTCGATGAATACAACCAATATTACGTAGGTCAGCGTGTTTTTGATAGCTACCGGTACAACTGAATCTTTCAGCATGGTCCTTAAATTCTTCATTCCAACGAAAGTCCACTCCATCTGCCCTTCTACATACTCTATGTCCGAGACACTCATCCGTACCAGTTGTAAAACAGGGTAAAGTGTCAATACGACAAGAATCAATATAGTGGGCACCACTGCCCAATATTTAAACAAAGGCTGTTTAATTTTCCATCTTAATTTCAACTTAAATCTCGTATATTTTTTTAATATAATTTTTTTGTAAACTCATTCTTTTTATATATAATCAGGTATCAGCCCTATATAACTACCGAAGCAGAGATATACTCGTCTCTATTATTTCTCTGCTTCGGCAATTCCTAGAATTATTCTGATTACTAATCTTCCAGAGGCTTTAAATCATAACCAGCATCTACCATGATGTTATAGATTTCCAGTCCTGCTTCATTCACAGCTTCCTCAACCGTCAACTCTTTGATCAATAATTGACCAAGCCTTCTATCGATGACTTCGTTGATTTGTGCCGTTTCTGGTATACGAAACCACGGATTAATTATAGGCGTGCTGTCAGCCATTGCACCCATCCACCAGCCCAGATCAGGATCGTCAGATAGTTCTTCATAAACGTCCTGCCTTACTGGAATTGCTCCTGCGCGCGCATAAGCTAACTGGGCTTCTTTAGTGAGCGCCCATTTCAAAAAGGTTAAAGCAGCCACTTTTCTCTCATCAGGTATATTGTGGGGAATACCCATCACCCAGATACCTGACGTGGTCGCACCACCCGGCACAACTGCTGCACCAACCTTATCTACTACTGCTGATCCTTCAGGATTCTGGAAATTAGGGGCCGCAGCACTGACCATGTGTATTTGAGCCAGCTTGCCACTGCTCATCAGAGCTACGTTTTCTGCCTGTCCCATAGCAGCTACGTTTTCCGGACCATAGTTGGTGCCCAAATCGTACCACATTTCAGTTGCCTGTATAGCAGCATCAGGATTACTAACCATTCCAACTTCCCACTGCCCGTTTTCGTCTAATCCCACTACATTAGTTCCATAACTCGACATGTAAGTCTGGTACTCCCAGTTACCACCTACTGCTCGAATTGAAAAACCATACATATCAGGTGGGTTGTTGAATAGTTCAGCTATTTCCTTAACCTCTTCCCATGTTTGAGGAACTTCTACTCCCTGCTCTTCAAAGAGGTCTTTTCGATAAAAGTATAATTGGATATTACCATTGATAGGCAGACCATAAATCTCTCCATTTGGTCCAGAGTACTTAATTTCAGGATCCCAACGCGTGGCGTAAGCGTATTCGATGATGTTGGGATCAAGTTCAAAGTCTGGATCAATCTCAAGGATTGGTGTAACAAGACCGCCGGAATAAAACTGCGTGTACCATGATTCGTTCAGATTTAAAATGTCAAATTCACTCTCATTTGCCTGCACGGCATTACGCGATTTCTCCAACATGCCCCCGAATGGTGTTACATTGAGTATAACCCTGTTACCTGTCTCATCCATATAATTCTGAACCAGCTCATCAAAACCTGCAAACCAAGGCGAATCGTTTATCAGTATGGCGATAGGTGGTTGCGGCAGGACCTCTGCCACTGTCTCTTCTTCAGCAACTTCTTCTTCAGCAACTGCTTCTTCAGCAACTGCTTCTTCGGCTGCCGTTTCTTCTTGCTTGCAAGAAGTTCCAATAAATAACATTGAAACTATGAAAGCTACGATTAGCGCAAGAATCATTGTTTTTTTCACTTCTTTCATCTCCTTTTAAATAAATATTTTTTTGATAAAATATAGCCGGGATTTGTTTAAGATTAAACCTGCAAAGGGACTTAGCCAAATCCCCTGTTTTTTTTCATAGACACCTCCTCCATCTTTTTTTATATTTTTATATTATTATATTAATATTAAAACTTACTCAAAATATTTTGAAAGTACATAAGATGCTGCTCCAAGTACTCCAGCTTTATCACCAAGCTCAGAATATTTAATCTCAGTTTCCCTTTTTATAGAAAATAAGGAAATTTTGTTAATTTTTTTTCT
>Ga0307378_10006710_pt1 | contig 15677 bp, 22 predicted proteins | sample UN1MG_FD_202238 | JGI IMG/M metagenome (GOLD analysis project Ga0307378, IMG submission 202238) | Soil microbial communities from Risofladan, Vaasa, Finland - UN-1 | ecosystem: Environmental > Terrestrial > Soil > Coastal area > Acid sulfate soil | place: Finland: Risofladan, Vaasa | collected... | reverse complement strand
ACAAAGCTGCCGAGTACGTCCAGTACAAAGCAGACGAAGCCGGAGTGGAGCTGAAAATAAACAAGCTCAACTTCCCGGTGCTCTGGAGAATGGTGTGAGGACGAGTCGCCCCCCAGCCGAGGGGAATTGAGTCCGGTTCGGCTCTCTGCTACAAACGGGCAGAGGAGAAACAACACCCGCTCACAGGAGAGACCAAAAGTGAAGTGCAAAATCACTGAACGACCCAAGCGGATCACCGTCGAACGAAACGGTAAAACCCACACCGCCAGGTGGCGACAACAAGGCGGCAACGACGGTGAACTCTTCGAAGTTGAAGGAGATCACGGTCTTCTGCGAGCCGTATTCACCGCCTGGGACGGTCCCAACGAATTTGAACTGACCGACCAAAAAGCCGACGAGCGGGGCGGAGGCTGGTGGTCCGCCGGTTGAGCCCGTTCTGACTTCGTGCTACAAAGAAGCAGAAGAGAAACCAGCCACCCCCCACACAGGATAGACAACACTAGAAAACCTGTGGGCCTATGTGGACGGGTATCTGGAGATGGAAGAAGCCAGCCACGGACCAACTCCGCTAGGCTAGTTGACCACCGAGACACGAAGAGGACTCCTCAGTCTGCTCCTCGCCGGTCTACCGAGTGAGCCCGACAAAGACGACCGGGACGAAGCTGTCTGGCGACTCGGTGCAACCGAGGACGGGCTGGTTGTCTGGCTTGGGGTCGGGGCCGAGTGACGGAGACGCACACCGCCCGCCCTCCCCCCCGACCGAGGGGGATTGAGTCTGGCTCGGCTCGGTGCTACAGACAAGCAGAGAGGAAACCACAACCCACACGCAAGGAGACACGCCGTGAAGATCGACACGACCAAAACAACCGTCCGTGACCTGCTGACCCAACTCGCCGACGCTGACCCCTCTGAGGAGGTGGTCTTCGCGAGAACCACGAAGAAGGCCACCGTGGCCTGCTGGTGTGGCTGCGGCGGAACCACGCAGAGCCGGTTCGTCCCCGGACACGACAGCAAGTACCACGGAGAAGCCAAGCGCGTCGCCCGCGGAGAAGCCGACGAGGCCCAGGCGATTGCTCGCCTGCCCCACGACGAAGCCAAGGCCGAATTCGCCCGCCACGTCGCGGCCGAGAGAGCCCGCCACGTCGCGGCCGAGAGACCCCGCCACGCAGCCAAGGAAGCCAAGAAGGCCGCGAAGACGGCCCAGAAAGAGGCGAAAGCCACCCAAGAGCTGCCGGTCCTCGCCGGCTGAGCACCCCCACCGGGCAGGCCGGGCCACCCCAGAGAGGGGCTGAGTCCGGCCTGCCTCTGTGCTACAGACAAGCAGAGAGGAACCACCCACCACACAAGGAGAGACGCCGTGACCAGGGCTGAACTCGAACAGTTCGTCCTCGTCCTCGGGATCACACCCGAGGAAGACGACCGGGACGAAGATCTTCTCGGTCTGCTCAGAGACCGAGACATCCCAACAGCAGCCGGAGTGTGCTGCTGATCTTTCGAAAACATCCAGCGGATTCCCGAACAGTTCCGCTGGATGTTTCTTCACCCGAAATCCCCCAGACTCCCCCGGGGGAATACCCAGTAACTATGGCGGGGGAATCTGGGTGTTTTAGTAGGGTCTTCAATATGCTCACTGGTGCGAGATATTCTTCGCGGTCCCGGTGAATTACCCCTCTATTGGGGGTTATTCTTCTGTGGATTTCTGGTTATCTCCAAATCCACAGAAGAATAACCCCCAATCCCAACAGAATTATTGCCAAACTCTGCAAAATATCAATTTCCATCATTTTCCTCCTTTTAGATCTCTTGCCTTTCCAAAGCCACAGACACTATCTCTGTATAATTGCTCTTCTTTACGAATCTCTTCAATTCGTAAAACCCGCTTCTTCTTCGATTTGGTCTTCTTTATCGGAGATTTCTTCCGCCAACTCAACAATGGTGCGAGATATTCTTAAGGGTCTGGGGGAATTACCCCTCTATTTGGGGTCTGGGTGCTTTGTTTTTTGGTGTTTTGTCAATTATGGATTCAGAGATTACCTCGCCGTCTAGCCAAAGTTCAATGGAAAGTTGTTGGTAATAGTCTGTATATTCTTTTTTAACAGCAATTTTCAAATATTGTTTCAAATATTGGTTTAGTTCCTGTGTTTGATCGGGTTCTTTGGCTTTGATACCGCATTTGATGCAGATGTAATCCCAGTTGTGGTGTTCATGATTAGTTGCCTCCCCAGTCCGCCCACCCCCCTCATCCTCGATCGACACGAAACCGGGCCAGTACTTATTTAATCTATAGAAATCATGGTCGCAGTGTTTTTGTTCAGCACAGGAGAGCACTTTTATTTGGGGTTTTTTGTTCATGGTTATCCTTTTGGTTATGGTATTATAGTTTAGGACTGTGGGTCTTGGGCCAGCCGGACAAAGCGATTGGTGGGCTGCACCAACTCGGGGGCATCCGGATGATAGCGATACTGCATAAGGTATGCGTCCTCGGGCGTATCTTCGTAGTACTCCCGCAATACGGATACGGCGCGGAAGCCAACGCTTCGGAAGAAGAGTTGGGCCGGCAGGTTGGTTTCGCGGACCTCTAGAGTGATCCGGGTACGCCGTTGGGCCGACAACTTGCCGATAAGCTTGGACACCATTTGGGTCCCTACCCCCCTGCGGATGAAGTCCGCGACGGTGGCGAAATTGAGGACTTGAATCCGGGTCTTGTTCAATTCGTAGATCATGAAGCCCACGACCCGGTCTTCATGTTCGGCAACCATGCCGATGCAATTGCGTTGCCTCAGACAACGGATGAAATCTTCTTCCAGCCAGGGGAACTCAAAGCTATCAGCCTCGATAGCCAGTACCTCGGGCATGTCGCGACGAATCATCCACCGAATGTGTGTTTTTAACCCATTATTCTGGTGGCTTTGGGTGGTGGTGTTCATAATTCTGTGTTTATTTGGTTTTGTCGGCTGCTTTGGTGATGAGAAAGCCGATGATAAATTCTATGATGGCGAGGATTCATGGAATGGCGAGTTTGGGTCTATTTATATTGGGTTTGTGTGAGGATCCAGAGGGTTTCTTTCTTGGGCTTGCCAGAATTCTATATCTGGTGCTAGTTCCTTGATTTTGGTGTTTATGCCAGTGGTTATGTGTGATCTTCCCCAGTCGATCATGGTGAGGGTGTTGATCTTGGTTAATATGTACTCTGCCATGTGGGGGGTGAAGGCGGGCTGTAGGATATCTAGGATTTCTGTTTTTCGCGCCTTGGTCTCTGCGGTGGTGATGGGTTGGTCGTTGCGGATGGTGAGTTCGATGGCTCGACTGAGGGTGTGGTGTTGGTGGGTGTTCATACTTGGTTGTCTATGGTTGCTGGGGTGATCGACCGGGGACACCCAGGGAGGGGTGTCCGCGGCGGATGATCCTGGCGAGTGTTTCAGGTATCCTTATGGTTATCCGGCGTATTGTTGGCAGGTTTCTTTTTCGGTTTTATGATGGGTTAAATATATTAGCGTCATGCTTTTGACACGGCAATCGGTCAGTTCCAGCATCGACGAACCCTCGGCGTGGTAACACGAGAGACACGGCGTGGCCCGCTCTTTGGCGTATGGCGGCGGCTCCCATGTGCCAACCCTCACCCGCTTAACGATCGTCGCGTTCTCGAAACTCCAGCAGCCGTCGGACTGTCTGTGGTTGTAGAAGTCGTTGTAACAGCCGCCGCACATCGCTTTTGACTTTTTCATCAGTCCAACTCTGTTGTGATTGTTTCGCTAGATTTACAAACTAGATGGAGTAGTTGGGTTTTAAAGCTAACGCTACGTAGCCCTGGGTGGGTTTCGATTGTTTCGAGTATAATTGCGACGTAGTGGATGTGTGGTTGGTGGTTGAGGATGTTTTTGGCGATCTTGAGGTGTTCGGGTAGTTGGTTGGTTTCGCCGTTGTAGGTATAGACGGAGTTGCCATTTTCGTCGATTCCGTATAGGGTGATCATTTTATATACTCGCTTTTTCTTGGGTTAATTATGAGCCTTTTGGGCTCTTTTTTAATATATTTCATTTGTGCATTTCGTCGCTTTGGCACATGTTATGGTTGTTTGTTTCTGGCGGAGGGCGACTAGGTGTTCGGCCCATAGTTGGATGGTTTTGATGAGTATGTCGAATTTGATGTTGTTGATGTCTTCGCCGATGAGTTTGAATTCGTTGACTACGTCTTGCCAGGCGCTGTATTCGGCCTCTATTTCGGGGTTATATGCAAGTTGATCTGGGGGTTTGGTGGCTTGGGCGATGTCGAGTAGTTGTTGGGCTGCGTGGAGTACGGCGGTGGCGATTTCGGGATCGGTCAGGGCTTTTTCAATACTTTTTTGTAAGTATTTGGGGTTGAGTGGTCTGTGATGGTATGAATTTCCTTCTTGGTTTCTGTGTTTGTAATAGAGGCCAATGGTGATGGGATCGGTGGTGGGGATTATGGCTAGGGTGAGTGTGCTATTGTTAAGATTTAATTTGATCTGGATTGTTTTTTGGATGGGCATTGGTGTTACCTTATTGAGAAGTTAGATCTGTGGGCACCTTATTATAGCACAAAAGCAGAGTGTGTTCAATAGATATGGTTGTGACGTATGGATGTGGTTCTTTGATCTGGGAAATTGGTTGGTAGTGTGTTTTGGGTATGATTTCTGTATTTAGTTCAAAAGTTTATTGTCAGTAGGGTATTTCAGCGGTGAGTATATTATTGAGGGTTTGGCATTCAAACATGAAAGGGACATGTTAGTGTTAAGTCGGAGACGTTTTTGGGTTATGGTGTTGCTGTGGTGTCGGCCGTTCTTGTTCCTAAAGCTGAGGCTGCTATGGCGAGTTTTAATGAACAAACCGAAAAGCAGTCTGTGTTGGGTGGTGGGTGGGTTCCGTTCTCTGGGTGTTGTGGGTTTATTTCCCGGGGTCATCCTATATGGACAGCGGTTGAGATTTGATGATTGATTTTATAAAAGTCAAAGAGGGTATCTCTGGTAGTGTAGCTCATGAGGTTGGTACTAGTGATACTGTCGATAATTATATCTCGGAGCAGATTGTCCGTATCGACCAGTTCAATCCGCATTTGATGAAGGAGTTATGTTCCTTTGCGATGGTCTGTGCGGGGAAGCTAGACCCAGTTGATCCGAAGTTTGTGGAGAAGTTTAGCTATCGGATGGTAAGCGCAGGTATTATAGTATATAGAATGCTTGAGAGTCAGTTTGAGGCTGACGAGCTTAATTCTCTTATGGGGGATATCTAGGGACGGGAAAATTTGTGTTGTCCCTATTGGTCATCGATCCTGGATAAAGCATTATATCGGATAAATGCACCGGACGAGAGCCAGACTCAATAACACCAAAGACTATCGTCCGGCGCAATCTAGTTTTATTATGGAATGATAGAAGAGCCCATACCTGCTACGGCTTGGAATAATGTGTTGAGGTTTTGGAGGACTTGATTGTTGGCAAGTGCGGCATTCCAATTGGTTAGATCACCTCCCGAAGGAATATGGGCACCGACTTTGGGATGATATTCGGCGACGAATCCGCCGTGAGTATTGTCGTCGTAGGCTATGTGCCCTGAGATTAAGGAGGTTAAGCTGGTGACTGTCTTACTGGCGGGAGGAGTTGGTGGGTTGAGTGTGATTGTCCCGTTAAGTTGGGCTAGCATGTTTCTTAACCATTGATTTTGGGTGGTGGTTTGGCCGATGGCGTGCTGGCTTTCGAGGGGGCAGTTAACGGAGATGTTGCCGCGTTCGTCTAGGTGTCCGGCGAATTGTTCGTGGCTTCCGTCAGAGTAGGAGACGATGCCGGAGAAACGTGCTGTGATTTTCATTATTTGGCTCCGTAGGGTAATTCTGGATTATGTTTGGTTAAACTTCATAGTATTTTACTTATATGACTTTATTCTCATCCTGTTTGAATGTGAAGTGTCCTGTGCATCTTGCCTGTTTTAGGTATAGGCAAAAGGTGCGGTATGGTGCTACCCAGACTTATGTACTGGGGGATCCTGGCGAGGATGGGGCTTGCAGCGAATTTCTGAAACTTAGACCTGGCGATATCCTGGAGAATGTTGATGAAGAAGCTCACTAAAGCGGAGTATCAGCGGAAGTTTGAAATGAGGACGCTGTTGAAGGTTAAGCAGGGGCGGTTAAGGGAGAGTCGTCTTGGCAAGAAGTGTCGTCGCATGGCTTCAGCGGATATAGTTGAGCGACGTTCTGGGTGGGAGGCAGCTTGTGCGTTTTTGGTTCATAAGCGGAAAGAGAAACAGTCATGAGATCAATGTTGGATTGGTTTATGTATTTGGGCTGTTTGCTTTTTGGGCATTATTTTAATTTTCGTGTTTCAACACCAGATGGTAAAGGGGGTTGGAAAGATTATTATAGTTGTGGTATGTGTGGTAGACGAAAACCTATTAGCAATAAGAAAGAGGAATAGAAGCGTAGGTAGGTGTTGGTTCTATTTGCTGCGGGTTGTATGAATACTGGTAGGATTTTGTGGAGATTGACCCCGGCAGTAAGCCAGATGTGAGAATGCGGCTCGAATATAAAATTGAGCAGGGTAGGTTATGGTTATGAAGTCAGAATGAATGAGGATGCTATTTATCATAAGCTAATTAATACGAAGCTGGACAGTATCCAGCTTGATCCTTATGGCTATTGTAATAATGCTTGTTGGTTTTGTCCGCGTGGTCATATCCCGAATCCCAGAATTTACCGTCGGCATATGCCATTAAACTTGATGGAGCATATTCTTCAGCAGTTTATAGATGGCAAAGGTGCTATTTGTGTTGACCATTTTCGTCATATTTGGACTGGTCATTATAATGAGATATTATTATATCGTCATTTTGGGGGATTTCTTGATCTACTTAAGAAATTGGGTCTGTGTACGACTATTTTATCCAATGGTTTGAATTATACTGATACTAACATTAAACAAATTTGTGATGCTGCTAGCTGTGGAGTAGTAAGCGGTATCTGTATGAATATCCCTGCTGGGGAACCTAGTGCTTTTCATCGTTATACTGGGCAGTCACCCGCCAAATTCGAGATAATGGTTGAGGGTGTACAAAGACTTTTGTGTTCTTTACCACCGGCACTTCTCGAGCATAAGTGTGTGTCGATTGTTGTTAATGGTGTTGATGATAATATACCAGATCAGCGTACTTTGCTTGGTCCTAATGCTCCTCATATCCCTGGTAATGATTTGGATAAGCAGCTTGAGCTTATAACCCAGTTATTTCCTAAGGCTCGTGTATACAAGGTTGGTGGCCTCTATGACCGTGGTGGGCATCTGAGTAAGTTGGGAGTATTTGAGCATACTCGTCTCTACACGAAAATGGATGAGATAGTGTTTGGCTGTCATAATTGTGGTGATATTGGTGGGCGGCCATTTGCTTGGGCTCATATTAATTCTATAGGTGAGTTGTTTCTGTGCTGTTGTGATTATTTGTTTGAATATACCTTTGGGAGCCTGGCCACTGCGTCTCTTTCGGATGTTTGGTATAGTAAAGAGCATGTGAAGATGCTTATGAAAGCTTTTGATGGGATTTGCCGCACTTGTTGCAGCGCGAAGAAGAAACATGGCTAGAGCGGTTGGAATATTTTGCAATACTTACTATTTCCCTGTAGCCGTACCCATCCTCAACAGCTTTTTCTATAACGATGTCCAGGCCAGAATAAAAGTATACGATCATTCTGGCTTGAATCATCTTCTTCGGACATATCTTAATAAATTCGTCGATGTAGTTAGTCTTTCCAGGCCATCGGTCCGGACTGATACTTGGTTGCATGGTTGTAAATTTCGCCCAACTATGATAGCGCAAGTTGGTTTTGATGATGTCGAGTTGTTTCTAGATACTGATATGGTAGCGTTGAATAATCTAGAATGGCCACTACACCAGATTGAGTCTGGTAAGTTTGTTTGCTCTGTTGAATGGACTTGGGGACCTGGCAAACTTGAAGAGACCACTGTAGATCGTTGGATAAAGATTGTTGGTGTTCCGCCTCCTCGAAAGTTTGATGTTTGTAATGGGGGTCTTCTTGGGTTCAATTTCTCCAAGCATTATCCCTTGGCATGTAAATGGGCAAGAGTGTGTAATGATGGGCCGATCTATAAGAGACAGCCATTTGTAAATGATCAGATGGTAATTAGCGGGATACTGGAAAGTCTTAAGATTGAGAAAGAGAACCTGCCTAGACGATACTGGATGACTACCTGGCAAGGCCATAACACGCCGCCCAAGCTACTTGGTTTTAATAAGCAGGGGAAGATTGGGTTGTATGATTCAGAGACAGGTAAACCTGTCCAGCTTTATCATTATACTGGTGGTATAGGGGCCGAGGTGAATGGTCAATTAACGACCATGCGGTATTATCATGCTCGTGGCGAATCGATTACGGAGCGACCGGAGCTAGCTCAAGATCAGAAAATAGCTTGGAAAAATCTTTGGGAAGGTCGTTATAGATCTCCCGTGGCCATTTTGGCTGACTATATGCGGGACGCTGGTCCGCTTACTGTGCCGAAGGTTTTCAGTGCGGATTTCCGAGCCAAGATTGCTGCTCTGCTTCTAGAATTACAGTGTGGTTCCCTGGACAAGAAGGTATATGCAGTCTGTCTAGCTTATGATTATCTGACTTTGCTTGATTACCGGCTTGGTGGAGAATGTTGGCTTGAGAAACCCTTGCGAGCTCTGCTTGGCACTGAGATCTACCAGGGGACTAGAGTATTAAAATGGCAGGCACCAGCCGATATTACCCTGAGTTTCGGGGAAGCCAAGGGATCTCCCTGGATGGGTGATGTCTTCACTGAGTCAGAGCATCTCAATGGTGTGAATATCCAGGTGAATTGAGTGTGGCTTCTTTCGGTACTACAAAATACTGGAGGATAAGCAAATGCCGATTAAAGCGGGTTATTATCGATGCGCTGGGGGCCACAATTTCATCGTGGCGGGGTCCCTTGTGTATGCAGTCCAGGGAAAGTCTATTGACAAGGTGGATGTGCTGATTGATGATGACCATTATGTTTATGATCTGGATGAGTTTGAGCCAGTCTTTGAATTTGCCCCCGATGGTGCCGCCGAGCACAAAGCCAAGATTGATAGGTTAATGCGGGAGATCGAGTCCACCGAGGACGGTTTCGGCGATCTGGCAACTCAAATGTTGGAATTCAATCCACACATGGAAGGGGATGAGTTGGTTGGGAACGGCATATTAGTTCCTCAGCATTCTCCACACACTCCGGCCACTATCAAGAGGGCAGTTGCTACGGTTCGCAATTCAATTGCCAAGACCAAGAAGGCTTTGGATACAAAACGGAAGGAGCTAACCGCCCTTATCGAAGCTAGATCTGCAGCGCTGCAGTTGCGTGTTGGGGAGATGAATCGTCTGATCGAGAAAGCTAATGAAGCGATCTGGACTATTAACCTATATATGGGCAGAGATGAAAAAATCCACAGACTAGCCGAGGGAGAGCCGGCACCCAAGGAAGAGCCTATTACGCTTCGTCAGCGCGTGCTCTATATGGACGAAGAATGTGCTGAGCTTACCGATGATGGTCAGGGTATTGACATTAGTCAACTTGGCATCTTTGATGAGTGGTTGTTTGAAGATGATAATTTGGCTCGATTATTACCGGAGCCCAAGGGTATAATATGTCTACACGCGAGGAGTCGTGAAAAACATTATGCAGATCCCTGGCTCAGTGCCCAAATGAATGAAGCCAATCGGCATTACACTTATTTCCTTATCAGAAATGGTGAAAATATCTATCGGATTTATGCTGATATTGTGCTCAGTAATGTTCTGTTTCCGGCTGCACGTGAATATGAGCAGTTGTTCCGCAAGACAGAGTTCGATTGGAAGACACACAGTAAAAAGACCGAACAGATAAGACCGGGTAACGATGACTATATGAAAGCGATGGAGAAGTGTGAGGAGAAACAGCGGCACTATCTCCGTGTGCTTTTGATTTTACAGGGTCTATTAGATAGGACAGATATTTTCAAGCCGCTACCCGTTGAGCGTATCAACATCTGTAATCAAGCAGATTATTTTGAGTTTCTCCGTTTTACTTACGATACGGGTGAAGCAGTTCTGGACAATAGTAAGCCGTCATTTGCTACTTGGCTCTCGTCGGTAAATGCAAATATTGGTGTAGGGCATCGAGTTGTTGGTGCATTCGACAGCCATAAAGCTGGTCTGCACGGACACCGGGACGGGAATTTTCACTACGGCGTCAGGCTCTATCCAGAGAACTCGAATACACCAGAATCCGATCAAGTTTATACCATCTCTCGTACTGAGAAGCATTGTTATGAATCTACCAGGTATTACTTCACTTACGATCGTGGGGAAATCTGGGATCGTTGGGATGGATATCGACAGTCCCAGACCAGAGGTAGCTGCTATATCCATCGTGATGATAAGTGGGTTCTGGACATAGATGCCGCCGAAGTGGCCGATATTAAATACTACCTAATCTCCAGGAAGGGTAAAAAAGAATATGAGGATATGGTGCCCATTATGGAGCGGGCACTGAAGATGAAAATCCAAGAGGCTGAGGAGGAAGCGCCATTCCGACAGCTATTAGCTTCCCAGATCTCTCAGACCCATGGGATGGTTCTGAGAGCTGCTGTTGCTGTCGTAGATGAGCTAGTACGTTGGTGGAAACTTAAGAATCGTACACACAGGGCACTTACGTCTGATGATAGTAAGGCTCTAAAGATGATTGTGGCTGAATTTGGGCTCCGCCAGAGACGAGAACGGGAACGGGCCAATCTTGCCCTGCGTCATGATACTGTCATTAAAGCGGTCCGACAGCATGCTGAACCTATATTGATAGCTCATAAGAGTGGAAACAAGTATGTTGCTTATGTGGCCTGTAATGAGGAGAGTGTGTGGGTAAGGGAACAGATTTGGACGTTGAATCGTACCACTGGTGCGATTTATGTGAATGAAGAGAGGGAATGGAGGCTTGTTGATAAACGACATGTACGTTGGGAAATTGTTTATAAGACAGAGCGGTGGGATTCCTGGAAGATCAATCCGCGCAAGGCCACTGTTCTTACGGATCCAGAGATTGAAAGTCTGCTTGATGAGGCACTTGAAACTCATCGTAAGGACTTCGAAGAAGAGATAGCCGATAAGGGCATTTTCAAGAGCAGGCGTAGTTGGGCGTTTGGTAGTGGTAGAGATCGACGGAGGTCGCAGCGCTTCCTCCCCTTGGTCGGTGCGGTCGATGAGAAGGGGAATCTTAAGATCTGGTATTCGGATCAGGGTCCTCTCCTACCCAATGGTCGATTATTTTCACGCAAGCCACGCTCCCCAGTAGTCAAGGAAGCTACAGTTAGTTGGACTAGGAAAGCAGATGGTATCCGATGCCGGGCGCGTAGCGGTAGTGAAGTTAACAATGTCCCCTGGGTGAACTCGAAGAAGAAGTCCAGGTTTTATGAACCAACTTACCGGCTTCTTCGCTACTTTGATCAGAATATAAAGCAGATACATACAGAACGCCAGAAAGCAGAAGAACTGAAAGTTGCTCGGCAGGCGATATGTCAAAGTATAGAATATGTCCCTGTTGCTGTGGCAAAATACCTTACGGATAAGCAGGAGCGGGCCTTCTACATTGAGTTCGTGGCCGATTTTGGCGATTTGGAGCTCTGGGGGGATCACAAGGCCGAGTTGGAGTTCAAAAAGATTCAAGGAACTTATCAAGTTGAGATTGCCTGCTGTCTACTGGTGGAGCGGGGCATCAATATCGTTGGGATGACGTTGGGTGAGGTTATTGAGCAAGCTTTGCCATGGGGCTTACTGAGTAATAGGAAAGATTTTGAGAACAATTTTGATGCGATTGTAGAGAATCTTCCGATGGAATTTATAATACCACCCCCTCCACCGGAAGATGAGGAAGAGTTGGGTGATATCTAATTTTGTGCTATAAATCAGAGAAAGTCACCAAAATATGATTACATCTACACTACAGATTGTGCCCTGCCCATCTAGTATAAAAGACTATTCTGGATTTAAAAACGGAAGAGTGGTAGTTCTTGGATTCTCTCGAAGGACAAAAACAATAACCTATTGGGTCGGTAAATGTGGATGTGGATTTGTATGGGAAATCCGTGGGGGCAATTTATCCCGTACTAATCAGTGTAGAAAGTGCCAAGCGGCTAAGACGTCTTTTACCAATATCCGCCATGGATTATCGTCTACTAGAATCTACGGGTATTGGTTGAGATTAAAGAAGCAAGTTGGGTCGCGGCTGGCACCAGAATGGGAAGATGTAGCCCAATTCGTAAAAGATGTATCTATACCCAAAGGTTTCACGCTAGTGATACCAAATGAAGGTTTGGTAAACAAAGACACTCTGCGAATTGTTCCTCGACAATATAAATCAAGACAGATTACTTGTCATGGACAAACTCATAATTTAAGAGACTGGGGAAGTATCCTAGGGCTTTCAGGAGAAAGAATCCGTCAAAAAGTAGACCAAGCAGAAAGAGAAGGAATTCCGTTAGAAGAAATCCTTGTGTCTGCCTTTACCCAAGTAGAGTGCAATAATATGCACGCAGCCGAATCCTATCAAAGAATGAAAAAACTGAGGGAACACTACATTCATCTTCTAGATGGGAAAGTCCACCCAATAGTTGCTGATGATCCTTATACTTTTATACATCAGCTGCAAGGAGTCGCAAAGGCTATGGGCAAGAAAATTGCCACTAGAAAACTCGGGGGCCATTTACTTATTCAAGCTAAATAAACCAAGACTATGTTGTGTCCTATGTGCAAGATCGATCGTTTAGAGAAAACTGAGGATGGTTATCTAGATTGTCCCAAATGTGGTCTTCGTCGTAGGCAGAATGATAAGATCTTGATGCGTGAAGAATCGAATTTTCATATTCTCAATAGGAATGTGAAAAGATCACCAGAGGGTACAGAAGTTGAGATTGTCGAGGCAAACCCGGGTTTGCACGGCATATACGGACAATTAAAGACCGAAGGGCCGACATACGCCCTGTGATCTTTACCAGGTCTCATTATCGGACTGTCGCACGATAAGGACGATTTGATTTTATTAATCGCGGAATGTGGCTGGTGCAGCGGAGATCCCGAGATCACTGGCATAGTGAATGGTATTAAAAATGATAACACAATCAGAGACACTGGTGGATGCGGCTAAAGCAGCTGGTATCGAAGTACCATCCGATCTGCATGATTATGACAAGTCTGAGTTCCCTTTCTGGCATCTTTATTGCCTGGCTCAGATTGATCGACCATTGGCCAATGCCGATTCTTATCGCAAGAATGCTTGTGTTATAGCGGATATTGATCCTAAGCGGATTGATGCTATCGGTTTTGTGGACATTGTTGATTTTCTTGAATAGGATTTTATTATGCTACGGACCATTGCGTTTATCGATGCTGGGCAATTTAGACCAGGTGTAATAACGGACAGGCTGGGACTGTCTGAGACCAAACGATTCGACTGGGAGAAGTTCTGTTTGTTTCTTGAGCAGGTATCTGGTGGCCCACTTATGGATGCACATTACTTCGACAGTGTCGATCCTGAGACGGTTGGGCGGCAGTGTAATTTCCATACATTCCTAAGGAATCAACTAGCATTTCAGCTACACTTCTCTGAGTTGAAGATGAAAAGACGAACGTGTCCGGAGTGTAGGGCCGTCTATGAAGAATTCGAGCAGAAAGGCGTAGATGTAAGCATGACTGTAAGTATGCTTAAGTTAGCTCACAGTCATGCTTATGATCAGGCACTTTTGTGTACTGGTGATGGTGATTTCGCTCCCCTGGTTAGCTTTATTCGTGATGCACTTGGTAAGCGAGTCATAATTCTGGGGTGGGCGAATGGGGTGTCGCCCGCGCTTAGGGATTCAGCCTATAAGACGATAACACTGAATGAATATCTAGCAGAATTTATAGGGGATAGGTGAGGGGATTTTGGATGGAGAAGAAGTAAACGGTTTCAATGTCTTGGACAAGTTGCTAGAAGAAATTAGTAAAGGAGAGTTGTGATGAGAAGGGTAATTGAAGACACTGACGTGAGGAATGGGTTTGACTCCATGCTGGGTGAAAAGATCGTCGTTTTTTGTACGATCTATATATACACTGGCAAGCTGGTTGGAGTTAATGACGATCATATTGAGTTGGATGACGCAAAGATTGTCTACGAGACTGGGGTACTAGCAGAAGGGGAGTGGAAAGATGCCCAATGTCTTTTGAATCCTTGGAAGGTGATGAGAGGTGCTATCGAATCTTGGGGACCGGCTAAATGCTAGGTCTAGATCCTGTCGAGGAACTATATCATGAAGATAAGCAAAATACACAGGTATAGGTCTGGGTCTGAGTCTAGGTCTGGGTCTGGGTCTGAGTCTAGGTCTGAGTCTAGGTCTTGGTCTAGGTCTGGATCTTGGTCTGGGTCTTTGTCTGGGTCTGGATCTTGGTCTGGGTCTTTGTCTGGGTCTGGATCTTGGTCTGGGTCTGGGTCTGGGTCCTGTCAAGGAACTGTACTATGAAGATAAGCAAAATACGTAGGTCTAAGTCGCGCTAGTCACTGAGCATGCTCAGTCGCAATTCCCGAGCTTCTCTCATTCTTTGAGAATACCGCTTTGGGCCGGGGGCTTGTGGTCGATTGGTCTCTTCATCGCCAGCCACTCCCTTCAGCGCATTCAAGAAGGGATCGATTGTATAGTCAGCGCCGTCCTGGCCGAAATTAGGCTCGGCTGGCGCGGTAGCCGCCATTTGTGGTTGGACAGGAACTGCTATTTGTGGTTGAGCCACTTGTGGTTGAATCATCTGTCCGGGCATCATTTGCGGCTGAGTGGGTCCCGTTTGTGGAGCTGGTAATTCTTCACCGGGTCCTGGTTCTGCTGGCGGTTGCTCCATATCTATTTGATTTTCCGGGCCTGGTTGCATGCCCGGTTCTGGTAGACCTGGCTCTAGTTCGGGTTGGCCCGGCATTCCTGGTTGGCCTGGCATTGCACCCATCTGGTCGGCCATTGCACCTATCTCATCCATTTCACCAGGCATCTGACCAGGCATTTGGGTGGCCATGGCTTGTGCGACTACATCTGGCATTGCCCGTGGCATTGCGGCTGGTGGTATTTCTGTTTCGTCGGTGGCCATACCCATGGCATCTGGTAAGTCGGCTTGGGTGTCGAATGCACTTAGATTGCTGGGGGCATCTTCTCCGTTGAGACTATTCATTTCGCCCGCGTCTGGGGTGGCGTTGATGCCGGCTAAGTCTCGGCCAGTGAAGTCTTCTTCTTCGCCGTTGGCATCGAAGTCATGTCCTGTGTCTTCGTATTGGTCGGTGACCCTGTGGTCTAGGTATCCTTCGCTGGCTGGGCCTGCATATTGGTTTGGTGCTATGCTGGCCCGCCAGAAACGACCCCTGTCATCAGCACCTTCAGTAAATAATATGTCCTCTTGGATGACCATTAGTCTGACCATTTCTTGTTCGGTCAGATTTAGGCCGAAACTGGAGAAATATTCTCTCAGTGGTTCGAATCTGACTGTGGCCTCGTCTGTGAGGTACTTGTATAGGATATCTTCTGCTTTTACGGCTGGATCGTCGCCAATTGTAGCGGCAATATCGTTCGGTGTCCAGTGCATGGTTAGCTCCTATAAGGTCTACCTATATATTTTCATTAGCATTATTCTATAAATTA
>Ga0307378_10006709_pt1 | contig 15678 bp, 13 predicted proteins | sample UN1MG_FD_202238 | JGI IMG/M metagenome (GOLD analysis project Ga0307378, IMG submission 202238) | Soil microbial communities from Risofladan, Vaasa, Finland - UN-1 | ecosystem: Environmental > Terrestrial > Soil > Coastal area > Acid sulfate soil | place: Finland: Risofladan, Vaasa | collected... | reverse complement strand
GAGGGTATTCAACGCCGGACACGTCATGGTTACCACAGTACCACGAGTGCACGTCAAGATGCTCTTTACCGCTTTTGGATTCAACCTCTACCAGTTACACACACTCAGGAGGCAGGGAGCGGTATAGTCTAGCCTAGCGGTAGCTATCGACAAAAAACGGAAAAAGGAGGGAATTTAGCCCATTAGACGGCAAAAAAGCCGAAAAAGACGCGTTAACAATAGCACTAGGGGCAGAATGTTTTTGGAGAATTTTAAAACCAGACGTTAATCAAAGTCCTCTGGAGTATCTTACTAAAGAACCGTTTCTCCGGCGTGCTATTAGCTAGTAATCGATGAACCGTTCCGACGTTTTGCGGTAGAGATACCACGAGAGGAAATAAGCTATCATTACGGCGCCAATTCCACCGACGTACCAGACATCGGCCCTTAATAATGCAGCACTTAATACTGCAGAGAAGTTATTTGCGAAATGGAGCACCACTGCGATCACATAGAATCCTACGGGGCGCTTTATCGCAATGCCGTAGGCGGTAATCGAGGTGCTTGCCGCATGGAAGAACAGCCCGGGCAATCTGATAGGTATCGGCGTTCCTAATGCAAATACGTAGACAAGAAACTCGGAGATGCCAAATCCTAACCCCACCAGAAACCCGAGCGTAAAGACGGAGCGCTCCGTTTCTCCGTGGCGATAAAAGAGCGGATACGCTTTTGCGAATTCCTCGATGAGCGGCGTGAAGATCGCGGTTGTACATATTGAGGCATGAAATAGCGATACCGCCGATACGGCGCATAAATAGTCAGTGAACGAGCCGACGTAAAGGGTAAACGGAACGCTTATTATGATCCCTGAGATGAAAAAGAACACTTTCTCTCGTAAGTCCGGTCGATGAAGCGTTATTATTTTCTGCTCATCGGGCACTGTCGCCATAGGTAGCTTATACATATGCTGCTACGCTATATATACCTATCATTCCAATAGCATACAGAAGTTCTTTGGGGTTCCCGTGTGATGAGGAAGGTTTGATATCCTCTTTTGTTGTTAGAGGACGCCGCGCCACTAGTTCTGCCGGAGTAATCTTGTTTGAATCTTTTCGCTGGTTAATTCCCGCAGTGCATCCGCGGCGATCCACTGTGCGCTCCTTGTTTCGAGCTCCCGGATCTCTTTCGCCGTTTCAATCGCCTTTGTGTTCAAGACGATATTTCGTTTCCCAATTTGACGTAACGCCCAGTTGACCGCTTTCTTCACAAAGTTTCTCGCATCAGTGGATTCGCGTTTGATCAAAGGTAAGAACTGCAAGAACGCTCTATCTTCTGCCTTCTTATTGTGCACCGCTAACGCAGCCATTAACACAAATCCGGCTCGCTTGACGAATTCCTCCTCCCGTGCACTCCATTCAACCGCTTTCTGATACGCAAGATCGGTCTTGTCGAAGAGATTGCTGTAGCACTGGTCGCAGACGTCCCAGGAATCGAAGTCCTTTACCCAGCGCTCCATCTGCACTTCTGTAACCTCTTCGGGATCGTCAATCATACTCGCGAGTATTTTTGCCTCGTGTATGCCGGACGACCACAGTTCTTGCGCGAGGTGATGATCGGTCCCTAGTTCCTTAGCAATCTTCCGCAGATTTGGAATTGAGACGCCGTAGGTGTTTTCCGGGGTGATTCCAAACCGTGCCATACCCTCTACGGCTTTTGGATCGGATAAGGCTTTCAGTCTATCCAGAATTCCGCTATACCGCGTTCCCTCAGCCATCGTAACGCCTTCCTTCTCATACGACCGTCTAACCCGGGCATACTAAAAAATCAGAATAGAGAGGGTAGTTTTCGCTACCGGTGTCCTAGAGGGTTAAAGAAAGCGAACCTGCCTGCGCCTTTCTTTACCTGTCCCCGTACACGTACCCCCACCCCGAATGCTCTTTGATACCCGAATTATGACCGAATCTTTTACTGTTTCGGGAAGTAGTTATTTGCTCTTCTGTATAAAGGCCAAAAGCTCCTCAATCCGCTTTGAGACGTCTCCAAGGACTTTCTTCTCCTCGTCACTCAGATGCGGAGAGACCTGCAGCCCCTTCAGGATACCAATGGCTTCAATAGCTTTGTTTACCTGTTCTGACAGTTTTTCTACCGCAAGCCCTTCCTTCTCTCTTTTCTTTGCTCTCTTATGCTTTGCCCGTACATGGTGAGCCAACAGTAATGGCTTTTCAAATGCCTCGCCACAATACTTACACTTATATTCCTTCTTTTTTTCTGCCATGTTCCTAATATTTCGTCCTCAGTATATAAATAGATTCAACAGAATAGTAGCAATGGTGCTGAACATCACGCCTTTTTTACTGCTAAATGGAGATATAAATAGGGGATTACCATCATCATGGACTTGAGATCTTTACCGATGTGTTTGTTATGAAAAGAACAAAGTACCTTTATCACAACTCGTCATGGAAGTTACTTATTCGTGGAAGGGCTATGATTCGCGGAACAGAAGCGGAGATAAGGTACGCATCAAGTGCCCAAGCGTTTGTATTTTCCAACACAAATCTAGATCATAGCGTAGATGGCGGGGAGGTATTGTAGTGGGTTCAGAACTGAGGCCTATTATGCAGTGTTTTACTGTGACGGTAGATTCTGAATAATGTGGTTCGTTATTTCGTCTGCTAGATGTACCTGATAGGCTTTAAGCGATGTGATACCCTTCGTAGTGTCCCTCACGTCCAACTGACCCGCCACCAGCTCCCCGCTGCCTGATTCGTCCAGTTATAGCGGAACCGTAGGCTGATTGCCGCTTTTAAAATCGTCGAAGTACGAGGCATTACCTGAAGAGGAATAGAAGAAAAAGACGTCTAAACGAGCAGATGGACAAACGGGATTAAATGAAATTGTTCTATCGCTCAGTGCCACTGCGAGTATCTGCTGGTCGAACTGTTCTTCGAGCTCCTCTACTTCGAGGACTTCAGTTCCGTTTTCACGGAGGTTTCTAGTCAGTTGCGCTCTCAACTCGTCAGTTACGCGGTCTTCGCCCTCCACGTACACGTAAAATCTCACGAGTTAAATCAGTTTCTGGCTTGCCCGCCGAGGCGCGATTCACTTGAGAATCAACATGGGTCACACTCTTAGCCGTTTGGAAATCCAAGGGCAGAAACGCAGACAGACGTGACGGAGGCGATAATAATAACGAGGAGTAACGCAAATGCAGTCTTAGATTGCTTTCTCATACGGTACCCCCGCCCGCCCGTAGTTGGTACAGTTCTTAATGCTGTCGCGTTGATGCGGTCGCCTTTCTCAGAGCAGCCCGAGCCAGAAGCCGCGTGGAATCCAGGATAGGTAAGGACGAAACCTCACTCGAAGGATACCGATGCGATAAATGATCATTTCGATCCTAATTCTGAAACTCGTTTATCAATAATCTTCAAACCTTCTTTTAGTAGTCTCCTCTTCTCTTTTATTATCCGCTTTTCCGCTTCATCGAGCTCATACGCGCCCAAATTACTCGAGAAGAAATGACACCATTTATAAAAATTATCGATTTTATCAAAGGCACGCCAGTCATCTTTGGGGAAATTGACATATCGTGTTACCTTTAAATGTGTTATTGCGTCACTTAGTATACTAGGAAAGAAACTCTCCGCTGCCTTATCTAATCGTTCGCGGTTAACTTTATCATTCGGATTATAATTCGGAGTCCCTACTAACTTAATATCCTTAAGCCCCGTCAGAAGATCATCACATTTTTCTAAGTTACTTTCTAATTCTTCCTTTATTGCCTCTAATTTCCTGATGGTTTCCTTATTCCAGTGATAATCAACGATAAATTCACTCACATGAAGGAAATCCCACACCGGATTATCACATTTATTTGGGAATTGCTCAATATTTTGAATGACCGCACGAATATGATTTTTTAAATCCTCTAATCCTTCAGGTGTATTCTCATATCCAAAGACAGCATAATCATTAACATCAAACGGAATTTTACTACTATGTTCTTTAACCATAACTGATGGCTTTCTAAATGTATGTCGAACACCTAACTCATACATCACATTTGGATTCGAATCGGTTAAATCCGCGAATACCATAGAGGCACCATATAATTCCTCAATAATGCCTTTCGTAATCGAACCTCTCGGCACCTTTATTCTATAGCAATCAATCCCGAACTCATACCATGCAGGTTTAAATAGCTTCTCAAAAATCTCGGTCCACTCATCTTCTGAATGCGTGGCCGACGTTGAAAAGGGCATTATTACAAAGCATTCTTTTATATCCATACGCGCACCTTATCGTTTAGTAGTTATTAATAAATTTTTTCGGTATTTAAAATTTTGCATTTTTCGCCATGCATATACCTCCAGCCGATTTGCATCCTTGGAATCGTCCGCGTTGACTCCTATATTCTCTAGAAGTTATCTGTATCACGTCTTATTTAACAGTAGGCAGTGCGAGGGAAGAAATGAACGAGCACGAATACGTCAGACATTTCATCGAACTCGTGGAGTTGGAACGCGAGGAGCAGATGCGGCAGCACGAGGAGGAGATGCGACGGCTGAGCGGTCGGGAGCGCGAGGATAAAGGCAGAGCTTTTCTGGGGATGAGAGGTAAATCGCAAGATCTGGGATTGGGCGGGAAGCACTTAGTGCGATTTAGAAAACAAAACTCGGGTTTGACGTTGCCGGAGAGTGAGATAGAGGTTGGCGATCTCGTTCTGGTGAGTAAAGTGGGCACCGCACCGTGGGATGACGATAATCCGACGGGGACGGTTGCAGAGAAGACCTTGTATTCCATTACGGTCGCGTTTGACGACGCACCGCCGGGCTTTGTGTACCGCAAGGATCTCCGAATAGACCTGTTTATCAATGATATCACGTTTCAAAGGATGATAGAAGCTCTAAATAAATTCAACCGGCTGCCGAGACGGCGAAAGGATAAATTGCTCGGTACCACATCGCCGGAATTCACCACGATTAAGGAGATCGAATTCTGTAATGAGGCTTTGAACGAAAGCCAGCAGGAGGCGGTCTTGCGAGGCTTAGCGGCACAGGATTTCTTCCTCATTCACGGGCCGCCGGGCACGGGCAAGACGATCACCTGCATAGAACTGATATTACAACTTGTCAAGCGAGACTACACGATTTTGGCGGCTGCAGACTCGAATGTGGCGGTGGATAACCTGGTCGAACGCCTGGACAGGCTCGGTGTGAACGTGGTGCGAATAGGGCATCCTGCTCGTGTCATCCCGTCGTTACGGCGCAGGAGCTTGGATTATCTGGTTCAGGAAGACCCGGATTACAGAGAGGCGCAGGAGCTTCGTGAGCGCGCGTACGAGCTGAAGGAGCGTATGAACGGTTTCGTCGTGCCGGAGATGCGCTGGCGACGGGGTTTGAGTAACGACGCGATAATGCAACTTGCACGCCAGGGAAGGCCAACACGGGGCATACCAGCGAAGAAACTGAATGGCATGCGGAAATGGCTGGTGGTGAAGCAGCGGGTGGACAAATTATTCGGCATGGCACGTGAACTGGAAGAGAGCGCGATACGAAGTGTTATCGAAGATGCAGAAGTGGTTTGCGCGACGAACAGCACGGCGGGTTCTGAGATACTCAAAGGCGCGAAGTTCGATTTCGCGGTTATCGATGAAGCGACGCAGTCGACGGAGCCGTCTGCTTTGATACCCATTCTCAAGACGAAGCGGTTTATCATGGCGGGCGATCACAAGCAACTGCCACCGACGGTCTTGAACGAGGAAGCGGAGCGCGGCGGCTTGAGCAGGAGCTTATTCGAACGGCTTCTGCAGTTGTACGGCGACCGGATACGGGCGATGCTTGAAGTCCAGTACCGAATGAACGAGGAGATAGAGGCGTTCCCGAATCGGGAGTTTTATAACGGCAAATTACGTGCGTATGAAGACGTGAAACGGCGGAATCTTCTGGATATACTTCAGGAATCGAAACTGACGGAGCTTGAGGATGACGATCTCAAGCCGTTTCTGTTCATCGACACGCAGGGCAGTGACGAGTTCAAGGAGCGAACGAGAAGAGGCTCAACCTCGAAAGAGAACATCGGTGAAGCGCGATTGGTACGTGATATAGCAGAACGCCTGCTAAGCCTGCGTGTACCACCGGAGGAGATCGCGGTTATCTCGCCCTATGACGATCAGGTATCACTCATGAAGACAATGCTCCGGGTAGAAGGCCTGGAGATAAAGACGGTCGACGGCTTCCAGGGCAGGGAGAAGGAAGTCGTTATCGTATCGTTTGTGCGGAGTAACAAAAGAGGTGAAATAGGCTTCCTCCGAGATTTGAGACGGCTTAACGTATCGATAACGCGCGCTAAGCGGAAGTTGGTGTTAATTGGCGATTCCACCACTCTTGAGCACGACGGATGCTACAGGCGGCTGATCGAGTCGGCGAAGGCGCGAGAGGCGTATAAACGGGTAGTACAGTGAACGTGCATTTTTGAAGACGCTCATTATGAAGAACCCACGGGTGCTTTTCAGTATGGTAAGGGTGATATTTTGAGGTCGAGACAACAAAGTTGAAGAGTAAAGGGGATTAGGTGTTTTTCGAGTTTTTGTTCTTATAGTGCTTAATAGATGGAATTAAGTTACCGATATCCGATTTTGTGGAAATTTGGATTTAGCTTCTAAGCTTTATTATGCGTCGACGCTTCTAGTTTTGAATTTATTCACAGCTTTCATTAGCTTCATTCCTGCACTCCAAGAAAGTTCATCACCGGAAAACTCACAACGGTAAAGGCCCTGAAGATTTGAAGGAACGTCGACACGTTTATCCCATACCAGAACCACTTTTTTATCATATAATACAAATGCCGCACCGATCTCAATGAGTACATTCTGATTAATCCCTAAGGTCCCATCATCTCGTTTCTCATTCTCATCCGCGGTCACACAAATAACAGCTGCATTACAATTTCTCATAGCAGAGAAAACCTTCTCAGGAACAGGTATTGCAGCAGACTCTTCTTCTTCCGCAATTTCATAACCAATGTCTCCCAACTCAAGCATCGTTTTTATTTGATCGACGATGTCCATGTTCTTACTATGAGAAATAAACACTCTAGGCTTAGATACAGGAGCTTTTTGTGTAATTGGTGGCTTAGCTTCTCCTTCACTAACTGTTTCCTCCTCTTCTCCAGCTTCCTCGATTGTTTCCTCAGAGAAAGTTTCTTCTGGTGTAAGCGATGCCTCTCCGACAAATTGCCCTAAAGGATCTCTAGAAACCTCAAGTCTGGTAGTTTGTCCTTTTCGATCCAGATAAAGCTGGCCTAAACCTGCTGCTTGGCACAAATGAAAAAAACAAACAGCTTTAGATTTAATGGTATTCTCATTATCAGTACCTAGAGCTTCCTGATGGTGGTCATGCCAATGAGCAGCAACTTCAACATTCGTGACTTGATCGAAATGTTGATGAAACATCCAATCAAGTACTGAGCGATATGGCTTGATATTTCGTAGAATTTGTGAATATATGATTTGTTTATTTTCGGGCTTTGCACGTGAAAGTTTTCGTCCTAATTCATCGAGCTTTAGACGATCACCTTCCCTTGTAATTATACCCCACGCAACATACGCGCCAATTTTGCGAGGATCTAGGACTTTTTTCCCCAAAGTTGCCTTTGCTTCATCAATGGTCGCTCCAGTCGCCTTTGTTTTTAAATAATCAACAATTTTCTGGACATCTTCTTCTGTAGTCAAAACAGGTAATGATACATTCATTTTTCCACACACTTTGAAAGTATATTCACACCACTATAAAAACCTTCAATATGAGTATTATACCGAAATTGTTACCAATACGTAATTTATTTTTATCACCCCAAAAGTTGATCATGATGTGATCATAGGATATTCACAACCACTTCTTCCGCCTGAAGTACACGAGCATTACGATGAGGATCGTGCCTATCACGAACCAAACTGCCGGATAGCCCCACCGCCAGCCGAGTTCCGGCATGTACTGGAAATTCATGCCGTAAATACCTGCGATAAAGGTTAAGGGAATGAAGATCGTGGCGATGATGGTCAGGACTTTCATCACCTCGTTCATCTTGTTGCTCACGCTCGACAGGTAGATATCGAGCATCCCGGATACCATATCTCGGAACGTTTCGACGGAATCAATGACCTGGATGGTGTGGTCATAGAGGTCCCGCAGATACACGTCGGTCGATTCCTGTATCAGCGGCGACTCACCGCGATCCAGAGCACTGATCACTTCCCGCAGCGGCCATACGGACTTTCTCAGAAAGATCATCTCCCGTTTCAAATGGTGAATGGTCTGTAACGTATCGGGCATTGGGTTCGTCACCAATTCCTCCTCCAGGCTCTCTATCGTCTCGCCCAGCTTCTCGAGTATGATGAAATAGTTATCTACGATCGCATCGATCAGCGCATACGCTAGATAGTCCGCTCCCACCTTGCGTATCCGGCCCTTACTATTTCGGATTCGTTCGCGTACATATTTGAACACATCGCCTTCCCGTTCCTGGAACGAGATGACGAAATTCGGGCCAAGGATCAAGCTAACCTGTTCTGCCTCTATTTCACGCGCCTCACCGTTATAATAAAACATTTTCAAGACGACGAAGAGATAAGCCTCGTGATCTTCCAGCTTCGGACGCTGCTCGGTATGCAGAATATCCTCGAGCAGAAGCGGGTGCAAGCCGAAATGCGCGCCGAGTTGCTCGATGAGATTCACCTCATGGAGACCATCAACGTTGATCCAGGTTACCGAAGGTTTATCCTTAAAGGGGAAGCATTCCTCAACGGATTTCGCTTCCTTCTCTTCAACGTGCGCTTCATCATAGTCGATAATGCTAATCCGTACCTTCTCGGCTTTCTTCTCGCCGACGTGAACGAGCGTTCCCGGGGGAAGCCCCATCTTTTTCTTTGCTACTTTTTTCAAGAGCCTCGGCATAACACTTCACCTCTCACAGCGAACGAGGGCAGCTCACTGTATGTAGCTCGTTCCGAGCGAGCTTATCGATCGTACCGAATCCCCAAAAGGGGTTTTTGATGGCGTGCCGAAGGAAGGGGAGGCACGAAGCGGGAGGGATACGCTCGGTTCGATGACGTTGCGCTCATACGTTCTCAAACAAGATAAGTAATGCCTTTTCACCTTTAATACTTTTTGTTTTATGTTTGCTTTTCTCTCCTTCGGGGATAAAGATTCCGTCGCCTGCTTTAAATGGTATCTCCTTTCCATTAAAATCAATCGAAAAGCGCCCTTCTAACACGTAACCTATGTGCCCTTTCGTGCACCAGTCCTCTTCGGAAAAACCCTCTGAAAATTCCACTAGCCGTACTTTATGGTCACCTCTTATATACGCCTTATATCGCACACCCGGTGCAGGGCTTTCCCACGCTATGTCTTCGAATTCAATTAAATAGCCGTCCATTTTCATCTAATGAGGTCTAAATGGCAGTCCATCATATTCATTTTAGTCCCCTCTTGCCAGTTCTTGGCCCGGTCGTGCAACTCACACCGCGAAATTACCGTACCATTCCGGCCTCTCCGGTGGCTTTGTTCTTAGCAGCTCCCGCCATTTTTCGTCTGTCAGTCGATCCTGCATCGGCTGCTTGAATTCGTAATAGCTCATCACCGGACCCGCACCGATTAAAATCCGCCCGTCGGGGACCTTGTACGCAACCACGATAATATCGACATACCCGACCCCCTCCTCCAGCACCTGTAACGTATTCCCGTCAGTGTGCACATCCGCAACGATGGTCGTCTTCTTCGCCTTCTCATCCACCTCTGCTATGACGTCATTCAACTCCTCACCGAAGTTCTCGATGAACTCGTAGTCCGCCTCGGTCAGTTCCTCATTCTCTAATTCCTTCTGCGAGAGGTCAACCAAGCGCTCTAAAATCGTTTCCAATCGCTCTAACCGATATTTCGACGTTTCGTCTAACACGTCCATGCTCTCCAATCCGTCAGTGGTCATTCGCGTTAACGCGAGCAGCCGATTGTAAAACTCAGGCACCGGCTCGATATAGCCAACTACTTTCTTCTCCGGTGTTGGCATCGGCATCCCTGATTCCACCATCGTATAGCTCTGCTTCGCGTACAGTATAGTATCATGCCGCAATTCAGTCCACGAGGCCAGTGCGGTGGTAACCTCTTTATCCTGCCACGCCGTGGTCTGCATAAACGTCGGATACCCCGCCCCGTACTCCTTCAGCAACGGCTGCAGCGTAAACAGCCAGCTCCAGTACAGATTCCTGTTCCAATCGGCATCGCTAAACGCGTTAAATTCCGCCTCTAATTCGTTATACGCCTCGTCATACCGCTTATAATTGGAATCGTCCAATTCGTCCAGTAACTCCCTGGCGCGATCGGAGCCCAAAAGCGCCATGACGTCCAACCCGCGCGGAAAGCCCCGTATCGGTCGACCGGCGCCGGAAATGACGAACGTAAACGGTTTTGGCTCCTTATTACCTGAATAGACATCCGTGTCCGTACCGACCAGATTAGAGAACATATATGAATCGGGAATGAACCGCTGGCCCATCAATCTGAATCCCTTGGTGTCCTCCAGGCATTGATCTGCCTGCTCGGGCGTGAAGGGCGGTAGAATCTCGCAATCTCCTGTTCCTCCGTATATTCGCGGCGCGCTATACTCGGCCAATTTCGCTTTCAAATCGCCCACGCGCTCTTCGGTTAATGCCGCCGGCTCGAACGTCCCCGTAAACACGGAATTCAGTGCGTCTCTATACTCGTACGGGCCTAAATCGTCTGAAAGCCCGACGTAGAATGCCGTTACGGAATAGATTCTGTCCCACTTATCCTGCAATTCCTGATTCCCGGTAAATTTCGATGCGATGAGTGCCGCACCCATCGTCTGTAGTTTCGCGTCTTCCTCGGAGACTATCCCTTCGGGACCGCCCTTAAGCAAAAAGCTCATTCGCCCGTACCACATAAACGCCTTGAAATAGTTCTTCAGCCTTTCACTGCGGGTATAATGGCCACGGGGGACGTACTGCGAGTAATCCTCCTCGTATCTGAAGATAGGCGATTCCACAAAGCCCGCATGTTCTTCTATCAACGCCAGTTCCGCTTCAACGTCTGCTTTAACGAAATCAGGCACCTCGAAGCTGTACGTTGCCAAATCCTCAGGCTCGAAATACGCACTCGCTATACCCGGATCTCTGCATTCCCATTCATCCGTACATAATTGATCTGCACGAGGCTGTAACAAACTCAGGCCAACCGCGAAATAGGCTGTATTCCTTCGCGCTGCCTCCTTCATATCGCCTGTGTTGCGGTTATAATCCTCCAGTGATTCGTTCAGCAGCGTCACACTGATATCCCAGATCGTATCGTAAAATTCGCGTTCCTCTATTTGTCGAAGCGTTTCGTCAAATTGGATATGGTACAGATGCAAGAGCGAATCCGAGGTGATAAAAAAGGGTATCTCTCGATCCTTCAAGGTTTTATACGGAGCTGTAATATCCTCCGTTTGTGAATAGAACGGGTTGCTGATAACGACAAAACCGTTCGCTTCCAACAGCCGTAACGCATCAGGGTTCAACGAAATTGTCTTAGAGAAATCATTGAAATTAGCGATCTCATCGGTTTCCAAAGGCAGGTTATACTGTGCCGTTTGTAAAGAAATGTCCAGCGCATCTAATGAATAAAATCCGATGAACTGCATCTCATCCCCCGCGTGAACACCGGATAAATCGATAGCCTCTGTTTGTAATGTGGCTAGTTCCTCTTCGGGTTGCGATGGTGATGGCGTCAATGTTGGCTGCTCAACGCATCCACTGAAACAAATTAAGCCGATAACTGCGAAGACAAGAATCCATCCAGAAACGGAAGATTTCGGCTCCATTATAACGTATGAAAATTTTATTCTTTATAAGCTTTTTTACTGCACAACACGACACTGAGTATAGTGAGGCGGATAGATACATGCTCAGCATAAAACCTCTGGCGTTCGATAGCTTTGGCGTGCGGTCTATGGCGACCTTCGTAGAGACCGATGACATTGCCGTGCTCATCGATCCGGGCGTATCGTTAGCGCCGAGTAGATATGGACTACCGCCACATCCGATAGAGGAGCAACGGATGGAAGAGCGCTGGGCTGATGTAAAAGACCACGCAGCACGGAGCGATGTCCTTATCGTTACCCATTACCATTACGATCACCACGACCCCGAAGAGCCCGAAGTCTACGAAGGTAAGATCGTTTACCTCAAGCATCCAACGGAGAAGATCAACAAGAGCCAAGCGGGCCGTGCTGCTCATTTCCTTGATCAGCTTGACGAACTACCAAGGTCCCTGGATACTGCAGACGGAAACGAATTCACGCACGGCTCGACAGTCATTACATTCTCACCACCGGTTTATCACGGCACGAACCCCAGGCTGGGCTACGTGGTCGAGGTAAGTATCTCGTGTGGCGGTGAGAAGATGGTCTTCACCAGCGATGTCGAGGGACCTTCAGTCGCGGATCAGGCGGACTTCATCCTTCAAGAAAGCCCAGACCTCCTGATTCTGGACGGCCCGATGACCTATATGCTCGGCTTCCGGTACTCGCAGAAGAGTCTGGAACTGGCCATCGAGAATATCAACCGGATCATAGCGGAGACTGCGGTGAAGACCATAGTAGTAGAGCACCATTTCATGCGTGATCTGAAGTATAAAGAACGGATCCCCGAGGTGTACGACTGTGCCGCTGAAAACGACGTGACGGTGATGACCGCTGCCGAATATAGTGGGCACGATTTAGATATGCTGGAGGCGAGAAGGAAAGAGCTGTATCGATAAGGAGCCAGAACCCTCCTTATCGACCCTCACAGCCAAAAAAGGGGCCGAGCCCCTTTAGCCCCTTTAATTCCTTTCCGCCGAAACTGCTACGGGAACGGAGAGCCTAAGCGCGCGAGAACACGATCGCTCCGTCCGAGACATCAGCTTTAATCATATCGCCGTCATTGAATTCGCCGTCCAGAATCTTCTTTGATAATGGGTCTTCGATCAGTCGTTGAATCGTTCGCTTTACCGGTCGCGCGCCAAACACCGGATCGAATCCTTGACGTACTATCAATTCGTTTACGCTATCGCTCACCGAAATCGTGAGTTTCCTATCGGCCAGCCGGCCCTGTAGATACCGCATCTGAATGTCCACGATCAGCTTCAGCTCCTCCATACCCAGCGGATTGAACGTGATAATCTCATCGATACGATTGAGGAATTCCGGTCTGAACCGCGCTTTCAGCGCTTCCATTACTGTATCCTCCAGTTCCTTGCCGCTCGATTCCTGTATAAACGGTGTGGCAATGTTTGAGGTCATGATGATCACGGTATTTTTGAAGTTTACGGTTCTGCCATGGCCATCGGTGAGCCGGCCGTCGTCCAGAATTTGCAGCAGCAGATTGAAGACATCGCTGTGCGCTTTCTCGATTTCGTCAAAGAGAACGACCGTGTACTGCTTTCTGCGCACGGCCTCGGTCAGGAATCCGCCCTCTTCGTAGCCTACGTAGCCCGGGGGTGCGCCGATGAGCCGCGCAATCGAGTGCCGTTCCATGAACTCCGACATGTCCATACGTACCATCGCACGCTCGTCATCGAAGAGGAATTCTGCGAGCGCCTTTGCCAGTTCCGTCTTACCGACACCCGTAGGCCCCAGGAATATGAAGGACCCGATAGGTCTGTTCGGATCGCTGAGACCGGCTCTTGTACGTCTAATCGCATTGGAGATCAAAGAAATCGCTTTGTCCTGGCCCACGACTCGCTGCTTCAGTCGTTCTTCCATATGGAGCAGTTTCTCGGTCTCGCCTTCACACATCCTGGAGACCGGAACCCCGGACCATTTCGCAATCACCTCGGCAACGTCCTCGCCATCCACCTCCTCCTTGAGCATCATCTGGTCTTTTTGCAGCTCTTGCAGCTTCTCATTCTGCGCATTCAACTCGTTTTGCAACTCGACCAGCGTGCCGTATCGGATTTGCGCCACGCGTTCTAAATCGCCACTGCGCTCTGCCTGCTGTTCTTCTATCTTCGTCTGGTCGATCTTTTCCTTGATCGCTCTCCTGCGCTGTATAACCTCCTTTTCGTTCTGCCAGCGTGCTTTGAGCTGGTCACTTGTTTCTTTTAACGCTGCCAGCTCCTTCCGGATCTTTTCGAGACGCTCTTTCGATTCCTTGTCCTTCTCGCGCTTCAATGCCTGCTCTTCAATCTCCAGTTGCCGGATCTTACGCTCCACCTCGTCGATCTCAACCGGCATACTATCGATCTCTGTTCGCAACTTCGAAGCCGCTTCGTCAACCACGTCGATCGCCTTGTCCGGCAGGAATCGATCGGTGATGTATCTACTTGAGAGCGTAGCTGCGGCGACCAGCGCGGAATCCTGAATCCGGACGCCATGATGCAGTTCGTATCGCTCCTTCAAGCCGCGCAGGATCGAAATGGTATCCTCCACCGACGGCTCGCGAACTGTAATCGGCTGGAATCGGCGTTCCAACGCCGCGTCCTTCTCGATATACTTCCGATACTCATCGGTCGTGGTCGCACCGACACAGCGGAGTTCGCCACGTGCCAAGGCGGGCTTAAGTAAATTCGACGCGTCAACCGCGCCTTCTGCCGCGCCTGCACCCACAACCGTGTGTAACTCATCAATAAAGAGGACAATTTGACCTGCTGACTCATCAATCTCCTTTAACACCGCCTTAAGCCGATCTTCAAACTCACCCCTGAACTTCGCACCGGCAATTAACGCGCCCATATCGAGCGCTAAAACGCGCTTATCCTTCAGCGTCTCCGGCACATCGCCATTGACAATCCGCTGCGCTAACCCTTCTGCGATCGCGGTCTTACCGACGCCTGCATCGCCGATGAGCACCGGATTGTTCTTCGTGCGGCGTGACAAAACCTGCATCACCCGTCGGATCTCATCATTCCTGCCGATAACCGGGTCAAGCTTCCCCCGACGTGCGAGTTCGGTAAGATCACGCGTGTAGCGTTCCAAAGCCTGGTATTTATCCTCGGGGTTCTGATCCCTAATCCGCTGCCCGCCACGAATAGACGTCAATGCTTCGAATATTCTGTCCTTGGTCGCGCCCAGTCCCTTCAAGAGCTGTGGCGACCCAGCATCCGTCTCATCGGCAATCGCGAGCAGCATGTGCTCGGTGCTCATGTACTCGTCCTTCATCGCTTGCGCTTCCTTCCACGCAGCTTCCAGCACCTTATTCAATCGCGGCGAGATGTAAAGCTGGTCAACGCCGCCGCCTCCGCCATAAACCTGCGGTTGTGACTCTAAATGCCCGTTAATACGTGACTTGAGCTGGCCAATATCAACCCCTATCTTCTGCAATATCGGGATAGCAATGCCTTCCGGCTGCTCAACCAGCGCTAACAATAAGTGTTCCACATCTATCTGCTGCTGATTGTACTTATCAGCAAGGTTCTTTGCCTCCTGCAGCGCTTCCTGTGCCTTTACAGTTAATTTATCAAGTCTCATTTATACAACACCTCCACTATAAATAAGAGTGGGGGGGTATCATATATAAAGTTTTGCCAATGCTCGGCTTTGTGTAGAGTACGATTATTATTTCGCTTCGTATTTTTGGCTTCACCCATACCTTCTATCCTCCCTGAAAAACTGACCGAGCATCGCTTCTGGTGGCGCTCTTCGCAGGAAAGCCTCCTCGGGGGTCTC
>Ga0307378_10006708_pt1 | contig 15678 bp, 18 predicted proteins | sample UN1MG_FD_202238 | JGI IMG/M metagenome (GOLD analysis project Ga0307378, IMG submission 202238) | Soil microbial communities from Risofladan, Vaasa, Finland - UN-1 | ecosystem: Environmental > Terrestrial > Soil > Coastal area > Acid sulfate soil | place: Finland: Risofladan, Vaasa | collected... | reverse complement strand
GCGGCCGGCCGCCAGTACAATCTCCGCATAGTTTCCTCCAATCCCGGCTAGTCGCGTATGACCCTTACGGCATCGCGCCGCGACTAATAGTTACACAACCCGCCCCGGTTTCAACCGCGCAGCCGCGTCCATTCGCGTTCAAAACGGTTCAAGTACGCCGCTACGACCGGGGCGAATAAAGAATCGGAGGCGCGGGCCTCCGGCTACCCTTTACTATTCGGGAGAGGTAATAAGGGACTACTGCTGCCAATCCAAATACAAACTCGTAGGAGCGAACTCCGCCTTCACGAGCCAATCGTACTCGCCGGTATCGAGGTCGTATAAAACGAGGGTTACTTCCGAATATTCGCAAGGCCACGGGTACTTCGCGAATAATACGATTAAATAACGGCCGTCAGGTGAAAAGCAGTGAGGACCCCGGAACCATCGACGGTATTCTTCCAACCACTTACCCTGGATGAATAGAATCCCGAAATCCCCCCTCGCGTAACGGTTTACGGAAAAGGAGTGAATACTCCTACCACGGCTTTTCCTGGTAAAGGCTATTCGTTTACCATCGTCCGATAAATACCTGCCGTCGAGTACGCCGTCTTCGTACGAAACCGGCACCGTTTTTAACCGACGACCTTTGTAGTCGTATATAAAAAACCGGGTTTCAGAAAACGCCTCTTCACGCTCCGATAGAAGGAAGAAACGGCCGCTGTCCGCTACCGCGTCTACGTGAAGGATGTTCCAACTACCGATAATTTCTTCTACTCTTCCCGACGCCACGTCCAATCTAAATACATGGTGTCTTATCGGGTTTTCCGGACTACCGGCTTCAGCCCATCCGAAGCCGTCGAATATGATCGTATTATCTACCGGCGAGTATCCGAAGCCCCCATTGATAAAAGGCCCTAAGAATAAATACCTTATGGCCTTTGTCTTTATATCATATTCCCCTATGAGGTACGCTCTATCGAAAATCGTCGGGATTACGCGTTTCCCTTCCACCGCCGGGGGTATGAAACGGCCTTCGAAATAAACCCGGTCGCGAGAAGGTGAACCGGCCCGAGGGTAAAAACGTCTTCTCACCCCTTTTAAAAAAAAGGCCGTCAGCTCGCGTTTGTCGAAATCCAAAAAGACGGCGTACCGTCCGTCGTCCCCCGATATCAGCGGCCCGCCCGCGGAGATAAGCAACACGCCGCCGAGGCCCGAAAACGCGTCGCGATTGTAAATTACCGAAGGCGGGCGCTTCTTCGCCGGCGGGCCGTCCTTAGCGCCGTCGCCGCCGCAACCACACGCATTGATATACGACATGAAAGAACCCGTCGATAGAATAATAATAAAGCCGCGAAAAAAAGAATAAAAGGCGTTTTTAAACCGGGGAGGGTTATAGGTGGGATTAACGTTTATCTTCCTCTTCATCGTCGCCGCCTTCGAACCTATACCCCTTTATTTTGCCCGTGGGGTAAAATAACACGTAGTCTAGTAAACCCGGTTCGTCTTCGACGCCATATATGCCCTTAAGATAACACCACACGGTCTTACCGCTGTATTTTACCTGCACCAACTCAAAATACTCCAATTCCTCCCCTTTGTATACCCCTTTACCGTAACTAAAATCGGTAAAGAAATCGCCCGTAAGAGCGTAAACCTTGGCCCCCAAGACCTCGACCCCCGGGTAATACCCGGGTATCCTCTCGGCCGTACAAGAACTTAATATAATCGCTTTTCTACCCGGCCCCACGGGCATAATCGCGTCGCAGGTTTCCGCCACCCGCGATAGCGGTAATCCCCCTTCGGCGTGATAATGGCCCCCCAATGTATAACCGTGGACGAATACTAACAACGTATTATACCGGCCGCCGTAATTAACCACCAATTCGGATAACTCCTCCTCGTCCCCGATGACGTGTCCGCCGACCGTAATACCCTCATACTTGTGGAAATAACAGCAACAATAATAAAAAAAGGCTTGGAGCGATTGGAATTTACGGTCGTTCCACATGCTCGACGATACGAGGAAGCCGATCTCATCCGCGGAAAGGTCTGTATACGTTTCCCCGGCAAAGCCCTTCTTACCTACCCCAGTTTCGGTGCCCTCCGTACTTAATCTCTTTTCCTCTCCCGCCTTTACGTCTTCAACAACCCGTCGAGCTAAATCTTTGGCCATAAACGTCGGCAAACCGCCGGCCTCGTATACCCTCCGTATCTCCTCTTCCACCCCGGGGGAATCCAATTGCGACGCCTGAACGGTAACCGTTCCATATTCGCCCCGGTCCCCCGACAACTTAATAACTATTTCCCGGTCTTCTACCATTAGATATTATACCCCCTTCTTAAACTTAAAGCAAATACGACGCTCTAAGGAAAAACCCGGGCCGGCTTCGCCTCCCGGGTTATCCTTTTAACCGTCAATTATTGTATCGACGTCTCGGCCGCTTCCTCGGCGCCCTTTACCTCTATCTCGTATACGATCTTTTGCTTCTCCTCCGCCATCTCTCTTCCTCCTCTTTCACGATAACTTCCTGTTCCTGGGCGATGTTCTCCAACCCCTCGACTACGGCATAAAACCTGGCCGCGTTGTAATCGAGGACATCGTCGACGGGGACTCGCAACCGGACCGCGACCTGGAGCGCGAGTTCCGCTAAGCCGCAGTATCTGGCGGCCCTAGCCGGTTTTTTTTTTACCCAGTACGAACCCTACGAACGATATAAGGGCATCCCGTAAGGATTCCGATATAACGCCCGCGTTCGGAACGGCCCGCACGAGCAACCGCCGCGCCGCCGCCTCGTCCACCTTCGGCACCCGGGACCGCCGCCACCATAGGAAGCGGCTTTCCTTGGGCTTTTGGTGGAGAAGCCAGAACGCCCGGGCGAGGATCGTAATGTAATCCCACTCATCTTTAATACCCGGGCCGAGCTTCTTCAGCTCCGCTACTACGGCCTCGAAAATATCCAACGGCGGGACCGGGATAAGGAGTTTCAAATACGGGTCCTCGTACGTGTAAACCTGGTCCCGGGCCAACCTCTTCAACTCGAGCCGGACTTGCCCGGCTCGAGGCAGGCCGGGGGCGTACGCCTCGATCATTTCTCGGACGTCGCTCGGCATCTCGCTCCCCGGCCTTACGTCCGCCCCCAACCGCCTAAGTTCCTCTTTGATATCCTCGCTCATCAGTCGAAGTAGATGACCAGGTCGCCGGAGGCGTCGTTGTTAACGCGGAACTCGCGCGTGAGGGCGTCGTGGCCCGCGCGCGTCGCGCCCAGCTTCAGCGCGCCGGTCCACACGATGTCCTTGGCGTAAATGGTCATCCGCCCCAGCGTGTTCGTCTCCAGGAACCGCTCGATGACGAGGTACCCCGCCCACGAGCTCGGCGTATCGGTGGGGCCTATCGTGACCTTGACGCCGGAGGTGTTGGCATACAGGTACGTCGTCTTGACCTCTTTGTCGGCGTCCGCGGCGGCGAACGTCAGGACCCCGCTCGCGACCTCGACCTGGCCGGCTATAGGACCGGTACCGGACGGGATTACGGTGAAGTACGACTTGGCCGCGCCCGTGCCGGTGTACACCGAGCCGTGGCCTATGGAGTCGTCGACGCAGCTCGAGTCGTTGGTCAGCGTCACCTCGTAGTCCGGGCTCGACGGAACGGTCCCCGCCTCCTCCTTGGCGACCGATATCCCCTGGCTCGTGGTGGTCGAGCCGCCGACCAGCGCCGCCACCAGGTTGGCGTCCGAGTAGTGCCACCCCACCGTCCCGCCGAACCCGCCGATGAGGGCGTGGTACGCGTTCTGGTTGTTCCAGTTCCCCTTCGGAATTTCGATCTCCTTGGTGTCGACGTTGAAGTTCAACTCGGCGTAGCCCAGGAACGGGTACTTGTTCGTGGTGTCGAACACCATCCCCTGGCCCACCAGCGCACCCAGTGCGAGTGCCATAATCATCCCCCCTGCTTAGGGTTATCGTTGATGAAACGTTATTATGTAATCTCGGCTTAGACGCCGCCCGGGACGAGGCCCGTCGAGAAGTCGAACCGCACCTCGACCGTCACGTTCTCCGGCTTCTGCACCACCTTGGTGGCGCTGGCGGCGACGTCGTACCAGGGCGGCCCGTCGCTCGAGATGACCGGCAGGCCGCGCCGCACGCCCTCCCGGACCGTCTCCACCAGGTGGCTCGCGAGGTCGCCGGCGTTCTCGTGGGCGTTCTCCTTCGAGCCGTGCTGTACGGCGGAGCGCACGACGGCGTGGCACACCGCCCACCCCAGCCGGTCGTACGTGTCCGTGCCCATCTCGACCTCGAACGTGGGCTGGGTGAACCGGCCGATGGGCGCGGCCTTCTCGTAGACGTAGGCCGAGCCGTACTCGTCCTTCAACAACTGGACGAGGTAGCGCTTCACGCGCTCGCCCGGGCTCTCTCCTATCGTTACGGCCATAGCGTCAAACCTCCGCGGCTGCGACGCGGTTGATTACGTTATGTGAATGAGGGGATACTACAAAAGGATGACGTGCGGGAGCGAGGTCGAGGCGTTATTTTTCCTCGGACCGGGCGGGCTCGAAAACCTTAATAGTACGGGTAAAACTGTCAGCGACGTAGACGGCCCCATCGGGGCCCACAGTTAGGCCCGCGATTGTGTATATTCGTATCTTCGGTTCGCCGAATTCGCCGTGGTCAGGGAAACGGAACGCTCCCAAGTATTCCCCGGAAGGGGTGAAATACTGGACCCGATAATTCCCGTCTGCAGGTACGGAATCGGCTACGAAAACAGTTCCGGCCGGCCCTACGGCGACGTGACTCGGGAGGTTGAATTCGCCGGGGCCGGGGCCTTCTACCCCCCACTTACCGAGAAATAAACCGTCCGCCGAAAAATATTGTATGCGGTAATTACTACTATCTGCCACATAAACGTTACCGTTCGGGGCGACATCCAAATCGGCGATCCCCATAAATTCGCCGTCGGCAGACCCCCAACGGCCCCACTCGGTTATTAACGAACCGCTAGCGGTGAACCGCCGGATACAATTATAATTATTATCGAAGCCGTTATCCGCGGCGTATACGGTATTAGAATAGCCCGCGGCCACACGGTCCCACCCCACATTAACGCGCGTCGCCTCCTCCCATCCTCCGAAATACGAACCGGAGGGGGTAAAGGACTTTACGCGCGGCGAGCCGCCTTCGGCGATATAAACGTTACCGCTTGAACCGACAGCGATGTCTCTGGGCGAATATAATTCGTACGGCCGGGAGCCCCCGGACGCCCAAGCGTCTATCACCGAACCTGACGAGTTCAATATTTTTAAACCGGGCTTACTATCTTTACCCCGCGTTTCGCATACGTAAATATAACCTTGAGGGCCGACCGCTAAACCCTTTACGTTACCTAGCCGGATTTCGTCTTCGGCTCCTCCGCCCCACTCACGAGCCAACTTGTAAACCGAAACGACGGCCTCGCCAGCCGACGAGTAGAACGCCGGAACGAGAAAAGCGAGAGTTAATATCAAACCCCGGCCTAGTGCGTATCTCATAACGAACATGACAAACCACTTGCCTCGACCGCCGTTTTAACGTAAATCCGTAAAAGAAAGGCGGTGCGAAAATAGCACGGATTGCAACATCCGACAAGTAGTTTTAACAGCCAACCGCGCATAACGGAACAATTACCGGTTATCCTTAAAGACATCACGATAATTTTTTAAAGATACGTCCAATGGACCGCGTCCCCCTTATTCAAATACGGACGGTATAACCCGACCATTTCCCCGATCTCATCTAAAAAATTGCGCACACCCGCGAGGTGTTCAGGGATGCCGAAAAAGCCCCTAATCGGTAAAGTCCGTAGGTCAACGCTTTTACCCTTCCAGTGGCCTTTGCCATCCGTCGCGTCGGTCTTTCCGCAAAAGTCCCCTTCTTGCGCGCCGGGTATTTTCGGTACGTGGGTACCTAAAGGCCGATAACACGAAGTGACTTCAATATTATCGCCGTATTTACGTTCTATCTTTATTTTATCCCGGAACTTATCCAGGACTGCTCTAATGTCCGGATGGATCCAAGCCTCCCAGGGACTGTTAGGGTTACCAACGAAATCATAACCTTCTCCCAGTTCTCCTAGCTCACGCTCTATGTCGGGTACGAGCGCCGCTTTTTCAACAACGTGTGCGGATCCTTCGCATCCCGGTGTGGGCGTAGTCTGGAACGGGAGTCCGGGAGGTGATACCCAAACGATTTCACCGGGGCCCCTTACCCTCGAATCGCCTGCGCCCTCCTCCGGCGGCGCGTTACCGGCCCCGCTCTTAAACGGGTCCCAGCCGCCGCCCCCTGGTTTCGGCACGGCAATAACCCGCCATCCGGTAGAAGTCCTTTCAACACGTACTACCTCGACCCCTTCCTGCCGCTCGATTTCTTCGCGGATGAGGTCTTCTTTCCCTTGCTCGGTGGTGAGCGTCGCCAGTAAACCCTCGAACGGATCTTCTTCGGCCATCAGTCCTCCCCGTCGATAAGCGGGAAGCCGTGCTCCGAGTGCGCGTCTAAACCGAACCGGCTATGCGGGCTCGATTTCAAATCGAAGTTCCCGACCGTCGGCGTCGGGACTGTCTTCGCCACCGCCAACGACAGCTTAATCTTCTTGGTCGTAACGTCGCTCTTGAACGCGTCCCACTCGTGCCAATACGTCGCCGCGGCGTTCCGCCCCTCACCGGTCCAGCCCTGCTCGCCGTACGCGGAGTTGATGCAGTGGTAGAGCGTCAGCGCCAGGCAGACGCGCCAGACGTACTTGTCGGCGCCGGGGTCCGTCAGGTCGTAGCGGTCTCTCAATACCGCTTCTACCTCCGCCTCCGCCCGGTCGCGGTTGGCGGTTACGCGCGCGTCCGCGCACAGGTCGCTCGTGAGGAGCGGATACTCGGTCCGCACGTCGCTTATATTAACCGGAGTCGTCCAGGCCATTATTCGTTCCTCCTTCTCTTGCTCGAGCCGCGGCCGCGGCCTTTGGCAGATGTCGCCTTCTTCTCAGTTGAACTCTTCCTAGCCGTCGCCGGGGGCGCCTTCTTGGCCGCCACCTTCCGTACCTCCAGGTGGCCCATCTCGACGCCGCGCTCGAGGCGCGCCATGTCCGCCGCGGCCTCGTCGAACGCGGTCCACTTGCCGGCGAAGAACCGTACGCCGCCGAAGACGCGGCCCCGGGCCCTCATGAGCGCCGCGCCGTCGCCCTCGAGCGTGCGCAAATATTCGTCCGTCAGTCGTCCCTCGTAGGTGGGCATAATAAATACCTCCTATTAGGAGTAACAGAACCCGCCGCTCAGTCAACGTTCCAAAAGGCGCTAAAACGCGCCAAAGGCGCTCGCCCGCGGCCGGGGGCGAAAAACGGCGCGATAAGCCAGGTACGAGCCCGGGCGCCCGTGGGCAACCCGGGCTCTTGTGGTTACGGTGAAGCGCGTTAGGCGTCGCCGACTATCGCGAGGTACCACGGGCCGTAGCCGAAGCGGTACCGCTCGTACGTCTTGGTGACGTAGTTGTCGGTGTGCTGGTCGGGCTCGAAGACGTTGACCTCGAGGTCGATGCGTTTCTGGAATATGAACGGCCTGACGGGCTTGCCGAGGTCGAGGAAGTACCAGGCGGTGGGGCTGGAGATGTAGGGCGTCTGGATGAGCGCGAGCTTCTCGAAGAACGGGTTGTAGCCGGCGTTCTCGGTGCCCGCGGCGCCCGGCGTGTTAACGAGCATCTCCCACGCCACGCCGGTATCGCCGATGCCGGTGACGACGTGGGTGGGCCGGATGTCGAGCGGGTTGCCCTTGGGGTCCGTGAAGGCGCGCATGACCTTGAGGACGTCGATGGCGTTCGAGAGCGAGGTGGATAGGGTAGCCGTCGCCACGGCCTTGCCCTGGTCGTCGTTGGACTGGTCGGCGCTGCCCGGGTGGTCGGTGTCGAAGAAGTACTGGCCGTCGTGGCACGTGGCCGCGGTGCCGTCGGTGATGAGCGAGCCCCAGTTCTCCTGGAGCTTGATCTGGTGGCCTATGGCGGCGCTCTGGAACTTCTGGCGGATGTAGTTGTGCCGGTCGTCCTCGACCATCTTGCGGTGGATGTCGATGGCCAGGCCGTAGGTGTAGTTGGTTAAGGAGTAGCTCTCGTCGTCGAGGCCGTAGTGGATGCGGGCGTCCTCGTCGATGCGCCCCGGGACCGGCAGGCGGCCGCCGAAGCCGTAGTACTCGGTTTCACCGTCGCTCGAGGTAATCATCACGGCGTCCTTCCAGGCGGCGTCCTGGTAGTACGAGTCCTCGTAGATGCGGAAGAACTCTTCTTTGCACGCCACCTCCAGCACGCGCGCGAAATCGCTCGGCGAAAGGTTGGGTCCTGCCACTAAAATTCACCCCCCTTAAATTGGGATTCGGGCAAGGGGCTTCGGCCCCCTGCAAGGGCCTGAAGGCCCTGGTTTACGGACAATAGTTGTCGACGGCGAGCACGGCCGTCGAGCTTAGGTAGTCGACGCAGCAACCGACCTTGCAGCCGGTCGAGGAACTCGACTGGACCGTGGCCGGCGTGCCGGAAGCGCCCTCGTCGCAGTAGAACTCGGTGCCGACGTCGGTGACGGCGGGCGTGCCCTTGATGAACTCGAACAGGCCCTTGCGCCACACCTTGATCTTGGCGGTGCCGTCGCCGGTTACGGTCTGAGCCGCGACGCCGGCGAAGGTCTCGCTGGCCAGGTTGGCGGCGTACGTCACGTACCCGGTGAGCGCTGTCGTGTCGTACTCGAAGACCGCGAGCGAGCCCTTGTAGATGGTAACGCCGCTCTTGACGACGTAGTGGGTATAGGCCGAGTCGTCGTTGGGAATGCGGCGCGGGTTGCACTCGTGCTCCGCGGTGATGTTTCCAAATGCCACTTACTTCACCCCCCTTTGGGTTTGGTATAGGGCGGCGGGTATGAACCCCGCCGTTACAATTGGCCGTAGAGCTCGCCGAGGCGGCGCTCGATGGCGGCCTCGTCGTAGCCCATCGCCTTCAGCACTTCCACCACTTCCGGGTTCTCGCGCGCCAAAGGCGACGGCTCCGCGGGGCGGCCGTGCTCCTGGGGCTCGCCTCCGGTGGGCGCGGCGTCGAAGCGGACCTCCAACGCCGAAGCGGCCTCCATCGCGAGGTCCTTATCCTTCAGGTATAGCTCGAGCCACTTGCTTTGATGGGCCGGCTTGGCGCGGCCCGCGCGGACCAGCGCCGCGGCGAAGCGGTTCGCCTCGGCCTCGAAGGCCATGCGGTCGTGGGCGGCGCGCTCGAGCTTCTCGAGGCGCAGCCTGTCGCGCTCGGCCTTGACGGCCTCGAACTCGGTCGCGAGCCGCTCGTGCCGACCGCGCAGCGCCTCGAAGCGGGCGCTCAGGCCGTCGAGGCGGGTCTCCATCCGGGCGACGTCTTTCGCCGGCGGGGCCTCGCCGCGGAAGCCGAGCTTGCCGAGGAACCGGGCCAGGCGGCGCGACTTAGCGCTTTCGGCCTCGACCGCGGCCTTGTCTTCCTCCGCGGGTTTCTCCCCTTCCGGCCTGGCCTCCTCCAGCAGCGCCTCCAACTCTTCGCGGACGCGCTCGCGGTCCTCCTCCGGAATCGGTTCGCCGGTGGACATCTTCTCGGTATCCAGCGCCGCAAGCGCTTCCTCCACGTGCGGCAGCGAGACGTTGCCTTCCGCGTCGCGGACCGGGAAGTGGCGCAGCTCGCGCGGGACCGTCTTGCCCTCCTCGTCGGCCTCGCCGCCCGGCTCTATGTAGGCGAACGACTCGTCGGGCAGGGCGTCGATATACTCTGCGTCCCACTCTGCCTCGGCCTCTCCAGCCTCCGGCTCCGGCTCCTCGGCGACGGCGTCGCCGGCGGAGAAGTAGAAGCCGCCGTCGCGGCGCGCTTCCATCAGCGCCTGGAAGCCGTCCTGCTCGCGGACGTGGGGGTCGAGGGTGAGGGCGACGTGGCGGATGACCTCGTCGTAGCGGCGGCCGCAGGCCGTGAGCACCGGCCCCACGCCGACGGATACGTCCTGGATGGTGCCGTCCACGATTTTCGCCGCGGTGTCCCCGTCGGTGATGTTGAAGACGCCGTAGAGCTTGCCGTCGGATATCTCGAAGGCCTCCACCCAGCCGGCGTTGTCGGCGGGATGGTAGGAGTGGTGGTACGGGACCCAGGTCTTGACGCCGGCGGCCCGGGTATCGTTCACCCAGTCCCGCAGGCGCTCGAGCGTGACGTCGACCGTCTTGCCCGGGTCGTCGGGGAGGACGTAGCGGCCCACGCGGATTATCTCCTTGCGGAAGCGCGCCTCGGCCTTGAGCGTCCACTCGCCCTCGGCCTCCTCGTACTTTTCTTTGGCCTTCTCCCAGGCGACGTCGGCGCACTCCTTCTGCGCGGCCTCGTCGGTCTTGCCCTTGTCGGCCAGGCAGGCGAAGTAGGACTCGCGCAAGAGCTCGTTGAGCTCCGCGGGAGCGTCCGGGCCGGCCTCGGGCGGTTTGAGCTTCTTCTCGTCGGGCATATTGAACCCCTCCAATTTAGATTATGGAAAGCTTGCCGGCCGCGCGAGGCGCCGGTGGTAAACGCTGTTATGGTTTAGTGGGGATTACGGGAAATGGGAAACTTACGGTGAGGAAAGGTTGTTACTTAATCTTCGTCTAAGACGGGGCGGAAGTACTGGATGCGGTTTTGGAGACCGTCGGCAACGTATACGGTGCCGTCGGGGCCAACCGCGAGCGACATACCGCCGGCGAATTTACCTTTACCGTGTCCTGACGAACCCCACATATTAAGAAAAGAACCGGTAGTTGAAAAACGTTTAACCTTCCCGTCCGTGCCGTCGGCCACGAATATGGTGTCGTCAGGGCCCACGGCGATGGCCTGTAGCCATTCGTTAACGCTCTCGCCGGGGACATGGGTATTCCACCCGCCCAGGTACGATCCGTAATATGTATAACGTTCAACCTTGCCCGGGATCGGGCCGATTACGTATCCGATACCCCGAGCGTCGAATTCCAAGCGCAACGGCGGTACTAACCGCGACTCGTAAGAACGGTCCAGGTATTTTTTGCCCAGGAAAGTCCCGTTGGAAGTGAAACATTGAATTCGCCAATTCCCGGCTTCGGCTACGTAGATATTACCGTAAGAACCTACCGCTACGTCGACGGGACGTTCGAACTCGCCGGGCGCCGAACCCTTAGAACCCCATTGTCCTAAAAACGAACCTGAACGAGTGAAATATTGTACCCTATTATTCCCCGCGTCAGCCACGTAAACGTTACCATCCGGGGCTGCCGCGACGGCGCAATTAACGCGCCAATCGCCCCCAGGTGGAATAGTAATCCTGTGCGGGTGGAAGAACTGACCATCGCCGATCCCACCCGAACCCCATTTCCCTATAAACGACCCGTTGCTCGTAAAGTATTGTACGAAATTCGCGTAATCGGTTACGTATATCGTACCGTCTTCGGCGACCGCGATATCTTCCGGCGTTTCGAATTGCGCCGATCCTAAATCGCGAGAGCCCCATGAACCGGTCAAGATATAATCGACCGGATACTTTTCTCCGTTTTTAGCGGTCGTACCGGCGCCGAAAACGGTAGAACTTAACCCGCAAACCGCGAGAAATATACGGGCGCGAAAGGCAAACCTCATATCGTCACTTAACCTTTCGGCGAACCACGAAGTTAGAGCCTATCCCTAGCTAAATCCCATATCGCCGCTAATTCGGTCGTCGCCCTCTCCTCTTTGAGCCGCCAGTGCGCCTCGTCGTCGTCGCCGAAAGGCCTATACAAACCGCACTCCTCGGCTAAAGGTTCCACAACGTCGTAGAATTCATGTTTGGATATAGCGGGTTCCCACTTGAGCCGCCACTTCTTCGTGGGTATGTCGATTGAATAACCGATCCAATGGCCCCACTTATCTCTCGTGGCGTCCCTTAGGCCATATTCGTCATAGTGTTCGCCCGTAACGGTCGTCCCCAAAACGCGATAACCGGAATCAACGACTATCTTAGGCCACGTCCAGATACCGCCCTCTTTAGGCCACTTCCCAGCCGAGAGACAGTAATTCGAAACCTTCTCCCACCACGCGCGCAACGGCCCGGTCAATTCCGGCCGCGTTAGCTTTTCCATCTCCGTAGTATAACTCCGGAATTCACAACAATCCGTCGGTATCGGGAAGAGGGCAGCTTCTATTTCCGCCACGATAGCCTTGACGTGTTCCCAAGAATCGGCGGGCCCGCAAGCACCCAAATCTACGGTTAGTTGGCCTTTCACCCGTTCCGGTAAAATATCAAGGTCCACGAACCGCGAGCCTATCCCGGTTCCGCCGCGTCTTTGGAGAGCGCGGCGCGCGGCCCTCTTCGCAACTGCCTTCGCCACCCCGCCGTGTAACTGCGATAGAAAGGAGCTTCGGCCGGGATTACAATGTAACGTGAGCGCTTGCTCTAGTTCCCGCGCCAGCTCTTCTTCGAGGCGATCCGCCGTCGCGCTGACCTTGACGGTTACCGTCTGCCCCATATCGGTCTCCTTGGGATTATAACTTGTCGCGCCTTATCTGACAAGGGAACGGCGGCGGCGGGGCCGGCCTCGGGCGGTTTGAGCTTCTTCTCGTCGGGCATATTGAACCCCTCCAATTTTGAATTATGGAAAGCTTGCCGGCCGCGCGAGGCGCCGGTGGTAAACGGTGGGATGGTTTAATGGGGATTGAGACGGGTGGGACTAACCCTCGAGTTGCGACAACCTGGCCTCGCCGGCTCGCGCGCGGTACGCGGTCTGGATGTCGGCGTCGACGCCCGGGGCCACAGTAACCTCGACGTTCACGGTGGGGGAGCCGACGCTCACGTTCGGCGTGCCGAAGTCGCCCGGGCCGAAGCCGTAGCCGGGCCGGCCGCCGGATAACAACCGCCGCATCCGCTCCTGCGTTACGACGAACTCCGGCCCGTGCTCACCCACCATCGCGAGCGTGGGGCGCGTTACGAGGCCTTCGCTTTGGAACATGCCGCCTATCAGGCCGCTCAACAGCGGCCCGACGCCGGGGATGAAGCTCAGCGCCGACTCCATGACGCCGCTGAGGACCGACGTCGCCGCGTCCGTCGCGAGCTGCGTGCCCATATTTTCCAGCGCGCCCTTCACGTCGCCGGACTTGAGGCCCTGGACCAGCCCCGAGGAGAGCATCCCGGAGACCTTTTTGACCGCGGCCTCCTCCTCGGCCTTGAGGTCCTTCTTGGGCAACTTGGGCTTCTTCTTCTCTTTTTTCTCTTCGGCTTCTTCCGGCGGCTTGGGAAGTTCGCCCTCCGGCGCGACGGCGAGGGGTTCCTCCTTGAGGGCGGCGAGTTTATTCGCGCAAACCGACGATCTCGTCGGTGGCTTCTTTAAACCCCTCTGAAGACTCCTTGGCCCCGCCGACCTCGATTCTGTACACGATCTGGCGGTTATTCTCCATATTATACCCCCTTATCATCGCGTTAAAGTATTTACGTATTTACTTTTTCGGACGGAAGTATTGCACCCGATGATTACCGAAATCGGTGACGTATACCGTACCGTCCGGCGCGATGTCGATACCAATCGGATTGCAAAACTCGCCCGGTACCCGTTCGGTGCTGTACTTGCCCCATTCCCCTAAAAACACACCCTCGGGGCTGAAATATTGAACGCGGCCGTTATGCGCGTCCGTCACGAAAACCGTCCCGTCTTCCGCGACGGCAATACCTCCGAGGCCCACGAATTCCCCCTCGCCACTACCCTTCTTACCCCACGCGCGGATAAAAGAACCCGCCGCGTCTAAAACCACGACGCGATTACTACCGGCGATATACACCGTACCGTCCGGCCCGACCGCGACGTCGTCGGGACTACGTAATTCGACCTCGTCGGTTATCCGCGGCCCCCAACTCCCCAAGTAAGAACCGGCCGCGGTGAAATATTGTACGCGGTTGTTCTGCTCGTCCGCAACGTACACCGTACCGTCTCGGCCGACGTGCAATCCTTCCGGATAATGGAATTGGCCCGCGTCAGAACCCTTAGAGCCCCACGCACCCAGGAAAGATCCCGACGCGGTGAAATACTGAACGCGGTCTCTGTCGGCTACGTAAACGGTTCCGTCGGGGGCGAAGGCGATACCGGAAGGCCAAAAGAAATATTCCGGGCTATCCAGCCATTCGTCCCACATCCCTACAGGCGAACCGTCGGCGGCGAAATACTGGACGCGGTGATTCCCGTAGTCGGTTACGTAAACGGTACCCGTCGGACCTACGGCAACGTACATGGGGTATAGGAACTCGCCCGGAGGACCGGGGATTATTTCGCTGAAGCCGTATAATTGACCTTCGTCGTGCCGTTCCGAACCGAACTCGCCCGCGTATTCGTAAACCCTGCCCGCCACGAGGTCAGCATCGGCGGCGTCAACATCTTTAACGACGGAATCCGACGGCCCTTGTCCGTTGAGTTCTTCCCCTGCTTCCGTAGTTCGGGACTTCCCGGCGCAACCGACACCCGCCGTTATAACTATAAACAAACTTGTTAAGATAGCCAGGCCGAAAGGTTTCGAGCCCCTTATCATCACATGACTCCCTATAGTCTCCCGTCGGTGCGTTTAAATAGCGAAAAGCGTAAATCCCGTACCAGATGTTTTTGCGATTACTATTATAGCAGGTTATGCGGGGGGGGGGGGGAAATTACCCGGATTACGGGAACATGTACTTATCGGCCGGCCGGTAATGGTGTTGCTCGATTTTGGTCTCATCCTTCCCTGTTTCCGTATCCGTAGCAGTATAAACTACGTCGCGAATCAGGCCCGCCGCGGTCGCCGCTTCGTGCACCTCGCCGGCCGTGAGGCGCGGGTAGAAAGACTCGCCGGTCCGCCTCTTCCCTACGTCCACGGCGTAACCGCTCCAATGGCCTTCCTCATCCCCCGAATCCTTATGTCCGTAAAGGTCTTCGTATTTTGTCCCCGCGGCCGCGGTAGTGCCCAATCGGCGGTAACAGGAGTTGATTTTAATCTTCCCCATTTTGGGGTATAAGCCCGGCTTCGGCCTTTTGAGTTTATTGTACTTATCGGTGCATTTCACGCATAACTCGTCGTACATCCGCCCCAGCGCCAACACGAGTTCGGGCCTTCCCCAAAGCAACTCCTCGTCCTTGCTGTAGTCGTCCTTGGTATTTACCTCGGCGATGCCGCCGGGTATAGGCCATAATTGCCTTTCCACCTCTGCGACGTCGCGTGGTTTTACTATATCTGCCCGTGCTCCGGGAGGTTCTTCGGTAACGCCGGTTATACCGAACTCGTTCGCCCACGACTGGACATATAAAGCCTCTATGTCGGGTAAATCTTCGTCGGTTACGGGTTCCCCGTTGTTAACCTTATCGCACCACATCTCCAATTTCCGCGCAACCTCTTCCGCGACGAAATTATCCGCATCGTTCAACCCCGCCGCGAGCTTCGTCTCCCAGTCCTCGCTCGTCCATACCTCTTCGGGTATGACTACGCTACCAACGGTTTTACCGTCGACTACGAATTCGACCCGGTATTCGGTACCCATTAGGTAACCTCTTTAATCAGCCGTTACGTACTCCGCGTCGTCACCGGCGAGCCGTTCCAATACCTCCGCGGCTGCGACGCGGCATAACGTTATTAAGTTGGAATGGGAACGTGAACGGGTTTGTACGGGCGCAAGGCCTTGCGCCCCTACTATCCTTCGAGCTGGGAGAGGCGGGCCTCGCCGGCGCGGGCGCGGTA
>Ga0307378_10006706_pt1 | contig 15685 bp, 17 predicted proteins | sample UN1MG_FD_202238 | JGI IMG/M metagenome (GOLD analysis project Ga0307378, IMG submission 202238) | Soil microbial communities from Risofladan, Vaasa, Finland - UN-1 | ecosystem: Environmental > Terrestrial > Soil > Coastal area > Acid sulfate soil | place: Finland: Risofladan, Vaasa | collected... | reverse complement strand
CATCCTTTTTCACCACATGGGATGAATATACAAACATTTAAATATGCTTATTTTCCACTCCAAACTATCAAGCCTATAACCTTTTTATAGACTTATTCTTAAGTGTAAGAATCAGGTAATGCACCCCCATAATGCTATCCATCCCTTGCACTGGAATATATATCTCTCGCTTTACTGCCCTTTCGCCACGAAAATACGTGGAGTTGGTAACCCACCGTGTTGTGAATAGCTGACCTTTTTTCACGTTTTTTATATAGGTTGTGTCCCTACGGTCCAGGTTGCCGTGAAGTTGTTGGGGAAGGTATCAAGAGCGTCTGACAGGTCTATCGAGGTTTTTATAGTGCCGGTCGAGTTCATGTTTAGGGTCAAGACATACACGGGGTATGACTCGTATTCCGCACCGTTCGTGAGCATGGTCAGATCGGCATAGACCTTGTCTATACGGGGTGCAGTATAAACTGTTGCAGTCACATTTACAAATGATACTTGTTTGGGTTATTAATGTGCACACATTTTTCTTTATGGCTATACTATAGTGGATTGTCATCTCCGCGTTAACGTTATTTGCCGCAAAATTCCACTACTCGACTGTCATACGATAGCTGATGAGTACGGTCTTTTTTAAACTTACTTCATCGCCGAGGTACGTTACTACAATATTGTCGTCACCAATCTCAGCATTTTGATAACAGGCATCAGGTCTATCATAATTTGACTCGGGGAGTAAATCTATGACTGTAGTACTATCAAATACAATGGGTGTGCCTTGATATGTACTAACATTGGATGTTGTTCCTGATCTTGCTATTATACTCTTTATTTCGTCAGGCGTCCCGAACTCGATTACCATTTTCCACCAATCGTTATCAGAATCGGTAACTATGATCATTATGATGTCGTCACCTAAATCTGCTGGCGCCACGGGGGCTTGATCAACGACTATATTTGAAATATTGATTTTAGTAATAGCTGTGCTGCTTGGTATATCCCACCATTGTGTTCCACTTGTCATTATACCACCACCAGTCCCCGAATACCCTCCTACCCCTCCATCTCCTCCTTCTTCGATTACTTCTGTGCTAAATGTTATCATGCCTGCGTATATACCAGAGAATGAACTCCACATTTCGGGCAGGCTTATCTCTTCAATCGCTGTGCTGGTAATTATTATTTTATTCTCTGAGAAAGATACCGTTGTATTTGTTGTATTTTTGCCTTCGAGAAGATTTCTCCAAATGTTCGTATAGTTGGTGGTTATCGTTATAGTTACGTTCGTGATATTTCCCGACACGGTTTCTGACTCCGCGTTATAATATATGGGCAGCCTTCCGGTTTCCATTGAAGATGACGAATAGCTCCCATTACTAATCACTAAATTGATATTGTCTCCGGATAGTAACGTTTGTTCGCACGGGGTGCTGTTACCATACTCGCCATAATCCCGTACTACAATTCCATGCTCATATACAAGCGTTGGGTGCATCGTAGTTCCTGATGCCGTATAGCGTATTGAGCATGAAGAATAAGTTTTATTGTACGCTACCCCTGACAGTGTATAATTAATCGTGACCGCCTGATCAGAGCTTACGCTTAACGTTCCCACCATCCCCGGACGAGGATTGCGAAATATACCCCTACTCGGATATTCGACGCCTAGCGGAATGTCACTCGATTTTGGGACACCAGAAATCGCCACATCCTCAATATCGGATGCCATGTACATCATCTCTTCATAAACGGCATCCACGTGATCTAATTCTATCTCTGTATTCCAAACAGGCACAGAATGGACCTGCACATAGGTGAGCATGCTGATGCCGACGGCAACTATCAATATAAATCCAAGAACAGGCGAAACCGCTCGTTCATCCCGCAGAAATTTTTTCCTATCCATTTGACCATTTTTATTTCTATTATTTGTATTTTCTCATATAAAATTGCCTATCCTACTCTATGCTAACCTCGAGCTCACAATGGTCATCCCCTTCGCACAGCCCCTTTACCAATCTCCCTTTTGCTGTATCGTTTACCGCTTCTACCAAACCTTGGGTATATTTACTGCATACGAGTAGGTGAAAAAAACCCAGCGTATCAGTAAAAGGACAGCCCATCAGACGGAGTGTAGCAGCATCCTCCTTCTCCTTCTCTTCCTCTTTTAACTCTGAGTTGACACCTGCGAGTATGCTCAATGCTCCAATTAAGGATAAACAAGTAGCACTATCTTTGCTCGTGATATATAACATTTACGAAAGGGCATATATAAATCTTTCGATAAAAGCGGCTTCATCCCAAAACTATAGGGCGTAACCTATGCCCAGCAGCACGTGTAATCCTTGTATTTCCACAAGGTATCAAATCGCAAATTGTGCATAGGGAATGATACTTATTTAGTATTATGCGAGAAAATGCCTCGATATGGGGAAGCCGAAGAGAAGAGTTTCTCCGCGTGTTGTCAACCAGGTGAATCGGGATCTCGATAGACTCCTTATTTTGTGCATAATCGGCGCGGTAAGTAGAGCAAACGTCCCATGGGAACGCAATTCGTTTGGTCGTCCATGTTGGGATCCAAGGATCGTTGCCGTCTGCTGTATCGCGAAAATAGCCCTTAGCCGGTCGTATGATGGTATAGAAGCGTACCTCAAATCTCACACCTTCGTAGCACAGCAACTGCATACCGAACGACTGCCGGGGCATAGTGTTATAGCGAAAGGAATGACGGAAATGCCTACATCGTATATTCGATTGATTTCAAGGCTTGTCCCCTTTCAAATGAGGCGAAGAGGCATGGATATTGCTGTTGATAGCTCTGGATTTAGTCTTAAGACGAGCAGCAAGTGGTTTGACATCCGAATAAAGCGTCAATCCAACAAGAAAGATTATTTCAAACTCCACATCGTCATGGACGTTGAAACGGGGATAATCTTGCATTTCTCCATAACGGATTGGAAAGGCGCGGATTCCAAAGAATTCAAACGGTTGATCAGAGATTTGCCCCGTCTCGGTAAGGTTGCGGGAGATAAAGCGTATTCCTCCCGGATTAACTGCCAGGTGGTGGCGGACAAAAAGGGCAAGCCCTTCCTCTGCTTCAAGGCAAATGCTACGGGTAAGGCAAAGGGTTATCCGGCGTGGCAAATAGCCTTCAAGGCATATACGGACAATCCCGATGAATGGATGGCCGAATATCACATAAGAAGCATCGTAGAGGCTGCGTTCTCCAGTCTCAAAAAGTGTTGGGGGCCCGATATAAAGAGCATAAATGGTTGGCTGAAACGTAGAGAACTCACGCTGAAAGTATTGGCGTATAATGTCAAAAGGGCACTTTATGTGGAAAGGGCAAAGGATCTGGGAATCCCCCTTTGGGCGAACTGCCAGTAATCCCCGCCTGGCATCCTTAGTGAACACCCAGAACCCCCAATTAGTATATCCGCTCTTCAAGGTGATATAACACACGCTCGCTAAAGGCGACAGGTATGGTGTCACCTCAATCTGTACCGACTTTTGGGATGAAGCCATACGATGCGATGGTTTTATATATACCCAGATAGTATAATTATCTATGGTTACCATATAAGGTAACCACAAAAGGCTATCTGACATCCACCCTTCGGCGGGGTTAATCCCGCAGAAGGAAACGATGGTTTTGATCAACCTTTTTCAGTTACATAAAAAATTTGGGAGGTGATATGAAAATGAAAAGAGAAAGAAGAAAATCTTTCGGAAGGGACAAGCGTGGGGTTTCCCCGGTCATCGGTGTCCTCCTTATGGTTGCCGTGACTGTAATAATGGCAGCGGTCATCATGGCATGGTCTTCTACTGTCTCCACACCTGAGACGCCGAATTCGTGTGGAGTAGTAGTTAGCCGCCAAAATTCAACTTTACTACAAATGACAGTGATGAGCATCCAGCCAGTTGGAGCAAGTATAGCTTCAATAAGCTGGGCTGGGACTGATGTAACTCTGGGTAATATGAGCTCTCCAGGTGTCGGCAGTACAAGTACGATTACAGTGAATGCTTCCCCCGCATACTTAGTAGTGACCGGCAACTGGGCTGATGGCACCACGAGCGTGGTATACAATTCGAGAATATAGTATAGAAGAGAGATCGAGTGTAGATTGGTGAAAAAAGAAAAGATTTTTCACCCATTCGTGTGTTTCTTATGGTCCGAAAGGAGGTGGTTGAGGAAGAAAAAGGGGAACGAAGAAATTTCTAAAGCTGGTAACACAATTATTGAGCGTTTAGGGGAAATCGGATCGATACTATTAGCATACGCGTCGTTAGTGCCGGAACACTCATAACCCTTATAAGCTGTATATGATGAAGATATGATGAAGATGCGAGATACAAGATGCCGGACAGAGAACAGAAGTCAGAGTTCTGGGTTCTTTTCTCTCCTCTGCTGATTATTTCTGCTAATTTGAAGAGAGCTGAACTTGTATGAATCATGAACTGGAACGGCTTGAGGGGAGATAGTATCTGCTCAAAATTCGGTGTAATCCTGGGCTGATGGCATAACATAGATTTGGAGAAATCGTGGCCTTTAAGATATGCACGATATGTCTTCAATGACACGTATTTTAATTTTTTGTTCTGCTATGACCTTGCAGAGGGATATACGAAAAAATAATCACCGAGCTAACCTAACATAACTATTAAAATATGCGAGAGAGAAAAACCAGGGGAAAATTACTTAAAATACTCTGGGAACGGAGGGTATATAAAACCGGTGGCCGAGGGGTTCCACCTGCGGGTAGCGAACTCTTGATGGTTATGGTATGCCTTATTATGGCAACACTCGTTCTCACGTGGGCATCCCGTTTAGAGCCGCCGGATTTACCACAACAAACCACGGTCAATTTAGTCCGTCTCGACAGGTATACCGTCGCATGCACAATCCATACAATTTTACCGCCTGATGCACGTATAGATTTCTTAACGTACACTAATGCAACCGGGACGTTCATTCTGAATCAGATGGTAAATGAAACGGAGCCAATAAACGATGTCGGCGAGTCCGGCATAATTTACGTTCGCAATTACAATGAACACGTCAAAGTAGTAACGGTGTTTTCTGGTGATGATGGTTCAAGCAAGAACCAAACGGTATTTGATCGTGTAATATAAGTGAGATGCAAGATACAGGATAAACACGAGATTTCACAAGAAAGTTCCACTTATATGACAAATGTGAACGCAATATAGGCGGTCAAGAGCATTATAAGGGAATGTTTTAGCCCCAATCTCACATTACCTTCTCCCATCGTCCCCGCTACAAACCCCGAGAAAAAACCTAATATCGCAGAAGCATGGAAAAACAGCCTTTTAGACAGTTCCACGTCAATATCGCCAATTGAAATCCCGGTTTGTGCCGCTGCCGCTGCTTGCTCCGCAGATGACACTTCAGGTACCCCTGATAAAAAACCGGTGACAACAATGAATGCCACGTAGAGGAAAATGAAAAAAGTAATATAAATAACAATAATCTGGGGTATCATAGTGCTCCTTCTTTCCTGGCTTAACGTCTTGCTGACTAACACATCGCTTGCAGTGATTGAAAGTGTTTCCTTGATATTCCCGCTTGCCTTGCTGGCACCCTTGATAAGCGTTGCCGCACGTACAATTGCCCTTGTTCGTATCCTTTGTCCAAATCTGTCCATGGCTTCTGTTACACTACTCCCCCATTTGATATCTCCATCTATTCTCCTTATCTCGGTATTCAAAACACCAAGCTCAGATGTGCGCAGTGAAGTAATTGCCCTTGGTAATGTCATCCCGGACTCGTGTAAACTCGAAAGCCGATCTAAAAACTCGGGGAAATTATCCCCGATCTTCTTAACTCTTCTAAAATAGATTTCTGTAAATACGCTGTATGCCGTTAATGCGATGAGCACCGTAAATATAAGATAATCATCAATTGCAGATATAAACAGCTTGCTATCTGTTATTGGAAAGCATTTGTAAGCAGCCATTGCAAAGAATAGCAGGCCTAGAGGCACAAATATATATAACACTTTTTCTGGTTTTTCAATAAACACCCTCAGTGGATCACTCACTATCTGCTTCATGTGAAATCTAAAATCTGCTCTTTTCAATAGTTCTCGTTCCTCATCTTTAAGCTCTTCCTCCCCTTCTTTTAGTTTCACATCTATTAATTCTTGTCTTTCCTCCTTCTTTCCTGCTTCAACCACCGAAAACTCTTCTCCTTCAACAATCGAACTCAATAAGAGGATAAACATCAGTGCACTGCCTGGAACGATGACATAGATAATTATCGCTAGCAGAAAATAGTTAGTTCCTCCAAGTATTCCCAGTACCATGAGCAAGGTAATGATAAACAGGGGTCCTGCTGCAAATGCCGAGATATACACTTCAGAAAGAAGACTTATCATCTCCATAAATTCCCGGTTCTTGTGTAACGCTATTACCCGGTATTGTTCCGATTTATTAGAAAAGAAATCAGGTAAACTTCCTCCACTGCTGATTACGGTAAGTAAACTCTCCAAGAAATTCTTGAAATTATCCGAAGGCGTATTTGACATCGCATTTTCTATCGCACCTTTTATATCGCAGTTAAATACCTTGATATCCTTCATAATCATATCCATCTCAGTGGCTACCTCGCCATACAAGTCTTTATTTTTGCTTAGTATCTCAAAAAAACCGATGATGTTTCCACCACCCCTGCTCAAGGCATGCAAAAGTGCTATCGCATTAGGAAGAGAGATATCTATCTTCCTCGCCCTCAATCTTGACAGAAATGGGGGATATGACATAAAAAGTTGATAGACAGAGAGGGCAAAGAAGACGGAAAAAGAAGGCACAAATAGTATGTATGCGTATCGCCCGAAAAAGGATTGTGCCATTTCAAACTCGTTTAAATATACGTATCGCCCGAAAAAGGATCGTGCCATTTCAAACTCGTTTAAAAATAGATACGTGCTGATAATACCACACGGAAAAGAAAGCACGAGTGATATTAACAACGCACGTGACATATAAACATCAAATGGCACACCGATTCGTGCCTGTCGCAATGTACGCTGCAGTTCTTTGTATTTTTCTCCTTTACCGAACTTACCGAAGATACTATAAGCGAGCTTATCAATCGTTTCTGTGCTTACAGGTACACTCATATTCTTTCACACTCCTACCCCGCTCCCTTCCATTACGCTCACTGATTCCCCTTCTACTTCACTTACCATTTGCCCAAGCAGGGTCATGCTATCTTCTTCGATCGACCTCATTACACCTTTCGGGTCAATCGAATACGCATGCACAATCTTTGACACCACTTTATAATTTGTGATATTCTTATCCACCATGTACTCTAATATCCTTTTTCTATTCGCAAGCTCTTTATCTATTGTATCTTTACTCCAACCACGCAAGCTCATAATATCACCTAAAACTTTTGAGCCACCCAGCTCTTCTATTATATCCAGAGCGGGATTCCACACATATAATTCCTTTATACTTATATCGCCGGTAGCATGGTCTATACCGACAAATTCCACCAATCGATCCACCCTGCGAACCCTTTTCCTGCCTATATACGTTTGTATCTGCACCAACATGATATCCAAAGAATGCAGCATCATGAGTGGAACGTTAATCGGGTCGCTCAACAGACGATTTACTGCCGCCTGTACGGTTCCTGCATGCATCGTTGAATAGGTGGTGTGTCCCGTGCTCATGGCCTGGAATAGTGTAAACGCCTCGGCACCTCGCACCTCACCCACGATAATAAATTCAGGTCGTTGCCTTAACGCTGTTCGTAACAGTTCGAACATATCAATAGATGCTGCTTCCTGACCTACGTATGCTTCTCGCACCACTTCCGCTATCCAGTTCTGGTGAAATAGTGTCAGCTCTCTCGTATCCTCAATCGTGATGATCTTTGATACCGGTGGTATAAAGAGCGAAACAGCATTGAGTGAAGTCGTCTTGCCTGATGCTGTTCCTCCTATAAATATCATGCTTTTGTTATTTTCCACGGCAAGCCACAAATAAGCCATCACAACAGAAGAAAACGTGCCGTAACTGATAAGGTCAGGCGGTGTGAACGGCTCTTCTCTAAACTTTCTGATTGTAAACGAACTCCCATGTGTTGAGATTTCACGCCCAAGTATGGTTTCCAGTCGTGAACCATCCGGCAATCTCGCATTCACTATCGGGTAGCCAGAAGAAATTGATTTTCCGCCCAACTGTGCTAACTTTATCACCATGTTATTTAATTCTTCCTCATTGAACTTCATGCTCACTTCGACGTTTAACCATTTACGATGGTACAAAAATATCGGGACACCAACCCCATCACAAGATATGTCCTCTATTCCAGGGTCTCTCATTAAAACATCGAGTTTACCATAACCAATATAATCCTTCTTAAGGTAATACCAGATTTTATAAAACGATTGCACCTCTAATTTTATACCATAGATATCCAATATTTTAGTGTATTCCTCATGTAGAATAGCTTCTTTATCCATTCGTTCAAAGTCAATATCCAGGTGCATGAGGGAATCCCTCAAGTTGTTGTATATCCTTTCGAGTAATTCCTTCTCGAAAGCCGTAAGCACTGGTTCGGAAATAAAGTAGAGAGATTGATGCGTGTTTTCATGGTACAGGATTGATACAAATGCGAATGGCTCATTTATCCAATGCCGTTCCACCTCTTCATAGTCAGGTAAGCCATTAAATGTTACCAGATCTCCGTAAGTAGAAGTATCATAAACAAGTATATCCCTACCTTTAATTCTGCTCGCGGTTTTCCTCTTGGTTTCGGTATATTTGTTTACTTTCTTTTTTCCACCTGCCACACCAATCGCAGCAACTGTTATCTTATTCAGGTCGGCAATTGCTTTTTTCAGTTCAGCCTCTGCTCGGCTTTTATGGTCCCGTATCTTCTCCAGATCGGCTCTCGCTGTATCTTCCTCTATTTTCGCCATTTCGAGAGCTTCCACGTCTTCCTCTATTTTCGCCCTTTCAGTAAGTGCCCTTTTCCTTGCAACTATTTTATCCAGACGCTTCTCGGTTTTGGTTATACTTTGCACTTCAAACAGTGCCTTTTTCAGTTTTTCTCTTGCACTCCTTAGCGCTTCTTTTTCTTCTTTCTTATTCATTTATGCTGGCGATAGGGATCGTATGAGCACATAAAACTGGTAGGGCCATAATCAATATTTCTGATTGAGTATTTTCGCCACAAGACATTGAGCAATTACCTATAGTGCTATATTTCTGTCGCAGAACGTCTGTATTGTACTGGATAACACGGACCCTTTGTTTTCTTCTAAGAGGAATATTACCCCGTAGACGTCGTGTATTTTCAATTTTGTTGTAAGATTATGCACAAACATACCTAACCTTGTATGCGTGTTATACAGTTGCAGCGATGCTAAACAATCAAGCAGCAAAAAGACTTTTTCTTCTCCTACCGTTTCTTTATTTAAGCGTTCAATTGCTTGTGTGAGTGCAATATCAAGCGAGGTTAGATCAGAAGGATTGTTTATAAAGGCGACATTTGGCTTCTTCTCATCCCCTGTCGGGTTGTGACCCGAAAATAGGGTGATGACGTCAATATAGTAAACGGCATCGGGGTCTAATCCTCTACTTCTTAATAATTTGATATACCCGGTAGCTGGACGATCTCCACATATGACGATGCCTTTCATCTTATTTTTTTCTATCAAGGTTCTGAGTACCGCCAAATCCACTTTTAGAAGCTCCGTAGACTTTACAGTAATTGAGACGGGATTTTCCAACAAATTTCTTGACAGTTCGTCACGGACCTTTTGATATATCTCAGCGTCAGGGTCTGGTTCAGGTATGCCCTTGCTCTCAGTCAAACCGTCGCCCTCTACTACGGTTGATAATGGAGGTTCACGTGGAGGTTCAGACAGTACAGTTTTAATCTGTGGTGTAACCGTCCCAACCATAATTTTTTTCTCTTCTAAAGCGGGTTCTGGCTCACGCTCTTCCCCCGGACCCTTCAATATGTTTAGACTGAATTTATGTGGCTTCGCTTTTTCCACTTTGATTTTCTGCTGATTTTCTTCACCCATGTTTCTCATCTCACTGACAAAAAATATTTAGTTAATAAACGGCTGACTTGCTGTGTATTATTATACCTTTCTCTGTTATGTCGTATGGCTTGATTTCTTTACTGTGATTTGACCATCTCATCTTTGTCACCCAAATGGTAAATACCATCCGGTCCTCGCTCCCTCCTGTTATTGGCGTGGTGCGCAATAACATTACACCATCCACCACGTATTCCATCAAGCCAAACCATGAACTGCGCCCATCCTTCCCCACTTCTGAGGTGACCATCGTAGTAGCCCCAGTCTTACTAATAATATTGCATAACTCAAAGGTCTGCACACGTCTATCATGGTCAGTTTCATACATTATCTCTAATAAGGTGAACGGGTCAATTGCCACACGACTCACGCTATTAGAATCAATGAGCTTCGGCATTTCGCTTTTTAGCCTCGCCATCGTGGCACTTATATCAAATACATCGAGCTTGAGTAATAATAAAGTCCCTTTATCTACGTATCGTTGAAAATCCCAGCCATATCTGGCTGCAGTTTTCAATATTTTTTGTTCGTCTTCCTCCAGACTGATGAACAGACATGATTCATCCTTGACCAGGCCGTCCCATATAAAGTGCAATGCACAAGTTGTTTTCCCTGCCCCCGCAGGTCCCATTACTAAAACCGTATGCCCGGCTGGTATGCCTCCATTCACCATTTCATTCAATCCTTCTATTCCAGTACTAACTCTTATCATCCCTCTATCCTTTATCTATGCCCTGAAATTCTTCGTACATTGATTACTACAAAACCATCCGTACTGGTAACAGTAGTGTCAAATTTTATTATATTATCTTTTTCCATGTGAGGCATCAATCCCCTGAACTTCTTCACATACATCGTCTGTTGACGCTGTGAGACTCCCTCCTGAGACCACTCAAATATAAGTACCCCGTCAGCGCAGTCTGCTATTTCCTCTTCTTTACTACGCTCGAATATATCCGCGGTGAGCAGCCCATAAATAAGTCCATCCCATCTTTTAGAAACTCGTTGCAAACCCTCTAAAAAGGAAACCAGGTCATGCCAGCGGATTGTGTCATAGCAGGCTCTCACCAGATTCGTGAGTGAATCTATAATCACCAGGTTATTTGGCGCTTGTACATTCAAAAAGCTTATGAGCTCCTCGAGCAAACCCCTTTTTCCTCCCTCGCTCTTTAGAATTGATAAACGTAGTTCCTCTTCCTCTGCTATCCATGACGAAGGAGCGATTGAATCACGATAATATAAATACGAGAAATCTTTGAATACCAGGTTATCTCGAATTACCGTAGCGAAACTATCAGGGAATGAGCGATAAATCTCTTGTATAGTGTCCCTTTTTGAATGCGTGAACGATACATAACAGATACCTTCCGGAACTTTAAAATATTCTTCTTTATTTAAAGTTCTCTCAACCTGCTCTTTTACCGTTCGATAGAGCTCTGGCTCAGATTTTATGCGGGATAACATGACCGCAGAAGAAATGGCGAACTCGACACCCCCGGCTCCAACGTCAGTAAGAAGCAGGACAAATGACCCTGAGGGAAAACCACCCCGTATGATCGTATCCAGTGAGCTAATACCCGATGGTATCTTACCTAATTTAATCTTAATCACCCCCTTCTTTTGCCATTCCTCGATCGGTCTTTTTGCATAGTATACACCTCACCTAAACAGATCCAAAATACTGGTACAACTTAGGAATAGTAAAGCGAAACGTGCGGCCTTCACCTGTTTTGCTCTCAACCCCGATGGTGCCCCCGAATTCGGTGACGATTCTCTTGCAGATAGCCAGACCAACGGCTACGTTGCCGAATTCCAATAGTGGCGTATCAACGAGGTTGAAGATTCTCGCCTGATTTTCTTCTTCGATGCCAATGCCATTATCTTTCACCATGAAGAGGTAGTCATTCTCTTTTTCACGATCGTCACAGGAAACTTCTACTCGTGGCTTCTCAGATTTATTGAGCGTCAATCCGTTCTCAATTAAGTTGAGGAGGAGTTCCTTCATCCAGACCCGGAAGGCGGAGATGGTTGGCAATTGACCTGTGGCGACTACTTCTCCACCACACGCCGCAATCTGCGCACTTAACTCGCTCGTTATCTCGTTCAGCAAGGCATTCAAATCCACGGTCTCGACCTCAATATATCCCATACCGATGCGAGAGAGGATGAGCAAGTCCTCGATCAGCTCTACGATCCTCGAAACGGATTTCTGCAACATAGCCAGCTGGTTTTCTCCTCGCTCGTCGAGTTTATCCATGTACTCATGCAGTACGAACTCGCTAAACGCTTGAATAGTGCCGAGTGGATCCCGTAAGTCGTGCGATATGGTATAGGCATAGTTCTTCAATTCACGGTTCGCTTGCTCTAACGCCTTCATGGAGCTCCTTAACTCGCGGTCTATCTTGTGCTTGTGGAGAGCGATATCGATGTTGGAGTGCAGTTCCCTATCCTTGAACGGTTTGAGGATATAGCCATACGGCTCGGTTATCTTTGCACGTTCCAGGGTCTCGTCATCGGCATATGCGGTGAGATATAAGACCGGGATATTATACGCATTCCGAATTTGTTCTGCGGCTTCGATGCCAGTCATTTCCCCTTTTAAATGGATATCCATCAGCACCAAATCGGGGTGTGTCTCTCCCGCTTTTTTAATCGCGTCCTCGCCGGTATCAACGACAGCAGGGACAGAATAGCTCAATCTTTCCAACCTCTTCTGTATGTCCATTGCTACAATACCCTCGTCTTCAACGACCAATATCTGTGCATTTGCCATTTTTTTCTGCCTCTCTAAGTACTTATTTTGTAAATGAGATCGTAAAGGTTGTTCCCGCACTTCTATCAAGCTCGATAGAGCCATCAAGCTGCTTGATCAACGTGGTTACCAATTGCATACCTAAAGATCTTGTGGCTCGAAAGTCCAGATCTTTCGGGAAGCCGACACCGTTATCGCTGAAACGCAATGTAAGAGTATCACTATCCGAATGAAAGCTGATGGAGATTTCGCCTACTTTGCCCTGAGGAAAAGCATGCTTTATAGAATTTGAAACCAACTCGTTTATTATCAAACCACAGGGAATTGCTTTATTAATGCCCAGTAAAATATTTTCGGCGTTTAGATTCAGTTTGATGGTTTCACTGTCAACTCCGTACGAACCGTACAAATCAGTTACTAATCTCCGAATGTACCCGGCAAAGTCAATGTTTTCCAGGTCTTCGGATTGATACAATTCCTCGTGGATAAGTGCCATCGAGTTTATCCGATTCTGGCTTATTTTGAACGCCTCTAAGGCTTGTTCATCTTCAATATGTTCAGACTGAAGGTTGAGCAGGCTGGAGAGGATCTGCAAATTGTTCTTGACCCGATGGTGAATTTCCTTCAGAAGCACTTCTTTCTCTCGTAGTGATGCCTTAGTTGCTTCTATGAACCGCTTCCGCTCGGTGATATCGCGAATAGATATCAGGTAGGCATTTTCTCCATCCCATTCCGTTTCTGTCACACGCATTTCCCCTACGCCTATTTCTCCAACCCTGCGGACAATATCAATCTCCATAGATTCACTTGCCATAATAGGAAAGCCAAACAATTCACCCAGAAGTTCCTCTGCCTTGCGGCCAAACATGGATTTCAAAGTCGTATTGACAAAACGCGCTACTCCTTCCCGGTCTGCAACGATGATGCCATCAGCGCTTCTTTCTACTATATTGTGGAAGCTTTCTCTACTGACCTGTAGCGCCTCCTCTGTCCGCTTCAGCTTGGCGATGTATTTGTCCTTCTCTTTATTTAATTTTTTTAATTCTTGAAAAAGGGAATTAATAATTATTTCTCGATTCACAACTCCAACAGGCATTCCTTCCTTATTCAAAACCAGGAGAAAGCTTACTTTTTTCCCTTCTAATACTTTTAACGCCTCATCCGCCAAAGCTTCTTCCGATATACTGCCTACTGGTTGTATTACGGAGTCCAAGATAAGCCGCGAGGAAGGATAACCGACAAGTTCATAGGGTGTTACCATTCCTTTTATCTCGCCTTCTTCTTCTTCGATCAGTAAATATTCAACATTCGTCTGCTCCATTACTTTTATTGCTGCCCCAACACTCTCCGAAGAAGACAATTTAGAAAAATCCTTCAATATTTTTTTTATTGGTAGCATTTTACCCTGCAATACAATCAATCCTAGATCTCTCTTCTTATTGCTATTCTTATGTCACATTTTATGGTTATCATACTCTGCTCAGTCATAATTGCCTTTGACTCTTCAAGTATTGCCTTAATTAGTGACTCTCTGTCAGCCCTTAAAAACAGGTATTTTTTAACTAATACGCCGTCTATTAAATCATCCCCTGGTTGGATAAGTTCAAATTCATCTGGCGCAGCGGTATCTAACAATCTTTTCGCTGCTTGCGGTCCAATAGGGGCGCGTTTCCCCAGTACCAAAATCTCACCGGAAGGCGGTATATTGAAAGTTGAGAGTTCCACATCTAATATTGCATTTCTACTTCTTGCACTTTCCTTTTTCATCATAATCACCCTTTGATTAAATACCCCTCTTTTTTATACTATTTTTCGCTCCTCCGCGAACATCTCCTCGATTCGCTCTAGTTCACTGGATGACGTATAAATCGGTTGACCACTCAGGATGCCGGTGACGTTGCGGAACGGTTTGCCGATGTGCATCCCGTTGCCATCAATGGTGAACCTGCGGATATCTTTGTCGTGTGGGGACCCCTGCATCTTGAGTACGGTGATACCCCGCTGCATTTCTCCGTACATCTCCACGTACTGGTGCGAGGTTCCGCGGAATTTGAGGATTTCTAACGTTCGGTGCCGTTTTGTCGCCTCAAGAACGTTGCGCAGGACGATCACGTTGTCCGCGACAAACTCTTCTAACCGCTCTTTCAAGGTCATAATTAATGGACTTGACCTCCCTGTTGGCTTAGCACCTTGCGCGATCATGTTCTGGACACCTTTAAATTTTTTCCTCCTCGATCAAATCCAACCCAAGCAATATCTTTTCTCTATCGCTCAGATCACCAACGATTTTCCGTATCGGTGACGGAAAAATCCTTATTACTGTCGGTGTAGCTAAAATCTTATCATCCTCGGCCAATTGCGGGTTCTTAAAGATATCGACGACCTCAAGAGCATAGTGATCTTTAAACTCGTCTTCCAAAATCGTTTTTAAATCTGCAATGGCCTTAGCCGACCTCGGCGTTTCTCCAATAACGTACAGTCTAAGTTTTTTCATAGGGTATCCTCCTTCCTGATTGTTAATATACTGCTGCCCCCTCCAAAATGCCTGTTGTAACCAGAATGATCTGATCAATACCGATGGGCTTTTTGAGAATTTCATAATTTATCCCCTCGCCCTCGGCGCTTTTGAGTTCGTCAAGGTACTCTTTAAAAAAAGCGGTTACGATGTAAACAGGCACGTCCCTATCTATTTCTCGTAGTCCGCGCAATGTCTCCACACCGTTTAAGCCTGGCATCTTGAGGTCAAGAAAGAATAAGTCATAGTTATTCTTTTGTGCCATCTCGATCCCTTTCTCACCCGATTCCGCGGTATCCACCTGATACGCCGTATCCTCAAGTGCCAGAATAAACGATTTTC
>Ga0307378_10006705_pt1 | contig 15687 bp, 11 predicted proteins | sample UN1MG_FD_202238 | JGI IMG/M metagenome (GOLD analysis project Ga0307378, IMG submission 202238) | Soil microbial communities from Risofladan, Vaasa, Finland - UN-1 | ecosystem: Environmental > Terrestrial > Soil > Coastal area > Acid sulfate soil | place: Finland: Risofladan, Vaasa | collected... | reverse complement strand
CTCGGGACAGAGTCGATCGGCGACACATTCGACATGCTTATCTCGAAGCACTCGTTCATCCCAACCAGCGTGAGCCAGGATTACACGACCGTGGTGGAGAATCAGCCGAGAGTTAGGATCAACGTCGTGGAGGGCGAGAGCCAAGTGGCCTCTGAGGACATCAGGCTCGGCACGTTCATCCTCGATGGCATTCCTCCTGGCCCGCCCGGCTCGCAGACGATTCGCGTGAAGTTCGACATCGACAATAACGGGATACTAACTGTAACCGCAACTAACCTTGAGACAGGCAAGGGTAACCAGATCACCATCGAGGCGTCCAAGACCAGGCTCTCGGACGAGGAGATCGTTCGGGCCAAGGACAACTTGGAAGAGCTGGCCGAGGAGGCAAGTTCCCGTAAGGAAGCCCTGCCGGACACTTACCGGGAGGCCATGGCGCTCATCACGCGGGCAGAGGGGATGGAGTTCAGAGTAACCGAGATGGAGGTCAAGAAGCTTCGCGAGCTCATACATGAAATTGAGATCGCAATGAGCCTCAACAAGTCAGACGATGTGCTCGAGAGAAGCGACGAGCTGTCGGAGCTGCTCTTCGACCTTGAGGACGCCTACGGGCACGTTGATGAGTCGGAGGACGAGGCCACCGACGAGGGTGAGCTAGCCGATTGATGCCTCGGTCTTGTGCTGCAACCCGACTGCACGGTTACATCATTGTGCAATTGATAATAGGCCCGAATGCGCTGCCCTAACTGCAAACGGGAACTCGACACGGCGCCTCGTGTGTGTCCGCACTGCGCCATGGATATTAGGATCGCCAAGTCCCTTCTTGGCAGCTATGCCGACCATCTAGCAAACGGCATCAATGCAATTCTGAGGCAAGACCTTGACCATGCCGAGACCAGCCTGCGCAAGGCGATCAGGCTTGTGGACGGGATTGCCGACGCCCACTTCTTCCTCGGCATCACGCTCGGACTGTCCCACCGCCTCGACGAGGCGATCGGAGAGTTCAAAATGGTCCCCAAAGAGCACAGATTGGGAAACGAATCTCGCCGCATAATGGACAAGATGACGGCATTGCTTAGACTTCCTGCGGAGCTCGGCCTGCCCGACGAGAGGGATAGGAAGGCAGCGGCCGTTCAGCTGGAGCGGATGTCCGACTGCATCGAGAGAATGTCTCATCTCAAGCAGGAGCTCTCGCTCAGGATGCTCTCCTCGCAAGACGCCCGGTTTGCTCACCTGGCATCGCTTGCGGACAGACTGGCCAACCTCAGAAAGAAGTCCCGGTTGACCCATGCCTGACGGTCCCTCCAAAAAGCCCCAAACGGAAGGCATAGACCTTCTCACCAAAGCATTTGACTCGTTCAGCAACGCCTCGGATTCCATGAAACGAGCCTACGAGTCGCTTCAGCAACAGGTTAGGGAGCTCAACCTCGAGGTCAAGCTCAAGAACGCCCAGCTCAAGGAAAATCTCGCCGAGCTCGAATCTGTCAAGAACTACCTCAACAACGTGCTTCAGAGCATCCAAAACGGCGTGGTGTCGGTTGACCTCGAGGGAAGGATCACGACGTTCAATAAAGCTGCCTCTACTATCTTGGGCCTTTCGCCAAGCGAGGCTGTCAGACTTCGATACTGGGAGCTGTTTGGGGACGATTTCGACCTAAACGACTCAGATGGCAAGGTGTGCGAGTTAAAATCTCGGTCTGGAGACGAACTCTCTCTATCCTTCAATGTCTCGCCCATGACCGAGCTCGATGGCAGGCCAGTCGGCCAAGTCATCTCGTTTTCGGATGTTACGCGCCTCAAGGAGCTCGAGAGCCAGCTGCGAAGGAACGCCAGACTCGCCGCCATGGGCGAGATGGCCGCGAACCTGGCTCACGAGATACGTAATCCGCTTGGGAGCATCAAGCTGTTCGCATCAATCCTAGAGCGCAACCTTGAGAATAGTGGTAGCGATAAGGACCTGGCCACTCACATCATGGAGACAGTCGATACTCTCGACGCCTCGATCACGAACATGCTGATATACGCTCGCTCGCCGGAGGCAGATTTCGCAAAGGTGCACATCGACGATGTTCTCCGGGAGGCCATAGAGTCTGCCACCTATGCGATCAACCAGAGCAACATCGAGGTCGCAACTGATCTTTTGGCCGGGGACATAGAGGTAATGGGTGACCCGAGGTTTTTGAAGCAGGCCTTTTCTAATATCATCTTGAACGGGGCGCAGGCGATGTTGGAGGGGGGTCGTCTGAGCGTGTCAACGCATCTGACAGAGTCAGGCTGCTTTGCTGGGTATGGACACACGATACTATCCTCGAAGAAGCCGTGCAGCAGCTATGTGGCTGTATCGATAGTTGACAGTGGCAAGGGTCTCATGGACAGTGAGATACTCAGGATATTCGAGCCTTTTTTCAGCACGAAGATAATGGGCACCGGGTTGGGGCTCTCCATAGTCAAGCGCGTAGTGCAGAGACACGATGGATGCCTATTCGTCAAGGAATCGCCTGAAGGAGGGCTGGAGTTTACCATAGCGCTGCCTCTGCCGCACCAGGACGGCCTACATTAGAGAGCCACCATGCCGCCGAAAATCCTTGTCGCAGACGATGAACCGCAGATGAGAAGCGCACTTCGCGCTGCGCTGGAGAAGTCCGGATACGACACGACACTGGTCTCGGACGGTCGCAAGGCGCTTGAGGAGGCCGAAAAGCGCGTCTATGACATGATCATAACCGACATGAAGATGCCAGGGCTGGACGGCCTGGCGCTGCTCGAGCGAATTCGGCGGGACAATCTCGCCCCAAATGTAGTCCTCATCACCGCCTACGGAACGATCGACGCAGCGGTATCCGCGATGAAGATGGGGGCCCTGGACTTCCTTCGCAAACCATTCGCGATGGCCGATCTCGAGACGGTGCTCTCAAGGGCGTTCGAGGAGCCTTTTGCCGATGGGACCGCTGAGACACATCAGGTATTCGCTTCCCGTCAGCAGGACTTCCGCGAGATCGTAACGAGCAATCCGACGTTCAAGGAGATTCTGTATCTTGCAAAACGAATCGCCCTCAGCGAGCTGACCGTCCTCGTAACCGGCGAGTCCGGAACGGGAAAAGAGCTCGTGGCGAGACTGATTCATCAGGAGAGTCGCAGGGCTCGGAATCCTTTTGTCGCCATCAATTGCGCCGCTGTCCCTGACAATTTGCTTGAGAGTGAGCTGTTCGGGTATGAGAAGGGCGCGTTCACGGGGGCCAACTCGTCTAGGCAGGGCAAGTTCGAGCTGGCGACCGGCGGCACGCTTCTTCTAGATGAGATCGGCGAGATGCCGCTCACTTTGCAGGCGAAGCTTCTGAGAGTGCTCCAGGAGCGGGAGGTTGACCGCGTTGGCGGCCGTTTCCCCATTCCAATCGATACAAGGGTGATAGTAACAACCAACTGCAACTTGGTAGAAAGGGTCGAGGAGGGCAGATTCCGCGAGGACCTGTTCTACCGGATTAACGTCATCCCGCTCGAGCTTCTTTCCCTTCGGGAACGCAAAGAGGACATAGTTACGCTCTCACACTACTTCTGCGAGATGTATTGCCGGGAGATCGGCAAGCCAACCAAGTATCTCTCAGAGGAGGCGGCGGCCTTCGTGTTCGATTATGATTGGCCCGGCAATGTCCGGGAATTGGAGAACGCTATCCAGAGGGGTGTTGTCCTTTCTACGACCGATCGCATCGAGATATACGACCTCATCTGGGACGCGAGGAGAAAGCGAATACCCATGGTCAATACTCGCGGTGCTGAAGAGGCTTCACCCAAACGGAAGGTCGAAGTCGAAGTCGGCACCTCGCTAGCCGAGACGGAGAAGAAACTGATACTCGCGACGCTCGAGCAGACGAACGGTAAAAAAGCACAGGCGGCCGAAATACTGGGCGTAACGGTGCGAACGCTTCGCAATAAACTGAACCTTTACAGGAAAGAAGAAGACCCGAAGGACAGGAAAAATGAGTCGCAAGAAGCCCGCACATAAATCGGACGCAGAGCGCCGAAAAGAATCAGCCCAACAGAAGGCCAAGAGAATCATCGCCTCGCAAGCGCGCCCCCGCGATCTGGTCAAAAAAACGGGGCCGGACGGGGCAGGTCAGACGCCCAGCTCGATCTTCGCTCAGAACATGGAGCGCGTCCGGCGCAGCCGCGAGTGGCTTTTTGACCGCCTTTCCGAAACGCCTCAGACGCTCAGCCTCAACGTCCGCCAAACCGAAAGCGGGAGGCCAACGCTCGCTGTTACCACTAAAGACGGAGAAGTGACGCTGCTGCACTCCGAGCATGACCCACTGGCTGAGGCCATAAAGCATGTCTCCACGGTCAAGCTCGAGGAGGCGGAGTATCTCATTATCCTCGGCTTCGGGCTTGGCTACCACGTCCTTGAAGCCATGAGGCGCGTCCCACCTAACTGCAAGGTCTTCATCATCGAGCAGAGCGCCGACATCTTCCGGGCTGCGATGCACGTTTTCGACCTGGGGGCTGTCATCTCGCCGCCGGATGTCAAGATATTCGTTGGAACTGATCTTCACGAGATCATGCCAGCCCTTCAGGATGACTTTAAGACATTCAAATACCACAACATAAAAATCGTCATCCATCCCCCATCTGCCGCTCTATTCCCAACCTACAAGCAGGTCCTAGACAACTTGAACAGGGTCCTCAGAATCGTCCAGATCAACGTCAACACCGTGCGGTTCTTCTCCCGGCTGTGGCTTAAGCACAATCTGCTTAACCTGCCCAAGATCGTCAGAAGCCCAGGCGTCAAAAGCCTGCTCAACCAGTTCCCCGGCAAGCCAGCCATTCTTGTCTCAGCGGGCCCGTCACTGGACAAGAACATCGACCGGCTGCGTAAGGCCGTGGGCAAAGCTATCATCCTCTCCGCCGATACATGCCTCCGGCCGCTCCTCGCACATGGCATAAGGCCGAACTTCGTCCAGGCCATCGACGCACAGCCCATCACCTATCGCCATTTCTCGGGCCTCGACCTCTCGGACATCTGCCTGGTCGGCGTTACGAGGCTGCCGCCACAGGTCATCGAGCTCTTCTCCGATCACATCTTCCTCGGCAACGACCTGAACAACAAGGTCTGGGAATCGATTGAGCCTTATTTCGAGCGCCTCGGCACCTTGGGCTCTGGGTCCACGGTCGCGGTGTTAGGTTTTGACCTTGCGAGAATGATGGGCTGCGACCCCATAATCTTCGTCGGGCAGGATTTCTCCTACGCATACGGTCGCGCATACGCCCAGGGCACGATGGTCTCAAACGACATGCTCTCTGAGCTCTCGACTTTCAACACCCTGGACACGCTGACTGAAGCGGAAAAGGCCAAACAGCAGATCATCAGGACGAGCGACATAACTGGCAACGAGCCGCTCTTGGATATGCACGGCCGACCCACGGAGATGTCTGACGGGATGCAGGGCTGGCTCACGTGGTTCACGCTGGAGATCAAGCGCACCAAGGCCAAGTGCATCAACGCCTCGGAGGCGGGCATCTTGACGGACGGCGTGGAGATCATGCCGCTCGATGAGGCAATAATGAGGTACTGCACCGAACCTGTCGATGTTACCAAGAGCATGGCTCCGAAGCTCGGCAGAAGGGGGAAACAGGAGCTTAAGACCGTCGCCAAAAAACTCGCCTCAATTGGGCGGGAGCTCGAGAAAGTGCTCACTGAGGCCGAGTCGCTCGCTCCGGACGGGGCTGCCGGCGATAAGGAGGTTAAACGCCTTCTTGGGCTGCGCGCCGAGGGCCAGGTCTGTGAACCCGTAGCACCGCTCATCGACTGGCACAAGCAGCGTAATCGCAGCAAGGCGGGCGATGACAGGCTCAAGTCCGAGTCGCAGGCAATGGCTTTTGCCTGCCGGTTCGCTATCGAGCAGCTGAAGCAATCCGAGGCTCTGCTCAGCGTTTGAGGCCCGGCATTTATCTAAAGATCACGCAGATTGTAGAGGCTGTCCAATAAGTCGGTTTCTACGGGGATGACGCAGCGGGGTATGCCACATGTAGGGGCAGGCCTTGTGTCTGCCCGAATATATAGATGGGCGGAGACAAGCCCCGCCCCTACACAGCCTCGGTGGTCGGAAGGCGGTCGCTGGATCAAGCTGTCACGAACGCCCCGATAATCAGATTGATGGTGATTGACCTCGCATGGACCAGGACAGCCAGAAAGGCCGTCCCACACCCGGTCTAACGAAAGCGGCGTCGCCTCAATCCAATCTTCGTGGACCTCGACTGCCAACGCCCGCACGAGCCGCAGGCAGCTCTCGGCATTCGGCATCCTTATGTTGTCGATCTCGGTTGACCGTCATTTGGCGAATGAGGAACTTCTGATATGTTGATTTGTTTCTCTACTTAAATGAAGGGGCAGTCATTGCAGTGAATAGGTATTCAGGGTGTTGAGGAAGGGGTTATGGCAAGATTGAATGAGCTAAGAAAAGAACAATGGGACGAGATAATGAGGAGGTCCATCTATAGGGTGACTGTGGGACTTCTGAATGATCGCGGCCTCGGTGGGTTGACGATGGCGCGCGTGGCGAAGGCGGCAGAGGTTTCGACCGGCACGTTGTATAACTACGTCAAGGATAAGGATGATTTGCTGTCGCACGTCATAGACATGACCTTCGAACCCATTCGTAGAGCTATTGTTGCCATTTCTGAGAGAGTGCTAAGCCCGCCAGATAAGCTGCGAGCGCTCATAGTTGTTATTTTCAAGGGCTTTGAGGATAACAAAGCTATGATAGCAATCATGTATCAGGCAACAGCGAGTACCTTGGCGGCTCAGCGTCGCAAGGCTTCGATACAAGAGACTTTGTTGGATATGGTGCTCAGCATCCTGGACGAGGGCATGCGCGAAGGGTGCTTCCGTCAATGTGACAGAGTTCTTGCCGGTCGGCTGATCATGGCAATCATGGATGGTTACCTCCTGTCTGCTCTTGATGGTGGGGATAGGGTTGGCGTTGGTGAGAAGGAGGCCTTGGCGTGCGCGGATTTGCTCCTTAATGGTCTCTCCACGCGAAGTCAGGCTGACACTCGCAAGGGACCGGATGCTACAAACGCTGCGAAAAGAGGGAAATGAAGAGATGTCATTTGCGAATATCAAGTATAAACGAGCCATGCTTCTTGCCTTGGTTGCACTTTGGTGCCTGTGTTCTGTGACTATCAGTTGTGGTCCTGATTCGGAAGGTAACGCCGACAAAAACGATACGGCTAAGCAACCTCGCGTGCGAGTTGCCTTGACCCCCATTTCCAAACGGACATTCGAGAGGCGGGTCGTTATGCAGGGCAATCTGGAGGCCAAGAACTTCGCTGATGTCTCGGCACGGGTCGAGGGCACAATAGATGCGGTTTTCGTTGATGAAGGCGACCACGTTGTGGCCGGCAAGACAAAGCTCTTTCAGGTCGACTCTCTCAATCTGCGGCGGGCAGTTGATGTTCGTCGTCAGGACCTGGCGGTGGCTAAGTGCTCGCTGCGAGAGGCCCAGGCCGGCCTTGAGCAAGTTGACGCGCAGCTGGAGAAGGCCGATCTCGACCTGCGGCGTTATGAGCGGCTTCATAAGAGCAACACAGTGTCATCTGACGCCTTCGAGCAAGTCCAAAGCCAGCATAAGCAGATAAAGGCGGCTCATAAACATTCAGTAAGCCTTGTGGACCTCCAAAGGGAGCTCGTGCGGCAGGCCGAAATAGCACTTTCCATCGCAGAGAAGAACCTCAGCGACTCTCTAGTCTATGCTCCCATAGACGGTACTGTGAGCAGGAAATACCACGAGGTCGGAGAAATGCCAGAGAAGGGCAAACCTGTGCTTCGTATCGAGGATACTTCAGTTATCGAGGTCTCTGCGTTTCTGCCTGCTCAGTTCTATGCGGATGTTCGTCCGGGGGAGACGCTGATGAGCGTTCGGGTTGGTGAAAGAGACGTGGGGGATTTTGCAGTATCCTACAGAAGCCCGACGGTCGATCCTCAATTGCGCACATTCGAGGTGAAGTGCACGCTCGTGGACCCACCGGAAGGTGTCGTGCCGGGCGCGATGGCTGACGTGAGCATAGTTCTTGAGCGAACAGAGGGGCTGGGCGTGCCCTCACAGGCCGTACAGCATCGAGGCGACGACGAGGTTGTCTTCGTTGTCGGGAGCGAAACAGCTCGCTCGGTCAAGGTGGAAACGGGCCTTCAGACAGACGGTTACGTTCTTCTGAAGAACTGCGCATTGAGCGAGGGTGCGCCCGTCGTAACCCAGGGCCAGAACTTCCTGAATGACGGGTCGCCGGTTAAGGTTCTTGCGGAGGGCGATTGATGTTTCTGTCCAACGCATCGGTCCGAAGGCCCATTGCAATGGGCTGCCTCATAATCGCCTTGTCCCTTTTGGGCATCAATAGCTATAGAAAGATGAATCTCGAGCTTATGCCCAAAGTCGATGTGCCCTACATTACGATTACGACGGTCTATCCCGGCGCAAGCCCCAAGGAGATTGAGACTGACATCGCCAAGAGGATTGAGGACCAGATGGTGACAATCGATGGCCTCAAGCACATCAATTCGGCCTGCATGGAGAATGCCTGCCAGACGTTTTTGGAGTTCCATCTCGAGGTCGATGTGGACATAGCTGCCACAGATGTGCGTGAGAAGTTGGACCTGATCAGGTCCGATTTCCCTGAAGGCGTCGAGGACCCGAAAATACTGAAATTCGATTTGAATGCGGCGCCCATCATCCAGTTGGCGCTCACGGGTGACGCCTCAATCGACGATCTCTATGACTACGCTGACAACACCCTTCGAGACCGGATCACCGTGCTTCCGGGCGTGGCGGACGTTCAGTTAATCGGCGGCGCCGAGCGGGAGGTTCACGTCTCACTGGACAGGCGGGAGCTTGCGGCCCGTGGGCTCTCTAGCACGGACGTAGTGGGCGCTATCCAGCAAGGCATCCGGACAATCCCTTCGGGCAGGATCAGGGAGAAGGGCGTCGAGTATGCGGTGAAATTCGACGCAGATTACGACCGGGTTGAGGACATCGGTGAGCTGGAGGTCGCCAGCAAAGAGGGCCAGCGCTGCTACATCAAGGACATTGGGCGGGTCCACATGACCACAGAGGAGCTCAGACAGAAAGCAGACATCAACGGTCGGCCCTGCGTAGCGATCAAGGTGGTTAAGAAGGCTGACGCCAATGCGGTTCGGGTTGTGAATATGGTCCGTGAGGCGATGGATGAACTCAAGCAGCAGCTGCCGGGGGGAATGGAGCTCGTATGGGTTACAGACACCGGCCGCTTCATTGAATCAACCGTGGATAGTGCATGGCTTAACGTGGGCGAAGGTATTCTTCTAACCGCCCTGATCCTGTTCCTATTCCTATACAATCTTCGCGCCTTACTGGTCGTCTCGATTACGATGCCGCTTACGATCGTAATCGGGCTGTTCTTCATGCAAGCGCTCGGCTATACCCTCAACGCGCCTACGCTAATGGCCATGGGAATGTCAGTCGGGATACTGGTCACAAACTCTATCGTTGTGCTTGAGGCGATTATCAAGCGCCTCGATGAGACGGGCGACGTCAGAAAGTCAGCTTGCGTCGGAGCAAGTACCGCCTTCATAGCGGTTCTCGCCAGCGCGGGCACCAATATAGTCGTGCTCTTCCCGATAGCGATTATGGGCGGCATGATGGGCATCTTCATCAAGTTCTTCGCGGTCACGATGTTGATTATGACGGCGGTGTCGCTGTTCATTTCGTTTACGCTCACTCCGCTTCTATGCTCCGTAATTTTACGGGCCAGGGTGTCTTCATCCCAATCCTTGCTCGCGAAGATGGAAGGGGGTTGGAACAAGGGATTCGTGCGGGTCATCAATGGCTATCGTGCTGTGCTGGCATTCACTGAGCGGCGGAGATGGGCGGCGATATCATTCATGGTGGTTGTTGCACTCGCTCTTCTGCAATCTATAGCTATGATTCCGCGCCTGGGAATGGGATTCATGTCTGAGCCAGACCAAGGCACGATTATTGTCAAGCTCGAGTTTCCCACCCACAACGATCTCGGCAAGACAGCGCTGCAACTGCGTCAGGCTGAGGAACTGCTGAGAGACGTTCCCGAGGTGCGCCATTCATTGAGTACGATCGGCAAGGTCGAGGGCGCCATGGGCCAGGCGACCGAGGGCGTCCATCTAACTCAGATACTGCTCAAGTTCAGCGACAGAGATGAGCGAAAGATTACCATTGGGGAGCTAATGGAGGAGGTCCGGACTAGATTGGCCGATATGCCCGACTGCATCGTATCATTATCGATACCCTCGCCCGTCGGCGGTCAATCGTCCGATATAGAACTTGAGATCGCCGGAGAGAACCTCGACACACTTGACGACCTGGCGCTGAAGGTTAAGGGCCTTGCCCGCCAAATCGGCGGCGTGACTGATCTGGATACAACCGTCCGGATAGGCAAGCCCGAGCTTCGCATTGAACCCAAACGGGCGGTGCTATCCGACATCGGTCTTCCGGCCGCGTCCTTGGGGATGGCGATGAGAGCGAATCTCGAGGGCATTACCGCCGGCACATTCAAGCAGGGGGCGAGGAATTACGACATCGTGGTGGAACTTGAAGAGGAGGAGGGAAAGGAGCAGGTTCAGCAGTTTCTTTTTCCCGGGGTTCCTGGACATCCTTTGTTGCTGACAAGCTTGGGTCAGATAGAGGAGAGCCTTTCTCCAGTCCAGATCACGCGCAAGGACAAGCGGCGAGTGTCGAAGACGTTTGCTAACCTTCTGCACGGAAAACCTATGGGCACGGCTGTGAGCCAGATAGGTGAGAAGATTGACGATGCGAATATCATTCCTCCGGGATATGGCTACACATTCGCTGGCATGTATGAAGTTATGGCTGAGGGTCAGGCAGGACTGGCCGAAGCTGCCATCATCGCAGCGATGCTAGTGATTCTCACTCTGTCAGCGATTCTGGAGTCATTCAAGCAGCCCATTGTAATAATCGTGACGCTTCCACTTACAATAATCGGGATAATTTGGGCACTGTTCATAACTGGGAAGAGCATTGAGATATTCGTTCTCGTCGGCGCCGTTATGCTCATCGGCATCGTGGTCAACAACGCCATCTTGATCATAGACCAATTCAACGTCCACCTGAGGGAGGGTGTCCCGCGACACAAGGCGATGATTGGCGCAGCATGCGAACGCTTCAGACCTATCGTCATGATTACGTTGGCCGCAGTCTTGGGGATGCTGCCGATGGCGTTTGGAACCGGGATAGGGGCGGAGATGAGAAACGCGATCGGAATCGCCTCGGCCGGCGGCATACTCGTCTCCGGCATCCTCACCGTCTTAGTATTGCCAATAATATATGACCTTTTCACACGCAGAGGGAAAACTACGAAGCAGCGCTCCACCAATGGCGCCGGAGAATAGCTGTGTATGAAAAGTCTGAAGAATTGTGAGTCATGGCCTCTTGGTAATCATCACTGTTGTCATTTCTTAGGCGGTTTTTGTCAGGAAGTTCTTTTTGTGCTCTGCGAGCAACTGCATGTTCAGATAGCGCTCGCCTCAATCCAATCCTCGTGGACCGGGACAGCCAAAGCCCGCACGAGCCGCAGGCAACTCTCGGCATTCGGGAAGATACGCACCGCCCGCGTCCGACGCCTAATCTCCTCTGAAACACTACCCTTGACAGCTGGGCGCCCTTGATCCTAGATAGACGCTCCTATAAGTGGCGATCATTTATTTGCGGAGGTGAGTCATGGAGCGCGACGAGGCACTCAAACTTGTTAAACAGAGCGTCAAGAACAAGAATCTCGTGAAACACATGCTGGCGACCGAGGCGGTAATGGGGGCGTTGGCCGAGCGATTCGGCGAGGAGGTGAGGCCTTGCGGGCCTTCTCCACGACATCGATTACGACGAGACGGCCAGTGATTTTGCGAGGCACGGGTTTATGTCGGCTAAGATTCTTGAAGAGAAAGGCGTTGATGATGCGATTCTTCATGCGATCAAGGCGCATCCGGGCCACATCCCAGCCGAGACGAGGATGGCAAAGGCGCTTTACGCGGTGGACCCGCTGACAGGGCTGATCGTTGCGGCAGCGTTGATACATCCGGACAAGAAGCTCGGTTCAATCGACGGGCAGTTCGTTCTGAATCGCTTCAAGGAGAAGCAATTTGCGAGGGGAGCCAATCGCGAGCAGATCAAAACCTGCGATCGGCTCGGAATGACGCTTCAGGAGTTCGTTGAGGTGGCACTTTCGGCGATGCAGGGCATAAGCAAGGAGCTGGGCTTGTAGCCCGTCTGGTTGTTCTCCGAGCTGGCTGGCTGGCTAAAGCTGGCGAGTTGTAGTTACATTCGTGGTCAACTGCGACGGAACCCACAACCTACATCCCGGACCGGATAATAATCTTGACACTAGGAGGTATGCTTCTTAGATTTCCTCACGGTGAATAATGATGTGCCGAGATAGCTCAGTCGGTAGAGCGAAGGACTGAAAATCCTTAGGTCCGCAGTTCGATTCTGCGTCTCGGCATTTTCCTCTTTTTGTGCTTCAATGATCTGATCAGTGGGGCCTTTTCTGTTAAGCTAATTATGGGGTGGGTCATGTCAGAAGTAGAAGATGTCTATGCACGGGAGATACTCGATTCACGAGGGAATCCGACGCTGGAGGCGCTGGTTCTGCTAGAGAGTGGTGCGTATGGCCGTGCCGCCGTCCCTTCCGGTGCGTCGGTTGGGACGCGAGAGGCGCTTGAGCTTCGTGACGGCGACAAGAGCCGGTTTGGAGGCAAGGGCGTTCTGAAGGCGGTTGGCGCGGTGAATGAGACCATTGCGGTGGAGATATGTGGTCTCGACGCTCTGAATCAAGCTGCGATTGATAGCGTTATGATCGAGCTGGACGGGACCGAGAACAAGAGCCGTCTGGGCGCCAACGCAATACTCGGCGTTTCGCTGGCGGTTGCGAAAGCTGCGGCGTTGGAGTTGGGGCTTCCGCTTTACAGATACATCGGTGGAGTCAATGCAAAGGTTCTGCCAGTTCCGCTGGTCAATATCGTGAACGGTGGAATTCATGCCGATAACCCGCTCGATATTCAGGAGTTTATGATAGTGCCTGTGGGCGCCCCTACTTTTGCCGCAGCGATTCGGATGTGCGCCGAGGTATTTCACACGCTAAAGGACCTCCTGAAAGCGAAAGGCCACGCGACTTCGGTCGGAGATGAGGGCGGTTTCGCTCCCAACATCGGTTCCGCGGACGAGGCGCTTGGTTTGATGGTTGACGCGATTGAGAAGGCGGGCTACAAGCCGGGCGATGACGTATCGCTTGCGTTGGACTCGGCTGCGAGCGAGTTCTACAAGGACGGCAAGTACATTCTCTCTGGGGAGAGCAGAGCGCTTTCCTCGGGCGAGATGGTCAAGTTCTATCAGGGCCTCGTTGACAAATATCCGATCGTCTCGATCGAGGACGGCATGGCGGAGGAGGATGAGGCCGGTTGGAGGGCTCTGATGGAGGCGATGGGCGATAGGATACAGATAGTCGGCGACGATCTATTAGTTACGAACACCAAGCTTATCGCCGCGGGAATCGAGAACAGACTGGCCAATTCCGTGCTGATTAAGTTGAACCAGATCGGAACGCTGACCGAGACGCTGGACGCCATTGAGATGGCGAAGCGGGCGTCGTGGACGGCCGTCGTCTCGCACCGTTCAGGCGAAACGGGGGATGTTTTCATTGCGGACCTCGCGGTGGCGTGCAATACTGGTCAGATAAAGACTGGCTCAGTATGTCGCGCGGAGCGTGTCGCCAAGTATAACCGGCTGCTCGAAATTGAGGAGGAGCTCGACTTCTTGGCCGAGTATCCGGGGAAAGCGGCGTTCGGGAGGTAGTTGAGCCCGGGGGGCGAAGTTCGGAGCCCGGAGCCTGAGCCAGCAGCAGTGGCGTGGGGAACTGCTGCATGCATGCGACTGACCAGGTGTGGATTCGAGGATGACCAGAGAAAGGCGTGAGAACGTAGCGATACTCGGCGGCGGCAGCTGGGGCACCGCTCTTGCGCACCTTCTCGCTACCAGCGGGCACAACGTTGCGCTTTGGGTGTTTGAGCCGGAGCTCGCGGAGGAGATGCGCGCAACAAGGGTGAACCGGGTTTTTCTGCCACAGACAACTCTTCCCGACTCGGTTCTGGTCACAAACGACATGAATGAGGCGCTGGCCGGGAGGGGCGCCGTCATCTCGATGGGCCCATCTGCGTTCGCAAGGGCGGTCTGCTCGCAAGCTGCTCCGCTTATCTCGGGTGACGTGGTGGTCTTGAACGCTGCGAAGGGTCTTGAGCCGCAGACGCTCAAGCGGATGTCGGAGGTGTTGGAGGAGGTTTTCCCCAATGTAGGCGCCGGGGGGATAGCGACCTTCTCAGGGCCGACGTTTGCCAAGGAGGTGGCCAAGCGACGGCCCACGGCAGCGGTGATCGCCTCGAAGCGCCTCGAGACGGCGAGGCGGTTCCAAAGGATGCTTTCATGTTCATACTTCAGGCTCTACACCAACAGCGACGTGGTCGGAGTTGAGTTCGGAGGCGCGCTTAAGAATATCGTCGCGATAGCGTCGGGCATCGTGGAGGGCCTCGGCCTCGGGCCGAACACCCAGGCTGCTCTGATAACGCGGGGGCTTTCTGAGATGACTAGGTTGGGGGCGGCCAACGGGGCGAAGCCAGCTACTTTCCAGGGACTGTCTGGGATTGGCGACCTGGTCTTGACTTGCACGAGCAGACTCAGCCGCAACTTCACTGTCGGGCTCGAACTCGCCCAGGGCAAGCGTCTAAAGCAGATTCTCGACGGCATGAGCATGGTTGCAGAGGGAGTGGGCACGAGCAAGTCGGCGCTTCAGCTGTCCAATATGTGCAACGTGGAGATGCCCATCACCGAGCAGATGTGCGAGGTCATGTTCGAGGACAAGCCGCCGGACGAGGCGGTCAAGGAGCTTATGGCTCGTCCCCTCAGGGATGAGATGAGCTGGTAGCGCCGGGGAGGGCGCGGCAACTACTATGACGAGGAATACTTCTGGAATAGCTGCGATAGCTATCGAGCGCTTATGGCAGATTTCTGGGGAACGATGCACGAAACCGCTGGAAGTGTCGTGGAGAATGAGCACGGGTGGTATGGTTGGCCTACTTATGACCCGTATTCGGTAGATATGGCTGCTGGTAACTTCTCGTGGCCAAAGGAAGGAACGCTGTTGTTTTGGAATTAGGCAATCAGATGAACAGCCAACATTTGGAGGTGTATCATGCGTGCAGACAGCCCTGCGCTAAGAGCTATCTCAGTAGCCTGGATGGTGATAGGCCTCTGCTCATTTCTGTTGGCATGTGCAGCCGGAGCAGAAGCCCAATACTCATCTAACGGCCATTGGATTGTGCTGGATGCGCCGTCCGGGACATCAAGCCCTTACGGGTTGGTCTTGGATCATGAATCGCAGTTGTGGGTCAACTCCTCCCTCGGCTGCATTAAGATGCTGAACGTCAATGAGTGGCGCTGGGAATTAATCGATGACTGGTCCGGCGGCGGTAATCCGGCGCTCACGCCCGACGGGAGCATCTGGTGGCCTCTTATTCTCTATTCACGGGGTTATGTGACTTGGCATTATCAGGGGCTTACAATGACCGAGGAAATGGATGGGGGTGCCCCATGTCAGGCCCAGTTGTCAGCTAGCGAGGATGGCTCAATCCTCTGT
>Ga0307378_10006704_pt1 | contig 15688 bp, 16 predicted proteins | sample UN1MG_FD_202238 | JGI IMG/M metagenome (GOLD analysis project Ga0307378, IMG submission 202238) | Soil microbial communities from Risofladan, Vaasa, Finland - UN-1 | ecosystem: Environmental > Terrestrial > Soil > Coastal area > Acid sulfate soil | place: Finland: Risofladan, Vaasa | collected... | reverse complement strand
AATTGGGGCAGAAATTGTAGGATTACCGGAATTGAAGTTAGCTCTTAAACTTGGATTTCCTAGTAATAAGATCATTATTGGTGGACCTTATTTATCAAAGGAACTGATAGAATTAAGTGTCAAAAATCAAGTTAAAGAAATAATTATTTATGATTTGAATGTTTTGGAAAAAGTTAACTCTATTGCTAAAAATTTTGATATTATTCAACATATTAGTATTAGAGTTAACTCACAGAAATATGATAGTAAATTAGGTGTAAAATTTAATGAAAGAAAATTAGCTCTATTAAAAAGCATAATTAAAGATTATCAATACATAAAGTTAACATCAATTCTTTCTCATTTTGGTACTCAAATGAATGATATTAATCAATTTAGAAAAAATATTAGGGCAATAGCATCTAACTTAACACTTTTATCAGATCATGGTATAGATATTAAAGATATAAATCTTGGCGGTGGATTTCCAGAAGCTACTGTTATGCCCCAAGACTATTTGAAACATATCGCTAAGGAGATTAAAATTGCTTTAGAGGAGTTTGAAGTGAATTACAGAAATATTTATTTCGAACCTGGAAGGTATTTTATAGGAGATGCGGGTTTGTTTATTTCAAAAATTGTAAAGGTTTGTGAAGATAGATGGGTATTTTTAAATATAGGTAATCATATTTGCCCAAAATTTGCACGGTGTTCTTTAAGGTTTTATAATGCCTCTCAGATTAATGAGCCACATAAATATAAAACTTCAATTGCAGGTATTATTCCTACGGATCAAGATGTATTAGCAAAAGACTATTTTTTTACAGAAAATTTATTAAAAGGAGATAAAGTTCTTGTGACTAATACAGGTGCTTATTGTCTTACATTTTCAAATAGATTTCCTTATTCGTTGCCAAAAGTCCTTCTTATTAATGATACTAGTATTAAACAAGTTTTTAATCCTGAAATTGATAAAGATATTTCATTAAATTGAATCAAATTTAATTATTAACAACTTGATTATGTAATATTCCGATATCACATTAATTCTAATTTTTTCATTTTAATTCTTTGTACAAACTAAATCAAAATTTGACTAAATATGGAATCATTCATAAAAAACGCACGTGAAAGAGAAATAATTCGACCAAAGATTGAGAACTTTGGGTATGCTAATATAAAAATCATTGGATGTGGTGGAGCCGGAAATAATACAATTAATAGATTAATGAAAATAGGTATAAGGGGTGCTAAATGTGTAGGTATAAACACAGATTGCCAACATTTAGATAGTATTGAATCTCATATAAAAATACTAATTGGGAAGAATCTAACGAAAGGACTTGGTGCTGGGGGGAATCCTGAGATAGGTAGAGCCGCAGCTGAAGAATCTCGTGAAGACCTAACTAAAATTTTAAGAGAATCAAATTTAGTTTTTATTACATGTGGAGAAGGCGGAGGAACAGGGACTGGAAGTGCTCCTATTATTGCAGAAATCGCAAAATTGGAGGGTGCAATTGTAGTTGGAGTAGTAACATTACCTTTTAATACTGAAATAGGCCGGATTGATAAAGCAAAAATGGGTTTAAATCTATTGAAACGTTATGTAGACACATTAGTAGTAATAGATAATAATAGATTACTAGAAATAGCTCCGAATCTACCTATTATAGAAGCCTTCAGCGTGGCAGATGAAGTTTTAGCTACTATGGTTAAAGGTATAACAGAAACAATTTCTTTACCATCTTTGATTAATTTGGATTTTGCTGATGTAAGAACTATTTTAAGCACTGGAGGGGTCGCTATTGTAGGTGTTGGTGAATCTAGTGGAAAGGACAATCGAGTTGAAGATGCTATTAATGATGCACTTAATACTCCTTTATTAGACGTTAGTATTGATGGTGCTAAAGGGGCCCTAATTCACATTTGTGGTGGAAATGATATGACATTAGCAGAAGCTAATTCAGTAGCTAAGAAGATATCAGAAAAAATGGATGTAAACGATTCAATGGTAATTTGGGGTGCTCGAGTTTCAGATGAATATGATGGACTTTTAAGAGTTATGCTCTTAATAACTGGTATTAAGTCTCCTCAGATTTTTGGCAGTGGCTATTCTTTCAATAATTCTACATATAATTCCAATATTAAAAAAACTTCAAAATTAGGATTATCTGATGATATTTTTAACATAGGCGAAATTGCTTTTGATTAAGAAATTTTTTGATCTCCCTTTTTATAATTCTTTTTAGACATTGTTATATGAATGATAAATTTTCACCAGATATTCAAGCAGAAATAAATGAAATTATAGCTAAAATTGAGAAATGGAAAAATTATTTTGATACTAGTATCGAATTTTATTTTGATGGTTGGGCGATCTTTTTAAGAGAAAAAAATAATTTTCCTCGTTGCATTACAATATTTAAATCTTCTTGTACAAACATGTATTCAATTAAAAGTTTCGAAGTGCATCTTAAAAATTATAACAAAGAAGAATTTAAGGAATTATATTTTGTTAACGATATTTCAAATAGAAATAGCTTGTTAGAGGAATTAAAAGCTGTTATATACGGAAAGGATTTAGCAAAAAATGCCTCGAAAATTTATCATAATTCACTTTTAAAGTAATCATTAAAATTCAGGCTTATACATCTGTTTAAATTCTTCCTTTTTCTTTGTATTGTATTTATCTTCTAAAAATCTTAAAACAACATGATGAGGCATTCCATTAATTAACATACTTACTGCTTTTCTAGCAATTTGTAAATTATCGTAATCTGCAATAATAGAAACTGTTTTTCCATAAACAGAGATAAAGCTTTCAGCAAACTTTTCAAGTCCCCTTCGCATTTCCCCATTTCTCCCGATTACTCTTCCCTTTACTCGTGTAATTCTTTTGTCAGATTTTCCGATAATTTTCAATAAATTAAAGATCTCAAGATCAAAATTCTCTTCTAATAATTTCATAGCTTTGATTGGATTAAAACCTCTATTAATTGCATTAACAACTTTTTGGGCTGTAAAAACATTTAAAGGCATATAATTTGGATTCTCTGGTTGAGGTAAAATCTCACAATTTCCCAATTTACTATCTAAATTAATTTTAACTCCTAACTTCTCTTCAATCTCTGTTTTTGTTTTACCGTCTTTACCAATCAGAACAGCAATACGATTTTTTCCAATTTTCATATTATCATTTTAATTTTAATAATTTTTTGTTTTTATCAATTTCTCATGTATCTATATCGATAACCTCATAATAAAAATCTTTAGGATTAGGTGTGTTTGTACCTAATTTCTCAAAATATTTAAAAATGTTACTAATATCTCTTGCTAAATATACTTCTGCTTTTGGATGTTGAATAGATACAGCTTGAGATATATCAATTACAACTGGTTTTTGATTATGATATAAGATATTAAATTCACTGAGATCTCCATGAACTAATTTAGCCTTTTGATATAATTCTTTTATAAACGTTAATATCTCACTCATTAGGTTAAAAATATTTTTAGGGGTTTTAATATCTTTTAAAATTGGAGCAGGAATAGATTCAAATCCAATGTATTCCATGATCAAGATATTATTTTTAATAAATATAGGATTTGGAACACTTAAACCTACTTTATATGCTCGTTTAAGATTTTTATACTCTTTACTCGCCCATAAATATATAATCTTTGAAATATTACGAGGAAGCTTCTTGAATCTAGGATCACCAATGATATAATTTCTCATCCATTTTGAAGTATTACTATCAATCTTATAGATTTTGATAGCGACCTCTTTTCCTGTTAAATCATATGCTAGATACACATTTGCTTCTTTTCCCGCTGAAATAATACCTTCTATTGTTTCTAACGGTCCGTTTACTAATAATTTATTTAAAGTAAAAATAGTTCTTTCATCAAAAACCGATTCTATTGTTGCTCTTTTTTTTGATTGATCAATCTTCTTTATTCGTTTAATATCGATATTTTTTTTTTGTAACTCATCTATAGCCAAATCAAACTTTTTATCTATCTCATTATCTCTCAATTCTTCAGACTCTTCATCACCAATCTTGTTATTTTCTTCCAAAAGCTTTTCCACTATAGTTTTTTTTTAATTATTTTTTCATTAAAGAAGTAAGTATAGTCTTTTATCAACTTGGTGTTATTTTCACCTCTGAGAAGAACTTTGTTTTTGGTAATGTTTTCTACATAATAATTTTGATCTCCAATAATAATTACATCCTTGATCTTCATCGGTAAAAATTTTATTAATGTTTTTAATCGATAAAGGTTTCTCCCTTTTTGAGAATCCCTTCCCACCAACTTTTTGGTCCTTTTTAATAGAAAGCAATATTTTGACTTTAAGAACTTGATAAGGTAATTCATTAATTCATTTGTACTAAGATATAAATCAACCCCAAATTTTTGATTCTCTATTTTTGAGATATAATGTTTTGGGTTTTTTTCAAAGAGGTTCTCCGTATAGTCGTTTACCTCATCTAAAACTTCCTTTATTAAATCAAATTGTTCTTCATCTTTAACTCTTAATTGAATAATTGCTATAAAGTAGGTTCCTCCTCTTAAATTGGTACAATTTTTACAAAGTACATGATTTAGATTTAAAGATATTGTTTGCTTGTGTTTTATATTTAAATCCTCTTTTAAAACACCGATAATTTCAACTTCAAGTGAAACTAATAAATCTTTTGACGAAAAAATAAAACTATTTTCAATTACATTGAAAGTAAAATCAATATTATTTTTTTTTTCAAACGATTTTAATAGGAATTTTTGAATCGCTTCTTCGATTATTGAAAATAACTCATTATCTAGGGGTTCAATCCATATATCTTTTTTAGAATAACTCCCACAATCAAGACAGATATTAATTGATAAACGATCTTGTAATTTAAATAATGGATGTTCTTTTAAAAAACACGTGAGACACATTCCAAAATGTGGATCATCCCGCACTAATTTATTTCCACATATCGCACAAAATCGATTAGGCATTAAAACATCATCTTTAAAGCCATAGGTACTCCATTAATAAATCTAACTCCTTCTTTAGGTAGAATATTACAATCAATCGCTTTATTAATTATCTTTTCTCCTACTATATTGAAAAATGATGTACTTTTCAAAATAGAAATTGCATCTTCGAGATTTATTAGTCTTCCCCCAAAAAAGTGGTTAGAAATTTCTATTCTTAAATTTCCTTCTTTAAGAACATGATTTAGCAATTCTTCATCACAACATGCTATTGTTTCAAAATCATCCCTAACATGAACTTTGAGATATACCTTCTTCAATTTTGCTATTCAACCTTGATCTTATTTTTCCTTAATTTCTTCTCTTGCACCACAAGCAGTACATTTAAGATAAAGTTTTTTACCTTCTCTTTGAATTTGAGTATCGGGTTTATTACAAATGCTACATAAAACGTATGTTTTAGTATAATTTTCAATCAATTTATTTAGTACTTGCTCCTTATATTGCCCTTTTAAAAATAGCTGTTGTCCCCTGATCTCCCCCATTGTCCCTGCATTTTTCAGAAATATACCTGTAAAATGTTTCTTATCTCTATTGAGAGTATTAATTATTTTATTAAAATTGGTAATAAATGAATTCCTACTTTCAATCCGTAATTCAACTTTAGGTATTTCAAATCTTGATGATCTTTTCACATTTTCTGGTATCTTTTCATAAGCCTTATCTAATAATTCATTATAATTATTGATATCCATAATTCTATTCTTAATTTAAATAGTTTATATATATGAAATCAATTATAAGAAAAAAAATTTTCCTTTATTAGTGAAAAATTAGACATATAAATTTAAATTAAAATGCTTCAAAATTATCATTGTCAGATTCGTAAATACGTGATTCTAAAATTAAGTCATTCAGATATAATTTCAAATCATTATCAGAGATTCCAACTTCTTGCTGTAATTTTTCAAAATTTATTCCATTTCCGCTCGCAGAATACTCTTCAACTATTAAATAAATTTTTTCCTTTATCGTATCGTGCTTACCAGAATCATTTTCACTTTCAAATAAAGTCGTAACATCTATTTCATCTGAAAATTCGTCTATATTATTAGTTACATTAGACAATTCTGGTATCTCTTGAACTTCTCCATGCGTTATTCTATGAATTATTTCAGCATTCCTTAGTAAAATAAGATTAGGTTCTTCCACTTTTCTTACAATTTCTATCCATATAGATATGAAATCTTTAAATTTACTTACACGGCCCGACACTTCCACAATATCACCTTTATTAAAAGTTTTGAACTTATCTGGATTTACATTCTTAATAATCGCTCTGATCATTCCCGTGCTATCATCTAAATCAAAATCAAGTCTAATATTTGAATCAATTTTCTCTTCTATTCCCATGTCTACTTCATTTGATTCTATTAAATTCTCTCTTTTTTCAATAATTGTAGCAATTAAACGAATACGCTTAACATGCCCAAAAATTGTATAGAAAAATTTCTCGTTCTCATCATATTGACCCTCTAAAAGATGTTTTATCCAGCATTGAACTGCAGGATTTCTCTTGAACCTTATTATTTCATTCATCTCTAACCTTTCTCCTATTTTAATATTTTAAAAGTAAATCTTTTTTTAATATAGAACTAATTATTAAGCTAAGAATATTAAAGAGCAATTTTTCTCAAAATATTTGTATAGGTTACTTACTTACACCATAAAGAAATATATGGAAAATGGTAGCGGGGGTTCGACTTTCAGCTTTCTGTAAACCAGAGTTTTTTCAGCCTTTGAACGAACGATCTCAGGGTTATGAGCCCTGCGGCATAAACCAGGCTAGCCCACCCCGCTATGAAAGGATCTATGGGTTTGGTTCCTATGCAATATAAAATAATTATATATATAACATTATAAACTAATAATTTAATCTTTTTCTATTTTATAAGAGTATTTATATCTCTAATGTTAAAATGTCAAGTATATAACCAATAACTTTAATTTCTTATATAAATTAGATAATAAAAAGAAAATAGTATGATGGAAACTTATGTCTGTACTTGACATTATATTAGATTTTATTTTAAATCCATGGTTCATTTTATCTTTAATATTTTGGGTTGTAGTTTTACTTTTAATTCGTTTATTAAGAAATAAGAAGGAGGCATATTATCTCTGGTTTCCAATGCTGGCAATGTTCAAAACGAGAAAATTAAATAATTTCATAACGAAAATATCAAAAAAAGCTCCCAAATTCTGGAAAATTTTTTGGACTATAGGTATATTTGTGTCATTTAGCTTTACAATATATGCTCTATATTTCTTCTTTACAAACTTTGTAAATCTAATTTTTAATCCTAGGGTTGAACAAGCGATAGTTCCTCTTATTCCCGGTGTGACTATCGACTTACCCGTCATGATGTACTTAATCCTTCCATTATTATTTATTTTAACTACACATGAATTTGCTCATGGGATTTCAGCTGGCGCTGATGGAGTAGATATAAAATCTACTGGTGTTCTCGGAGCAGGGATTTTTTTTATTATAGGTTTTGGCGCTTTTGTTGAGGTTGATGAGAGAGCATTAAGTTCTAGAAAATTCCATAGAAATACAAGGTTACGAATTGCAGCCGCGGGGACATATGTAAATGGAATGACAGCCGGAGTTGCATTCTTACTATTATTAAGTTTCCCACTTATCATCGCTCCCTTTTATTCTCAAGTCGCTCAAGTGAACAGTGTAGTAACAGAAGCAGATGGGGGATTTAACTTTGGAAATATAGCAAATGGTGATGTAATTTTAGCGATTAAAAAGAAAGGGGCTGAAGACGATCAATTTATCTATCTTGATAACTATGCGGGAAGAACTCTAAATGATATATTAAATAATAGAACTGGCTTACAATGTTCTATAGGGGATAATTTAACCTTCAGAATTTATAGTCCCTCTGCAGAAAGTTATTCAGAGAAAAATATAACATTAGGACCTCGATACAATATTGGAATCCTTTATGAATATATCTCAGACACAGAATTACAAATAACTAAGATATATTCCGCAAGTGAAGGAGGAAATAACGATAATAAAAGTTTAATCGAGGGATTAACTATTACCAAGATAAATAATATTTCAATAAATCGAACTAGTGGAGTTACGTTAGAGAAAGCATTAACGGAATTTAATCTAAATACTATTAATCTAAGTACTGCTTCTGATATGTATATCTTAGATGTTGAAGAAATAGGAGTAAAAATTGGTATTTATAGTATTTCATACTTTATGCATAAAAATGATTTCGCAAAATTCTTTACACCTTTTTGGCCCGAATTTTGGCTAAGAGAAATTGCATGGTTATTTATTATTGCTTTCAGCATAACCCTCTTTAATATGCTTCCTTTACCAATATTCGATGGTGATAGAATAGTTAAAGAATTAATTAATTGGGGTTTTGGAGAAGATATAAAAACCACAAAGAAAAAAACTGATAAAGTTCAATTTAAAAAAGATGAGAAAGATCTCAATTTGTCAGAATACAGAATAGAAAAAATAGAATCTGTCAAAATTTTAATAGAAGATAAAATTGGTACTAAACAAAAGAGCGAAATAATTTTAGCTGAAGATAAATATACTTTAATCGATAAAATCGGTGATGGATTTAAAGATTCTCTTTCTTTAAACCTTCCCGAACAAACTAAATTAGAGGATGGTTCACTTATTGAGATCTCTTATGAATATTGGCATGATGAAAAACGAAAAATTAAAAAGAGACTTTTAAATACTATACGATTAATCACATTGTTTATAGTTTTGGGTAATTTTATTTTATCTTTTATCAATTTCGGTGGATTTATATTTTGGATTTAAATTTTAACTATATTTTTTTTTATAACTTTAATGAGTAATTATAATCTCTTTTTCAAAAATGGAAAATGTTCAAAGTGCAGTAATAATCTTGTAATCCAAAGAAAATACTCTGGAGAAAATCTTTGTCCAGAATGCTTTCAAAAAAATATTGAGAGAATAATTTATAAAACAATTTCTAAATACCAAATGTTAGAACCAGAAGATAGAATTGTAGTTGCTTTATCAGGAGGGAAAGATTCAATTTCACTTTTATATAATTTGAATAACATTCAGAATAAAACCCATCAATCCAAAAAAATTATAGCCTTAACAATAGATGAGGGAATTAAGGAATATAGAGAACATAGTATTGAAAAAGCAACAGAATTTTGTAAGAAATATGATATTGAACACAAAATTATCTCCTTTCAGGAAAAAATTGGATATACTTTAGATGAGATCATTAAGATAAAAAAAGAATCTCCAGATTACAAATATGCATGTAATTATTGTGCAACAGGTAGACGAAGGTTATTGAATGATGGTGCTAAAGAATTAGGTGGCACCGTCTTAGCAATGGGGCATAACCTTACTGATTTCGCAGAAACTTATCTTATGAATATTCTCTATAAACGTTTGGATATTATCGCAAATCAATATTTATTTAAGAAAGAGAATGAGAAGATAAATAATTTTTTTATTAAGAAAATTACACCTTTAATAAGAATCCCCGAAGAAGAAATCTTTTTATATTCAAATATTAAAAAATTCAGTTATTACCCCTCTCATTGCCCTTATAGAGAAAAAGACCCAATTATAAGGAAAAGAGTATTAGATTTTATTCAAGAATGCAAAAAATATAGCCCAGAAATAGAATTTAATCTATTAAACGGGTTTTTAGAGTTATCAGAAACGCTTTATAGTCATAGAGAAAGAAAACAATATAATTCATGTCAAATTTGTGGTTATCCATGTGGAAGTGGAAAAATCTGTAATTATTGTAGCTTTTTACAAGAATTAGCTTAATAATTTTATCTTATTAAAAATTTTCCCATTTCTTTTAATTTTTCATATTCTCTTATTTCTTCCCGGAATAATGGAACTTCAATTAAAATTTTATTTAATTTATTCTTAAATATCTCTCGTATTTTATTAAGGTTTTTTTGTTGCATTTCTCGCCTGGTTTTACAAAAATCGCATAATTCAGTTGTATCTTGATATAATTGATTCACCACAATATTAGAAACAGGAATCTCATATTTAACTAATTCATTAAGTAGTCGTCCAGTTTCTAATATAGCCATTTCCTCTGGTATCATAACTATTACAAAAGAATTCTTTATCGGATTTGTAAGATCATCTTTTGCGTTTAGTATCGATTGATTTAACTTTTCTAAAACATCCAAAGAATTATCTGTTTTCTTTTCTTCACGAGTAAATAACTTTTTTAAAGCCCCAAACATGTTGCCCAATCTCATCCTCATTTTTATGAGCTTGCCTATCCACCCAGATAGCGTTTCTGGGAGACTTAAGAATCTTAATGTATGGCCTGTGGGGGCCGTATCAAAGATAACTAAATCATAATCATGTTCAGTCTCAATAAATTCCAAGATCTTACCAAAAGCTAAAGCTTCATCAATTCCAGGAGGACTCATTGAAGTTAAATCTTCTAGATCACCTATTAACGGCATCTCTCCCATCATGTCTCCCATTCCCATTTCCTCTAAGGGATTTATATCTGTTAATCCTCTGAATTCTGCCATATTGGCTTTTGGATTAATTTCTAAAGCTGTTAAGTTTTCTACTTCTTCAATAAGTGTAGGCATGCCGGGAGGTAATTCAACTCCTAAACTATCACCTAAAGAATGAGCTGGATCAGTACTGATTATTAATGTATTTCTTCCATGTTCTGCAGCCCATATTGCTGAACTAGCAGCACAACTTGTTTTTCCGACTCCTCCTTTCCCCCCAAACATTATGATTTTTAAAGTTAGTAATTGATCTTTCAATTCCATATCTAAACCCTTCTTTTCTCTATTCTATAAATTGAAGTTTTTTTTCCTTTAATAATCAATTTTATAACGAAGGATGGCCGCAATTCCTCCAAAAGTACTATATAACATTTCTCCTTCTTCAGTTTCTGTTGATAAGATAATTACATCTGTTCCAGTTGATTCGGCAATTTCCCCTAGTTCTTCTATGATTGATTTATTTTCAGTGATATTGAATGTATTTGATGAGCATTTAGGACAAATTTCCTCTTGAATATCTCCCTTAATTTTTTCAAGATCATTTTCTTTAATATTTCTATATTCACTAAATTCACAATTAGAACATTCTAATTTAATCTTATATAGATTTAATCTTTCTGAAAGCATTAAAGTGCCAACAGCACCATAATTTAATGCTCTTTGTATTTCTTCCAATCCGTAGGATGCTAAACCCGAATCAATTGAAATCTCTTTCATAAATCGTTGCATAATTTGCTTTTCCTGAATATATCTCACATCTTCTATTTTGTCTTTCACTTTTTCTATCAAAGCTCGTATTCCTTCTGTACCCCCATAACCAAGATCAACTATATCTAAAATTTTGTCTCGTAATCTGTAGTCTAAACTCTCATCAGCAACAAATTTTTCTTTTGATTGACCTGGGCCACCAACAAATATACCTTGTAAATCCTCCATGGGTAAGAAAAGTTCATTTACTGTGTCTGAAATTCTACGATAAAATTGTTTTTCTCCTTCTTCAATTAATCTTTCAAACCTTTTTTGAGATTGACCTCCGGCTCTGTGCTTTCCGTGAATACCTGAAGTAAATTCTCTAACAATTTCGACTTTATTACCTTTAATATAACCTAAGGCAGATTCCGCTCTCCCTATCACTAATAAACCATAAGTCTCACTAGGAGTTAACATTTCCTCTAAAGGCCATAATAGAAACTCGCTAGCGCAATGATATCTAAAAGTTACTACTCTATCGGGGGGTTCTACAATGTACATTTCATTCCTTTCTGTTCCTGGCGTATTACTCTGGGGAATCGCTCCAGAGAACATGACTAATCCATTTTCAGGAACATCATTTATGTTTTTCAATTGCCCTAAAAGACTAGAGATACTATCTAATACATTTTTTCGTGTTAATTTTGATTTAATATTTTGACTTTCACTTATTTCATTTTTTAGATGATTTGTTACATCTGAAATTTTTCTATCATGAGGAATGTATACTGAAATTAATTCTGTATGAAAGCCCTTTTTACTTTTAAGATCTTCTAATAGTCTTTTTGTTTTATAGATCCGCAAATCATTAGGCTTTTTTTTGGCTAATGAACTCATAATCATCTGCAAAATTATAATATTATACAAAAGATTAATAGTTTTTCTTTATATCACTCTATATAAAGAACAATATTAATATTTTTAAAATCTCATGACTTCGAACGAAAACCAAGATCATATGGTTCCTAAGTCTCACCCCCGGTATGAAAGTATAAAATATCGTCATAAGATAATCGAAGGTATGAAAAATTTGGTGGTTGCTGAAGCGGGGTTAATTGCACACGGAAGAGGAGAATGTTTTGATTATATTTTAGGTGAAAAAACTACAGAAGCTGCCAAAAAAGCCATTGAGGCGGCTGTGGCTTCTATATTATTAGCTGATAGACCTATCATCAGTGTAAATGGAAATGTTGCAGCGTTAGTGCCTGATGAGCTCGTACTTTTATCGAATATTTTAAATACTCCCCTCGAAATCAATTTGTTTTATCATAAAAAAGGTAGAATAAATGCAATTAAAAAAGTTTTACAAAAAGCCGGAGCGTCTGTAATTTATGGAACTGATCCAAAAAAAATGATCGAACTGGACGGGCTTGATAGCAATAGAAAAAAGGTTGAATTAATAGCAAATGCTGATTTAGTTATGGTCCCATTAGAAGATGGAGATAGAACTGAAGCTTTGAAAAAATTAAATAAAAAAGTTATCGCTGTTGATTTAAATCCATTAAGTAGAACAGCCATATGGGCCGATATTACTATTGTTGATAACATTGTAAGAACAATCCCAGAAATGATAAAAGTTGCAAAAAAATTAAAGAAACTCGATAATCTACAATTAGAAATGATTGTAAAGAACTTTAATAATAGACTAAATATTCAACATACTCTGAATCTAATTCTTGAATATATTGAAAACCAAAAAGAAAAAGCATTTGCTGCTGTAAAATTTTGATTTTATCTATATTTTCTGATTCATAAAAACTTAAAAGCTTATATTTTTATAATCCATATACTATTATGGCTATTTTATATTTAAAAATTCTTTAGCATTAATGACAATGACTACTAATAAGGAAACCAAGACAAATATCTTCAATACGATCAAAAATGACCCAGAATTTTTTATTAGAAGATGCAAGTCAGAGGATTTAGACGATGTAATCGATGTAAATGAAAAAGAATTACCCGAAGATTATCCTTACTTCTTTTATAAAAGTATACTTGATGATTTTCCAGAATGCTTTTTAGTGGCTCATAATAAAAAAGGAAAAATAATAGCTTATATAATGTGGAGAGTAGAAAAAGCTCCTTCTGTTAATAGTTTAAAATATATTAATAAGGGACATCTCGTTTCAATTGCTGTCTCTGAAGGCTATAGAAGAAAAGGAATTGCTAAATCGTTATTGTCAAATAGTATGACAGCAATTAAAAAATACAAAATTCATGAATATGTTCTCGAAGTCAGAGTATCGAATTATACAGCAATAAGATTGTATGAAAAATTCAATTATAAAATTGAAAGTATTAAAAAAAACTATTATCGAGACGGTGAAAATGCGTATTATATGACTCTAGATGCAAAAGATTTCTAAATAATTGAGTCTCCCAAACATCTTATTAAATAAGTTAAAAGCTCATTAATGGGCACTTTTATACCTAAATTTTCAGCATAGCTCAAGATTCTTCCATTTAAGAAATCAATTTCTGTCGTCCTCCTATTTAAGATATCTTGTAACATTGAATTCTTGTTATTTGCTGTTTTCTTAAGAACACCATATGTTATCGATACATAATCTTTTTTGGAAAGTATAATATTTTTCATCTCCGCCACTTTCATTGCTTCATTAATTGCTTGCTCGATGAAATACCTTAATTCCTCAATTTTCAATAATTCTCCATTAGTTAAACGAGTTAAAGCCCCAATTGCATTGATCCCAATGTTAACCAATGCTTTTTCCCAACATTCCTTGATTATATCTTCTACTATAATAGTTTCCAAATTGGCTAAATTTAAAATATCTCTTAATAACATTAAAAATGATTTAGCTTGATCTAATTCACGTTCTTCTAAATTAAGTTCCATAAGAAATGGAAATCCAATCTTAGTTATACCTTGCCCCGTATGAATTAAGTGACCTGGTTTCTCCAATAAAGCCCCGTTCGTTGTCACTGCCCTAATAATATTTGCCCTATTACAATATTCGACAACAATATCTTCATTACCAATTCCATTCTGTAAAATCACTAAATAGTTGCTCGCTTTAATGATTTTATTATATTGAAGAATAGCTGTTTTAATATCATATGTTTTTGTTGTAAGAAAAATGAAATCAAATTCAAAACTCATATCTTTCACTAATATATCCTCAATAGATTCTTCGTTTTCAAATGCTCTGATGTTTTTAATTACGTTTACCTTTTGATCTCTATATACTTTTAACCCTTTCTTCTTTATCACATTAGCATGGTTTTTCATACAAAAAAAAATTACTTCTATTGAATAAATATCAGATTTAATATCTGCTAAATATCCACCAAAAAGGCTTCCTATAGAACCAGCTCCAATAAACCCAACTCTTACACTTCTTTTATTCAAAAGCTATTGTATCTCACTTATGATATTTAATAAATTTATCTAAACCCACTTGCCCCTTCGAATATTCTCCCGTCTTTTTCTTAATATCTAAAATCCTTACATCTTTTGGTGAATTTCTTGGTTGAAGATTTAATTCTTTCATCAACATTAGCGAGTTTTTAGCAGCATATCCAGAAAAATGATTGTTAAAATAAATTCCTATTTTATCTACTTTAGGAATTACCTCTTGAATTGAATGGGCCCACTTTTTAATTTCATCTTCATTAAAACAATAATCAAACCAAATCTCCTTACCATAACCGTGGAACCTCACATATGCGAAAGCTGGATTGGTAACATCCATCCTCGGAGGTAAAAGTGGCTCAATTACAGAACAATATGTTAATGATTTCTGTTCTAAAAACCTAAATACTTCATCATCCATCCATGATTTATCCCTAAACTCAATAACTAAATGGTAATCATCACTTTTGGGGTTGCCTGGCCATTTATCAATAAATTCCTTTAGACTATTGAAATGCTCTTTCTTATTAAAAGAAGGAGGTAATTGAATTAAGAAAGCAATCAGCTTCTTTGATTCAATTAATGGATCCATTACCCTTAAAAAATTATCTAAATCATCTAAGCAATTTCGTGAATCTAATTTATGCTTATGTGTCACTGATTGAGGAATTTTTGCCGAGAATAAGAAGTTTTGTGGTGTTTTATTAGCCCAGTTTTCTACAACCCATCGAGAGGGTATATTATAAAAAGTCGTATTTATCTCATTCGTGTAAAAAATCTCCGAATAATACAACAAATAATCCTCTTTCCTTAAATTTTTTGGGTAAAAAGGACCAACCCATTCATCATAGCCCCAACCCGATGTTCCCACTAAGATTTTTTTATCGGTCATTGCTCACTATTCATATTAGACAATCCAACTATCCCTTCGAAATCTTACAGTTCTAATAATACTAATTTATGGTATTCATAATTAAACTATAAAAGTTACTATAT
>Ga0307378_10006703_pt1 | contig 15688 bp, 19 predicted proteins | sample UN1MG_FD_202238 | JGI IMG/M metagenome (GOLD analysis project Ga0307378, IMG submission 202238) | Soil microbial communities from Risofladan, Vaasa, Finland - UN-1 | ecosystem: Environmental > Terrestrial > Soil > Coastal area > Acid sulfate soil | place: Finland: Risofladan, Vaasa | collected... | reverse complement strand
CCGGGGGTTACGGTTCTTTCCGTTTCGCTGCCGCCATCACCTGGCCCTCCGGCGTCGCCAGGTACACGATGCCGCTCTCCGTCTCGTTGTCCGCCACGAGCGTGCCTCGCCTCAGCGGCACGCCGAAACGCACCGCCCCGTCCGCCCGCGAGACGGCTAACAAGTCCTCGCCTCGGCCCACGACGTACACCGTCTCCGCGTCCGCCGCCGCAAAGTCTGCCCCTTGCCCCAACTGCCACTGCGCCTGTCCGCTGGAGACGTCCACCGCCGCCAGCCCCCTGCCCTCCGTAAACACGAACACCTGGTCCCCCTGCGTGTAGGGAGGCTTGCGGATCGGTTCCCCCGCGTTGTGCCGCCAGCGCAACTCCCCGCTCGAACCCCGGAAGGCATAGACGCTGTAATCCAGGCTGGCCACGAGCACCAGGTCCCCCTTCGCTACCCGAAGGTCCGCCACCACCGAGCCTTCCGCCTGGTACTGCCACACCGCCTGCTGCCGCGACTGGCTCGACGCCAGAATCTCCCCGCTCTCGCTCGCAAAGAACACCCGCGAATCGTCCACCGCGGGGCCTGCCGTCACCGACCCCCTCATCCACCGACGCCAAGCCACCGTCTTCGGCTCGACGGCGAACGCCTGAAGGTACCCGCGCGCATCCGGTATGAACACATGCGATTCCGCCGCCGCCGGCGGACCCGACGCCGCGAAAGAGAGCCGCTCCCGCACCTCCTCCCGACCGTCCGCCGCCTCCAGACCCACCAGCAGCGTCGTCGAAACCACCCACACCCGCTCGCCCGCCACCACCGGCCGGCGAACCGTCTCGTGCTTCGGCGCCGCACGCACCGACCACCGCCGCACCCCCGTCTTCGCGTCCACCGCATACAACCGGTTCTCGCCGTCCAGCGCCATCACCAGGCCGCCCGTCAGCCACAGTTGCTTCAGGCTCTGGCCCTTCGGCACCGTCAGCGGCGTCTCCCACACCATCTCCATCCCGTTGGCCGCAAACACCTCCGGCGCCGCCGGCATCGGCAACGCGCGCGGAGCACGCGCGCACCCGCACAACCCCAGCCCCAACGCCGCACACCAGGCCACCGCCATCAACGTTCGCTTCATGGTTCGCTCCGCTTTGTGCGCGGCAGGTCTCCGCACCCGCCGCGATCAGCCCACCGCTTCATAGATACTCCGCCAGGTTCACCTTGTGCTGACGCTCGAATCGGCTCAACCGCTCGATCCGCTCGATGTCGTCCTGTATCCGGTGCGCCAGTTGGAAAACGTACGGCTTGCCCTGCAGCCGGTCATTCAGGTCCGCCAGCATCGCGTCCCACCGACCTTCGTACAACTCGTCCCGAAGCCGCAGCAGCATGATCTCCTCTTCCCCCAGCGCCTCGAGGAACCGCTTCGCGCGCGCCCCCTCCGTCTCCGTCCGCTCGCCCTCGCCCCGCGATCCTGCTCGGGGCGATCCTGAGTGTGTCGAAGGGTCGCCGGCCATGCCGTCTCCCTTCCTCCCGGCTGGGACAATCGCGCGATACCTTACCGACACCCCGCGACGACCGTCAACCCTTTTCCGGGCAACCCTTTGAGGCGCCGGGTCTTGCGCACCTTTAGCCGGTCGCCGCAATTGCCAGCGTCTGGCCGAGTTTGCGGCACGCCTTCGCCTGATCCCCCTCCGGGGCACCTGCGATATCAAGCCCCTCCGCCGCCCGCATCATCCCAAGCGAATTCGCCAGCCCCTCGAGCTGGCCCGACACGCCCCCCCCGCCGCCGTGCGTCGAAAAGGCCACGAACGGCTTCCCCTTGAACGCCGCCCGTCGGAACGCCAGGTCGAAAAAGTGTTTCACCAGCCCCGACGGGTAGGAATAGTAGTTCGGCGACCCGACGGCGATCCCGGCCGCACGTTCCAGCACGGCGAGGTCCATCTTGGCCGCGTCCATGACCACCGCCTGCACGCCGGGCACCAGCCCCACGCCGGCGGCCACGTGTTCCGCCATCGTCCGCGTGTTCCCGCCCAGGCTGCTGTAAAGCACCACGACCTGAGCCTCGCTCTTCGTCCTCGCTTTCCCCATGGCCGTTGCCTCCGAACCTTTCCAGTGCCGCGGCGATTATACGGCCGCCCAACGCCCCGTCAACGGCGCAAAAAAACGGGCCGCCTGCACCCTCTCGGATGCAAACGGCCCTCACGCTGGGATGGGATACTCCATTATCGGTTATCCTCGGCGGCTCCAACAGGAAAAAAGCCTACGTTTCGCCGCGCGCCTCAAGCCCCCCGCACCGCGGGGGGATGCCATCCACAGTTAGCCGCCCAGTTTACTGGGCGCGCGCCTTTGGACTTCGCCGTTTTACGCCAGCGACCGCCGACGGAACAGCACCGCCCCCACCCCTAACGCGAAAACGATGTAGCCCAAGGCGTACAGCCCGGCCCACCCCACGTACGCCCAAACCGCTCCCCACGCCTCAGCCGCCGGGCCGTCCCCGCCCGGCATCAGGATCGTGTGGCTCAACTTCTGGTTCAGGTTGAAGATCTCAAGGAACGGCAAGACCGCCAGCACCCCATCCCGCGCCGCCCGGCCCCCGGCCTCCACCGTCCGCAGCCCGCTCGCCAGGAACACCGTCAGATGCCCAACCAGAAACACCCCCAGGCTTATCCCGACGCTCGCAGCAGGCGAAAACCGCGTCGAAACCGCAGTCGCCACCGCCGCCAGAACCCCCACCTGCAGAAGCACCAGCGCCAGGCCGGGCGTCACCGTCAGCGCCTGCCCGAACTGCCGCTCCCGAAACGCCTCCACCTGCGCCCCCACGCCTCCCTGCGCGTAGGTCCGCTCCAGAACCCCCGCGTCAATCTTCACCCGGTAATACACCGCCGCCGTAAACACCGCCCCGAGCACCGCCAGGGCCACCAGGGCCGCGGCCATCACCCCCAGGTATTTGCCCGCCACGAACTGCCATCGCCCGACGGCCTTGCTCAGGACCGTCTGCGCCGTCTTCTCCTCGACCTCGCTCGCGACCCCCGTCGCGGCCGCCAAAAGCGCCATAAGAAGCACAAACAGCAGAATAAACGAAAGACCTAAATCCTTGTACATATCCGTATCATTGCCGAATGTGAAGAGCGGCAGCCGCAGCGTCACAAGCAGCGCCGCCGCCGCCGCCGCAACAAGGAGAAAGTAGAACGGCCGACGCACCGTCTCGCGGTACGTGTTCAGCACGATTCCCCATACCCGCATCGCACTCCTCCTCGCCCGCCTACGTCCCTTTGTCCCCTTGTTTCCCCTTGAACATACTCGTCCTTCCCCACGGTTGCAACGGTGTCCCGTCTGCCACCTACATTTAGCCGCCCACCTTGGTGGGCGCTGGCGTTTGTCCTTCACATTTCGCCGCCGGCCCGCCCGTGTGCCACATGCCACGGCGTAGTTCGCGCAAGCGGCTGAACCACCCCTCCCCCGACCGCAAGACCGGGGCAAAACCGGATCACAAGCGGGGTCGAAATGGAGGCAAAACGAGGTAAAACCGGGGCAGTTCGAGGTCTCTAAGGGGCATCTACGGGGCACGGAAGGGCATCTCGCCTTCGACTGCCGGAGGCGACCCGCTGCCAAGGAAGCCCACAACATATAGTAGTAAATCTGCAAGATAGCCCTATTAGTTGTCGGTTGCCACCTGAAACTCCCTGAATTCTCCGGTTGGCGTCTCTCTGACAAGAGATCGGTCCTCTATGTACTTTTGCATGACCCGATCAATGTCATTCAGTAGCCCTTCTACGGCTTTTTCCTCCCCTTCGGCCACCACTTCCACGCGGCCGTCGCGAAGGTTCTTTACGAATCCCGTAACCGGCCGACCTGCCGCCAGCCGAATGACCGTGTACCGAAAGCCAACCCCTTGGACACGGCCGCTGTAATAGATGTGCATCCGCGTGTTCATGCAAAGGCGCCGGGACACCGAACGTTCCACGTGGAACTCGTCGGGTTTCTCCGATTATAGTCTCGCGCAAGCACGGGGCAACGAGATTTCTGTTGCAGTCGGGACCGCGCCAACTAAAATCCGGGTCAAAGGGGGTGCCGTGGCCACCGTTCTCGCAGTCGCCAACCAGAAGGGCGGCGTCGGAAAAACGACCACTGCTACGACCTTGGCCCATGCCATCGCCTTGGCCGGCCGACGGGTCCTCGTCGTGGATGTGGATCCCCAGGGGAACGCAACGAGCGGCATGGGCGTGGAAGCCGTGGATACTAGCCCGGCCTTTGGCCAGCATTCGGCCGGACCTGAGGTGCCCACGTCATGGGAAGGCGTCTGGTGCGTCCCTGCCGGCAGGGACCTTGAGCATCTGGCGACCCAGCGGGCGCTGCCCCGGGGGCGGCTCCTGGAGTCGCTGGCGCGTTTACGGCAGCCGTTTGACGTTGTCCTGGTGGATTGTCCGCCTTCCCTCGGTCCGCTGACGCAGAACGCCCTGGCGGCGAGCCAGGCTGTTCTTATTCCGATTCAGTGCGAATACTACTCGCTGGAGGGCCTGGTTCAACTCATCGGGGCCATCCGGAGGGCCCGCGATGAGAACCCCCGCCTGAGCGTCGGAGGCGTTCTTCTGACGATGTACGACGATGAATACGGCCTCAGCGGCGAGGTCGAGACCGAAGTCCGGTCGAAACTCGATGAGCCGGTCTTCGAGACGGTCGTGCCAAGGGATCCGGCCGTGGCCGAGGCGCCAAGCCATTGCCTGTCCGTCATTGACTACGCCCCCAGGTCGCGCGGCGCGTGGGCGTACGTCCACCTGGCCAACGAGATGGCCGCACGGGGAATCCTCGGTTAGGAGTCTCGCCGATGGCAACGAAGCGACTCGGTAGAGGGCTTGACGGTCTGCTTCAGGGACTGGCCAGGGGTGCCGGGGAGCAGGTTCCCGCAGGCGGCGAGGAACCGTCACCCGCGGCAAGCACCGTCCGGGTGGACCTGGTGGATGGCAACCCCTATCAGCCGCGCCAGGGGATGGACGCAGCGGGCCTAGAGGGGCTTAAGGCCTCCATCCGGGAGCATGGGGTCCTGCAGCCGATCCTCGTTCGGCCGGCCGGCGCGAGGTACGAAGTGGTTGCAGGCGAGCGGCGTTTGCGGGCTGCCAGAGAACTCGGAATGGCCGAGGTGCCCGCCGTCGTCCGCGAGGTTCCCGATGAGCGGATGCTCGAGTTCGCCCTTATCGAGAACCTCCAGCGGGAGGACCTGGACCCGATCGAAAAGGCCGAGAGTTTCCGCTCGTATCTGGAGAGCACCAGGCGTACGCAAGACCAGGCGGCCACACGGCTTGGATTGGACCGCAGCACGATCGCTAACATGATTCGGCTGCTGGACTTGCCCGATGAGGTCCAAGCCATGGTGCGGGCCGGCATGGTGGGAATGGGCCACGCAAGGGCGATCCTGGCGATTGAAGAGCCGAAGCGACAGGTGGCCATTGCCGAGCGTGTGGCCAGGGAGGGTCTGTCGGTGCGGCAGGTGGAACGGATGGTAAGCGGGGGTCGCCCGGCCGGGCGGGCGAAGAAGGCGAAGGCTAAGTCGGCCAGCGTGCGTGACTTGGAGGCCAGGCTTCGGGAGGCGCTGGGGACGAAGGTGATGGTCGAGGAAGGCCGTAAACCCGGTTCCGGGCGGATTATCGTTGAGTTCTATAGCCACGCGGACCTGGAACGGTTGTTCGCACTTCTTGAGTAGAGATCGAGCGTTCCACGTGGAACATGTCGGGGGGGAACGGATGTCCAAAGTCCAAAGCTTGCCCGCCGCAGCCCTGCGTCCAGGCGCGCCGGGATCGAAGGCATGGAAGCGGGTCCGAGGGCGGTCCGCAAGGGCAGAAGGTTGATTGGGTCAGGCCATTTTGTCATAATCCTGATCCAATCTGATTGAGCGGTTTCTGGTCGGATTTATTCGCATTTGCGGCGAAAAGACGCCCTTCCGTGCCCCGTACAGCCCCGAAACGACCTCGTTTTGCCTCGCAGAAACCTCGTTTTGCCTCGATTTTGCCTCGGTTTTGCCTCGGGTCGGGTTGGTGGGAGGGTGGTTTCAACGCAGAAGGCAGAACGGGAAACAGAACGGCTTCGATGCGAGATCCCTCCGCTCTCCTTCGATTCGGTCGCCTGGGCGACCTCGCTCAGGCTCGGTCGGGATGACACTGCGGCAGCCCGGCCCGGCGCGCCGGGACGAACGGTGACGATAAGAGGTGGCAACGGCGGCAAAGGATTGGGGGTTGACAATGGAGCGTAAGTGATCTCAGATTGGGCACTTAGATCAAAGACGATCCATACCTTTGAGGTGTACCCGTGCCGCACGATGCCGTACACGAGACGCAAGGGTTGCCCGAGCCTTACTTCGAATCCCCCGGCCGCCGTTTTCGGCTGTACCAGGGGGACTGCCTGGACCTCCTGCCGCGGATGCCGCCCGAATCGTTTGACCTGGTTTTCGCCGACCCGCCGTACTTCCTGTCGAACGACGGCATCACGTGCCATGCGGGGAAGATGGTCTCGGTCAACAAGGGCAAATGGGATAAGTCGAAGGGGGCGGAGGCGGAAATGCGTGCTTGCAGGAGGAGATGGCTAAGGATACTATGGTGATGATGGGGCGGCTCAAGATCAAATCGCGGTTTTCGGAAGACGCAGATTGCGTGCTCTTCCATGGCGATTGCCGGGACCTCCTCCGCCGCGTCCCGGACGCTTATTTCAAACTGATCGTCACGTCCCCGCCCTACAACCTCGGCAAGGCTTACGAAAAGCACCTGAGCGTCAAAGACTACGTGGCAGAACAGGCTACGGTTATCAAAGAATGCGTCCGAGTGCTCCATCCTCGTGGCAGCCTCTGCTGGCAAGTGGGCAACTTCGTGGACAACGGAGAAATCGCACCGATTGACCTCTTGCTGTATCCGGTGTTCCACTCGCACGACCTTCACCTGCGGAACCGCATAATCTGGCACTTCAGGCACGGTCTGCACGCCTCCAAGCGGTTCTCCGGCCGCTACGAGGTGATCCTGTGGTTTACCAAGAGCAACGATTACACTTTCAACCTCGATGAGGTGCGCGTTCCGCAGAAGTACCCTGGCAAGAAGTACTTTAAGGGCCCGAAGCGCGGGGAACTCAGTGGCCATCCCCTGGGCAAGAATCCGAGTGACGTGTGGGACATCCCCAACGTCAAGGCGAATCACGTGGAGAAGACGGAGCATCCCTGCCAGTTTCCGGTCGAGTTGGTCGAGCGCCTGGTGTTGGCCTTGACCGACGAGGGTGATGCGGTTCTCGACCCATTCATGGGAGTCGGAACGACTGCAATCGCGGCCCTGATGCACAAGAGGAAGGTGGCCGGAGCGGAAACGGAACGGAAATACATTGAGATTGCGAAGGAGCGGATCCGGGTGGCCGAGGCAGGCAAGTTGCGCATTCGGCCGATGGAGCGAGAGGTTTACGACCCGCACTCGCGGCTTCCGGGCATTCCTCCGAAGACGGTGCAGTTGGGCTTTCTGGACGATGAACCGGCTCTGCTCAGAGGCGCGCGCAGCATCGGAGGCCACCATTGAAAGTCGTGTACGAATACTCCCACCTGGGCGGTGCCGAGATACTGCAGGTGCATTCCCCCGAATGCCTTGAAGAGATCTACCAAGTGATCCGGGCGGTGAAAGCGCGCAAGACGAAGGTCAGCAAAGAAAAAACGATGCGAGGGCGAAAACTCTTTGCGCCGAAGGAGATGAATCGCCAGTTCTGCACGCAGTTCCGCAAGCGAGGGTACAACGAAATCCGTGACCGCTACAGCATCACGATTCCCGGCAGCGACGTGAGGATCGACGGGGCGTTCAAGCAGATTGATTTTGTCAAGGGCAAGGTCCTCGTGGAGGTGCAGTTCGGCAAATACGCGTTCATGTTTTACGACATGGCGAAGTTTCAGTACTTCTTCAACGAAAGCAAGGCCGATGTGGGGGTTGAGATTGTGCCCTGCCACGCGCTCCAGAGTTCCATGTCGTCGGGGGTTTCGTACGGCGAGCAACTCGTGTACGACATCGAGCGACTGAAGCGGCATTTCCCGGCGGTGCCGGTCAAAGTGATACTGATTGATGCAGATTAGAAAATGGGCAGTCCCACGGACTCCCTAATGGAGAGGCCAGTTTCTATTTGTTGGTCGTTTTCTTTGGAGGGGGCGGCGGCGGTGGAACCGGAGCGCCTGACCATTGTTCATCACCGCCCTGGCGTTTTCGAGTCCTCCCTGCGCATCTATCTCGCCGCGCCTCATGGTCTGGCGCGCGCCCACCTCTTGTATCATTACCAAAACATTTTCCTGGCCGACAGTTCTACAGGGTAACGCGCAATGGCAAAAGACAAGAAGAGTGCGCCGCCTCGCGATCGCGACATCGTCCTCTTCCTCGGCGCCGGTTTCTCCCGCGATGCCGGCTTGCCGACCATCACAGACTTTGGAAGGTTCTCCCAAGAGGAATTAACAAAACTCCCCGAAGGGAACCAAGACAAGAACGCTTTCCCAATGCTTCATAAGGCCGGACAGATCTTCAAAAGATTTCAGGAGTGCTGTAATAGCAAGTCTCCCGAAAAGCACCCTACAACTGTCACAATTAACCCAAACAATATGGAAACCGTGTTCTGCATCGCCGAAGCGATGAGAGAGGCGGAAATCGATCCTCCTCTCGAAGTAGATGCCGATGGCCTCATCGAACAGATCAAGTTGTGGCTTTGGCAGATCTATGTGAACTGCCCTCCCCTGGATCCCGATCGGGGGCCGGAAACAAGACCGGACGCTTATGAAGAACTGCTTCGCCTTCTCAATCAAGACGAATTCCGAAAACACACCACACTTCTCACAACAAACTATGACCTCCTTCTCGAGTATTTTTCATGGGCAGTTCCTGGCGGTCGTCCGTGCGACTACCCCCTAAGAGACCAATGGGACTACGCCACTCTGCAAGCAGGGCCCGCGACCCGCGGACCTTACGTAAACACGCATTCTCCTGGGTCTACACATTGGCATGAGTCCGACGTACTGCAGGTCTGCAAGTTGCATGGAAGCGTAAACTTTTTTGAGCTGGCTACTTCCGGACAAGCACGGTTTGGTATTTGCGATGACGTCGCGGTACGCGGCCAAATGGTGGGAAACTCTCGCATCCCCCGTTGTCAGCCGCGCCACAAATCGCTCATCCTTGAAGAACAACTTGACCGGCGTCCGGCCATCTTCGCCCTTGATGCCATTTGGAGCCTGCGCGAACGATACGGGGCTTCCCTGGTCCCAGCCATCATCCCACCCACCTACGCCAAACTCCAGGGATACCCCTGGCTTCGCCGCATGTGGAATTGTGCCTTTCGGGCTATTCAGAACGCCCGCTACTTGATCTTCATCGGTTACGGTATGGCCCCCAGCGACGGTTTTATGCGCGCGATGTTCCAAGGCGCGCTGGCTTCTCGCAACAGGAGCATGCCTCCGCTGGAAATCTTCACCATCAATCCCTTCGGGATACAGCCCGACGGCAAGCAAACGGAGGAAGGCAAGAGGCAGGAAGCGTCTTACAAGGAACTCTTTCCCGTGTTGGCTGAGGTATCCGAGAAAAATGGCATCCAAAGAATTGTGCGTAAGGAGTTTCACGAGGCGTGGCCTGGCGATCTGAAGAAGATTCTCGACATGGCCGCAAACCGAAAGTAGCCGGTTTGGGTGCCGCCTGTCAACCATTCGAGTCCTGGACCGATACTGTCTCGCCAGAACAATTCCTAAGTGATTCGGCGGCAAAGGGAAAGAGGCCGGATTCACGGCGAGACCCCTCCACTCCGGTCGGGGTGACAGATCGCGCGGCGGGTACGGAGACCCGCCGCGCTGTTTTTTGCGGCATGTGGCGTCAAGATGAATTCGGCAGCAAAGGGAAAGACGCGGATTCACGGCGAGACCCATTCGACTCCCCCGGCGCGCCGGGGTCGCTCAGGGTGACACGGGGCGGGCCCGGCGTCGTCCCGGCGCGGCGGGCAGGAATGCCCGCCGCGCTTTCTCATTTTTTCTGTAGCGCGGGGGCCGCCACAGGCGGCCAAGGTTTATCCCCCGCGGCCGTGGGGCGTCGTTGTGGTGCGCGGGGGGCAAGCCCCCGCGCTACGAAGGCGTGCACGCGCGCTGGGAGGGGCTTTTGTAGCCTTCGGCGAGGCGGAGGTCGAGTTGGAGGTCCAGGCGGTGCATGGGGGGATTGGATCATGGGGGGGAGGGGGGAGCAAGGCAAATCAATGCGGAAACCGGCCTCTCGACCATGCTCGGGCCGCCCTGAGGTTCTCGAAGGGCGGAACCCGGAGAGAGAAGGCAACGCAGAAAGCAGAACGCGGAATGAAGACCGGAAAACAGAACGGATTCGAGGCGAGACCCGTTCGACTCTCCCGGCGCGCCGGGGTCGCTCAGGGTGACAGTGCGCGGTGGGCGGTTACGGGCGGTAGAGGCCGTGGTCGCGGATATAGGCGGCGACTGAGGCGGGGAGGAGGCCGGCGGCGTCCTGGCCGGCGCGGAGGAGGCGGCGGATGTCCGTGCCGCTGATGGGGACGAGGGGGGAGGGGATGGGTATTGGGGATTTCGGCCCGCCTTCGCCAAGGCCTGCCCGACCGGAGAAAAAGGGGACAGGCACCTTTTCCGAACGGCCGGAAAAGGAGCCAGTCCCCTTTTTCGGACGAGGCAGGACGGCGAGGCGGGCGAGGCGAGGGAGGTCGGCGGCGCGGTGCCAGGTGGAAAGAAGCGGAAGGTTGTCCTCGCCGACAAGAAGAAAGAGCGAGTCGGCCGGTCCGAGGCGGCTGTGGAAGTGTTCAAGGGTGAGGACGGTGTAAGACGGTTCGGGTCGGCGGAGTTCCAGGTCGGAGACGGCGAAGCGCGGGAGGTGCTGGACGGCGAGCCGGCACATGCGGAGGCGGTCGTCCGCGGGTGCGGGGGTGTGGAGCGGACGGTGGACAGGGGCGGCGGAAGGGATAAGATAGAGGCGGTCGAGGTGCAGGTGCTCGAGGGCGTACATGGCGGGGATGAGGTGTCCGAGGTGGATGGGGTCGAACGTTCCGCCGAGAATGCCGACACGCTCGGGAGGCATGGGGAAAGTATGGGATTAACGGGTTCAAAGTTCAAGGTCTTGCCAGTGCGGAAGGCGAAAGAGATAACAACGACAGGTATCCGCAGATGACGCAGATGAACGCAGATACAAATTGGAGTGAAAAGGACAAAAAGAAAGTCTGCCCCCATCTGGGACATCTGCGGATGGCGGCGGTGGTGCTGGCGGCGATGGTGATTGCGTTCCTCGGGGGCTTGGTGGGTCCGGCTTCGTCTTCGGCTACGCCGGGGCAGGGAGCGCCCGCGAGTCCGTTTGCGGAGGCGACCGAGGAGGAGCAACGGAAGGATGCTGTGCCGGGATGGGTGGAACTTTCGAGCGGGGCGAAGATATTCGGTCGCATCTATACGACGCGCGCCAAACGGCTGAAGATCTTCAACGTGGAGAAGGAAATCTACGAGTACGTGCCCGTGCCGGCGGTGCGGGAGATCGAGACGATTGTCGAATGGGAGCGGATGGAGAAGGAGTGGCGGTTCAAGGAGGCGGGGAGCGCGGAGAAGGTCTATACCGGCCGAGAGTACGCCGCCCGCAAGTTTGCGTATCGGTTGACGCTGCTGGGCGGCCACGTCATCACGGGGCACATCGTGGGGCAGCCGCTGTACGTGGCGCGCCCGTCGAGAGCCTCCGGGTCTAACGACGAGGGCGGGGTGGAGCGGTTCGTGTTGCACGATCGGCAAAAGGGCCCGCTGGATACGCGGCTGGAGGACCTTGTGTATCTCGAGCGGGTGGTGTTGGATGAGGAAGGCAAGACGTGACGGCCGCTAAGCCGCAAGCGGCACGGCGAAACGGGCGATTTGCTTGGCCGGGGAGCGGCCGCTTCCTATAATGCCGCGCAACCCTTCAGGCAGGTGCGACGAAATGAACATCCTTTACATTGATGCGTTCAGCGGGATAAGCGGGGACATGTTCCTCGGGGCGCTGGTGGACGCCGGGTTGGCGGAGGCGGATCTGCGGGCGGCGCTGGCGACCTTGCCGATCGAAGGATATGAATTGGAGGTGCGGCGGGAGAAGCGGGGAAGCCTGGCGGCGACGCGGGTAGAAGTGAAACTGGACGCGAAGGCGAAGCAGCCGCATAGGCATTTGAGCGACATTGAAACCATTCTCGGCGCGGGGAACGGCGCGCGTGCGCTCGAGGTGTTTCGGCGGTTGGCGGAGGCGGAGGCGCGGGTGCATGGGACGACGGCGCAAGAGGTGCATTTCCACGAGGTCGGGGCGGTGGATGCGATTGTGGACATTTTCGGCGTGTGTGCGGGCCTGGAGATTCTGGGCGTCGAGCGGGTGGTGTCGAGCGGCCTGCCGATGGGGTCGGGGCACGTGGATGCGGCACACGGGCGGTTGCCGGTGCCTGTGCCGGCGGTGGTGGAACTGATGCGGGGGTTCCCGGTGCGGCTGTGTGAAGAGGAAGGGGAACTCGTGACGCCGACGGGGGCGGCGCTCGCAGTGACGCTTGCAGATGCGTTCGGTCCGATGCCGGCGATGGTCATGGAGAAGGTCGGATACGGCGCTGGCGCGCGCGAGGGGAAGCATGTGCCGAACGTGCTGCGGGTCATCCTCGGGCGAGCGGCCGGCCCGGATGCTGCGGAGTCTGATAGCGTCTGGCTGCTGGAGGCGAATCTGGACGATGCGACGGGCGAGACGGTGGGGGCGGCGACGCAGGCGCTGTTTGAGGCGGGAGCGGTGGACGTGTGGGTGACGGCGGCGATGATGAAGAAGGGTCGGCCGGGGATGGTGCTCTCGTGTCTGGCGCCGGAGGGTCTGGTGGGTGCCGTGGAGGAGGCTTTTTTCCGGGAGACGCCGACGTTCGGGGTGCGGCGGGTGCGGGCGGAGCGGTCGAAGTTGGCGCGGGAGCACGTGGAGGTCGAGACGCGGTTCGGGCGGGTGCGTGTGAAGGTGGGTCGGCGCGGCGGGCGGATTGTGACGGCCTCGCCGGAGTACGAGGATTGCCGGCGAGCGGCGGCGGAGAGGAGCGTGGCGGTGCGGGAGGTGTATGGGGCGGCGATGGAAGCGTGGAGAGGCAACGCGGAACGCGGAATGAACGGCGGAGCGGATGATGCTGGCGCTTGAGGTGGCGATCCTCGTGGTGCTGGGGGCGATGCTCGGCGTGTGGGTGAGCCGGGTGGCGACGGTCTATTCGGAGAAGGGTCGCGGGCCGGTGCTGAGCCGGGAGTCGCATTTCGAGGCTGGGCCGCAGGGCCTGGTGTCGGTGATTGTGCCGGCGAAGGACGAGGAGGCGAACATCGGGGCGGCGCTGGAGACGATCCTTGCGCAGGATTATCCGGACCTGGAGGTGATCGTGGTGGACGACCGCTCGAGCGACGGGACGGCGGAGGCGGTGCGTCGGGCGGCGGCGCGTGACGGGCGTGTGCGGCTCCTGGAGGTGAAGGAGCTCGCGCCAGGATGGTTCGGGAAGCCGCACGCGATGCACACGGGGGCGCGGGCGGCGCGCGGGGAGTGGCTGCTGTTTGTGGACGCGGATTGCCGGCAGGCGGCGCACAGCGTGCGTGTGGGGGTGGAGTTCTGTGCGTCGGAGGGGGGCGAGATGCTGAGCCTGTGGCCGGTGCTGGAGATGCACGGGTTCTGGGAGAACGCGGTGCAGCCGGTGGCGGGGTCGGTGCTGGTGGGGTGGTTTCGGCCGGGGTGGGTGAACGATCCGAAGAAGCGTGCGGCGTTTGCGAATGGACAATATATTTTGATTCGTCGAGCGACGTACGAGGCGGTGGGCGGCTACGAGGCGGTGCGGACGAAGGTGGTGGAGGATATTGCCCTCGCGCGGCGGGTGAAGCGCTCGGGGCACCGGCTACTGAACGCGGTGGGGCAGGACCTTTTTACGACGCGGATGTACGATTCGCTCCGCGCGATGACCAAAGGGTGGACGCGGATTTTCTACGGTGCGTTCGAGGGCACGGGGCGGATTCTGGGGGTGGCGGGGCTGACGTTCCTGTTTGCGCTCGCGCCGTTCGTGTCGCTCGCCGGGTCGGCGGCGGCGGGGCTGGCGGGCGTGGGGGGCGGATGGTGGCTCTGGACGGTGTTCGGCATGGCGCTGGCGACGGTTGTGGGGTTGTTTGTGACGATGCGTCGGCTGTACATCGCGGGGTCCGGGAACCCGTGGTACCTGGTTTTCTATCCGTTGGCGGTGGGGGTGGTTCTGGTGTTCGAGGCGGGGGCGCTCGTGCGGGCGCTGGGGTTCGGGGCGGTGACGTGGCGCGGGACGACGTACAAGGGGGGGCGGGTCATTTCGGGCGGTCGGCGCACGTGAACGGCACGGCGGGTTCAGGCGGAGCGGAGCAGGCCGACGGCATAGGGGCAGGAGACGCGGGCGCGGGAGAGTCGCGGCCGCACCTTGCGACGGCGACCGCGCTGCTTCCTCTTCGGTCCGCGCTGCTCAGCCGCCGGCGGGCGGAGGGTGTAGCCGCCGAAGCGGAAACGGAAGTCGGCGAGCGTCCCCGATAGCCGCCCGTCGCGGTTGGTGGACCAGGGGACGGTTCGGCGGCGCGGATTGATGGCGACGACCAGCGCGATCTCGCCCTCGGTCATGCTCTCCAGGTCGGCGTCGGTGAGGCCGGACTCGGCCTCGCGGCCGCGATAGTCGGCGTGGGAATGGAACTCGCCGAGGTACTCGTACTTGGGGAACCGGGCGATGACCCGCTGGATGATCCGGTTCTGCCGCTCGAACAGGCTGACCTCGGAGAAACGCCGTTCGGCCGTCTGGTAGGCGATGGCACCCTCGACGATGGTTTTTCCCGGCAGCGAGTAGCCGAACAGCAGGCCGTAGGATTCCCGCCGATAGACCTCGGCGGCCGACAGGACGATGGAAAGGAATGCCTGCTCGGAGATGAAGATTTCGCGGGTCATGGCTTTATCTTCCCGGGGATTCATCCCCGGGTGTTTCGGGCGTGGCGATGAGGCGGGCGAGCCATTCGCCGTACCGGTTCATCAGGCCCTGCGTGCGGGCAAGATCTTCGCTGCACTTCACGTCGCCGCTATAAACGTACACGCTGCCGCCCGTGTCGCGCAGGGGGACCATTGTGATGTGGAAGTCAAAGTGGATGCGGCTGCGGCCGGAGGCCAGGCCGAAGCGGATGTGTCCTTCGCCGGCGGTTCCCTGCCAGAGTTGGTCTCGCCCGCCCTCGCGGACCCAACGGTAAATGGGGAGGTTGTCCTCGCGGAGCCAGCCGAATTGGCTCGCTTCGGGAACCTGGAAGAAGACGTACTCGAAATCGGGGTCCGGGTCGCCGAAGGGAGCAGCCGTTCGGCGGTAGAGGATGATCTGAACCAGATGCCCCCGGGCGAGTTGAAACGTGGCCGAATCGTAGGACACCTCGCGGTCGCGTCCGCCGGCGGCGCTGGAGATGCGGGCGGAGGGCCCGCAGCCGCAGGCGAAAAACACCCCGGCGCCGAGAATCACCAGCCCTGCCGCCCAGCATGACCGCCGGATGGACATCTCAGTCCCCCTTTCTTGCTCGAGTGCCAGTGTAGCCGCGCGGCGACGGCAATTCAATGCGGAATGCGGGGCATGTCGCCGCAAAGTGATAATGTCCGGTTTCCGCAAAGTAGAATTGTCCTCTTTCCGGCCGGGTGGCCGGGAGGAGGACGAGGATGGAACTGCGGATGAGCCGGAAGGAACGGGATCGGTTGAAGGT
>Ga0307378_10006700_pt1 | contig 15692 bp, 13 predicted proteins | sample UN1MG_FD_202238 | JGI IMG/M metagenome (GOLD analysis project Ga0307378, IMG submission 202238) | Soil microbial communities from Risofladan, Vaasa, Finland - UN-1 | ecosystem: Environmental > Terrestrial > Soil > Coastal area > Acid sulfate soil | place: Finland: Risofladan, Vaasa | collected... | reverse complement strand
ACCCCCGCCCACGGGCTGACTCCCACATACGCCGCGAAGCCAATCATCACCAGGAATCCGGCGATCAGGCCGAAGACCGCAGTCCTGTAACCCATCGGCTCATTGGAGTCGTCGATCTTCGAGCCCTGGAATACATGCGCGATCACTTCTTTTAGATGCCCGCGAGCCAGGTAGATGACCATCAGCACGATCCCCAGGAATGCGCCCGCTCCCTGCTGGCCGAGATAGGGCGGAGTGCTTGCGCCGCCAGGTCCGCCGGTCCATCCAATCGCCGATACGCCGACATTCTCCAGCTTCGTGAAAAGGTAGAAGAACCAGCATGAGAAGCTCACGTCGGTCGAGAGCACGTACCCCAGCCCGATGGTGAGCGGGTAGAGGGTCGTGGGGAAGTAGCCGACCGCGTTCCACGGATGAGTGGGAAAGAATGGGGCGAGGTCGTAAGCCCTTATCTGAAGGTGGGGCACGTTCGGAAAGAGGGCATTCAGGCTGTTGATCGTTTCGACGGCGCAGGCGATGAAGAACCCGATCCACATGTACCTGTTTCGGAAGAATCCGGATTTCTGGTCGGTCATCTCCAAGGGCAGCGCAACGATGGGGAAGCTCAGTCTCTCGCGCTCGACCCACTGCTTGCGCAGAATAGTGTTGATGCAGATCATGCAGAATAGCATGGCGAACAGGAACCCGCTCCACAGGAGGATTGGGCTCGTCCAGGCCGACCATGGGATCGGCTTGTTGCCCTTATAGAAGCCGTCAATCGCCGAGAGCTTCGGCATGATGGTCTTGGGCACATAGCTCAGGTAGCTCTCCCAGTTGTTTGCGGTAGTCTTGTAGTGCGGGACCGCGCCCAGGGTCGTGCAAAGGAACTGGAGCATACCCATGCCGGAGAGGATCACTGAGACCGTCAGCATGGCATAGATGGTTATCAGCTCCGCGCCTGACAGCACCCATTTCGGCCTTAGGCGCTTCAGGCCGGCATTGATGAGCAAGAGGGTGATGAGAATGAGGATCGGCGGCATCATGAGGGACATGGAGGTCAGGTCGGTCTGGGAGACGACGTCCCCATAAACGCCCCAAAATACCCCGGGGATGATGGCTATGAAGCCGATGATCAATGATCGGGGCGTGATGCTTCCACTGATGCCGACGGTCTCTTCGGTGGGGGTGGTCTCATCCGGGAGTTCCGGTCTTAGTTCTCGTATTGCCATCGAGGGCTCTCTACCTGGACTTCACCTTAGAGGCACGGTTATCCTCTGTGAGAAGGACTTGGGACGTAGGACCGCGAAAGAAATGGGTAGAAGGATGTATTGAACATTCCTGCCGGATATTCGTCATTACATCTAGCGATTTTGGATTGGAAATTCTCAAGGAGGTAAGTAGGATGAGATGCATAATGTTTGGTTTGTCGTTGATTATGCTCTTCGCCATCACGGCGGTTGCGGCTGATCAGGCTCCGACAGTCTCGCTTCAGTTCACCGACGCGGATATCACCGAGGCACTGGCGTCTATTTCCCAGCAGGCCCAGGTGTCGGTCGTGGCGGATGCGAGCGCCAAGGGGAAGGTGAGCTGCGGACTCAGCGGGATGGCGGTGGCCGATGCCCTCGATGTCATCTGCAAGCCCAACAATCTCGAATGGTACAAGGCTTACACGACAGTCGGTGCTGAGAAGCCCAGCGCCAGCAAGCTCTTCAAGCTCATGGATGCCTTGAAGGACCTCGGTGGCGCCGCGCTCATTTGCGAGGACCCCAAGAGCAAGGTGCAGACAGTCTTTGTGCCGAGTGCGGGTGAGGGATCGGTGGACAACTCCGCCATCGCCGCTCAGTTGAAGCTGAAAGAAATCTACATGATCCGCGCCATACCCGATCCGGCCGCAATCCAGGCTGAGAAGGACAAGGCCAAGACCGGCAGTAGCCTGGCAGGCTCTCCGCCGTCCGACCCTCAGGCGGCCGCCCAGCAGGTCTGGGGTTACTTCCAGCAGATGCCGCAGCAGCAGGCGTTCGACACCATGCACGAGTTTCGGCGCAAGTTCTTCGACGGCATGTCCGGGGACCAGAGACGAGCCTACTTCGAGCAGATGAAGGATCGCTGGTCCACCGGCGGCGAGCGTGACGGTCGCAAGAAGGGCGGGAGAGACGGCCAGCCTCGGCAGCCCAAGCCTAAACCGGTCCAGTAGACTCACTGCTTGGTATGGGAGCGTGGGAGTATGGGAGTTGGCCCCATCTCCCCCTTCCCCCATCACACCCTCTCACTCTTGTCCTTGACAACCTTCCCCCTCATCCGCCACAATAGAGCCATCAACAGTCTAAGGAGCGCCTCCCATGAGAATCGGTTTCATCTGTGATCTCACCGAACAGGATTTCAAGTTTGCGGCGAACAACGGCTTCAAGGTAGTTGAGTTCAATGGCGCGGACAACGTCGAGTTCACCAAGAAGGCCAACGAGTTGGCGGGTTATGTCAAGAAATACGGCGTTGACTTCAACATGATCGGCCTCTTCGGCCGGAACTACATCTCGGATGATCCCGCCGAGCGCAAGCAGCACCTGGATGACGCCAAGACGTGCATTGACTTCTGCACTCAGATCGGCTCGCCGCTTTTCGTGACCGGCGCGGGGCATGAGGAGAACCGAACCCTCGACGAGAACTGCCATCGGGCGATTGACGTCCTTGGGCAGATTCTGGATTATGGGAAGAGCAAGGGTGTGAAAGTCGCGCTCTACAACTGCCATTGGGGCAACTTCGCGGTCGCACCCGATTCCTGGGAGATCATCATGCCGGCCCTGCCCGAACTTGGCATCAAGTATGATCCCTCTCATGCCATCGGCGATGGGCGCGATCATCTCGTGGAGCTGAGAGATTGGAGCCCGAAGGTCTACCATGTCCATGCGAAAGGCTCGCTCAGCATTGGCGGCAAGCGGTTCCCCGACCCGAATCCCGGGTTCGACGAGATCAATTGGGGCGCAACTTTTGCGGTCCTCTACTATCATAACTATCAGGGCGACGTGAATATCGAGCAGCATTCCGGCCGGTGGCTCGGCGATCTGAAGTACCCCGGCCTGCTGTTCTCGAAGCGCTATCTGGAGCAGTTCGTACTCTAGGCGAAAGGGCGAGTCACGTGTATATCATCGGCGAGGAGGAAATCCAGGCTGTCCGACGAGTCATCGAGTCCGGGCAGATGTTTCGCTATCGAGGCGGAGAGGGCGGCGAGACGGATGCGTTCGAGAAGGAATGGTCCGAGAAGATCGGGGTCAGGCACTCGATTGTCGTGACCAGCGGAACCGCCGCTCTCATCTGTGCATTGGCCGGCCTGGGGATCGGCCCGGGCGATGAGGTAATCGTGCCGGCCTATACCTTCATGGCATCGCCGGTTGCAGTCCTGGCAACGGGCGCTATACCGATCATCGCTGAGGTTGACGAGTCGCTGGGCATCGATCCGGCGGATGTCGAGCGCAAGATCACCCCTCGAACGAAGGCCGTCATGCCGGTTCACATGTGTGGCTTCCCGGCGAATATGGATGCGATCATGAAGTTGGCGGGCAGGCACGGCATCAAGGTCGTGGAGGATTGCTGCCAGGCCGACGGCGGCTCATATCATGGCAAGCGGCTCGGCTCGATCGGCCATGTGGGCGGATTCTCGTTTAACCAGTTCAAGATCCTGAGCTGCGGAGAAGGCGGCGCAGTCACGACCGACGACCAGGATACTTACTACCGAGCTCTCGTATATCACGATGGCGGCTGTGCATTCCGCGACCATGCCGCCGAGGTGTCTGTACCGTTCTTTGCCGGCTCGAACTTCCGAATGAACGAGATTCTCTCCGCGATCCTGCGGGTTCAGTTGAGCAGACTTGACGGCATACTTGCCGCGCTCCGAGCAGAGAAGCGCATGATGATGGAAGAACTGACGAGCGAGACGGCTTTCACCTTCAACCCGATCAACGACATCGAGGGCGACTGCGGCTCGACCCTCGGCCTGTTCTTCGAGTCCGAGGCTGCGGCCCGGGCGTTTATGGGGAAGGCGGGGGAGAACGGAGTCGGTTGCGGCTCGCCGATTGACAGCGGCATCCACGTGTATCATCGCTGGGAGCCCATTCTCAAGCAGCGAGGCTCTTACCATCCTATGCGCGACGCCTACAAGCTGACCGATGTGAAGTACGAGTACTCGGAGGACATGTGCCCGAAAACCCTGGAATACCTCGCCCGCACGGTTTATCTGGGAACGGGCATCAACCGGCCCAAAGCGGACCTTATGGATGTGATCGGTCGAGTGAAGAAGTCAGCAGCGGAAATGAAGGTAATAGTCTAGATGCCATTTTGCCCGAAGTGCAAATACGAATATGTTAACGGCATTGAGAAGTGCCCGGACTGCGATGAGGAGCTTGTCTTCATGCTCCCCACCGAGTTCCCGCCCTCGCATCCGGAGTTCTTCAACACCACCGATGAGGTTGTGACAGTATTCACCGCTAAAGACGCCATCGAGGCCGAAATAGTGAGAGGCCTTTTGGAGTCCGCAGGCATCCATTGCTATGCGACCCCTGAGGTAACTCGATGGGCTCGGGGCGCGTCAATGCTGGGCGGTCTGAATTCGCTTGATATCATGGTCCTGGAGTCTCAGGCCAGTGAAGCTCAGGCGGTAATCAAAGAAGCCATGGAGGCAGGCAGTGATTTGCCCGAAGAGATGTAGTTTGGTTGGGGCAATCCTCGCCGCTTCATTGATGATAATCCAGCAAACCACCGCCGAGCCCACGAAGAAGAGCCGATCGCTCACATCCGACGCCGAAATTCGCCAGATTCGCGAGAACATCGCCAAGTATCCCAAGGCGAAGGCTATCGCGGACAAGATCATCAAAGCGGCGGATGAGTGGGTTGCCCGGCCCGACCGCTATATCTGGGAGATGATCCCGCCATCCGACATCCCTCGTGCCTTCAACTCCTCCTTCGACGGCTGCCCCATTCACGGCAGGGAGTATTTCAAGTACGGCAACTACTCCTGGAAGATGGAGCCGTTCAACAACCCCTGGAAGCTGGTCTGCCCCGTCGGCGGCGAGGAGTATCCATCGAACGATTTCATGGCCTACTACAAGACAAAGGATCCCAAGCTCCTCACCGGCGATTATCCCGATGACAGCTGGGGCTGGCGAAAGCCGGGGGACAAGTATAAACACTGGTTCGTCGCCTATTACTGCCACTGGCTCTGGCTGAACTACATTATCCCAGGCGTGAGCGATCTCTCGCTTGCCTATCAGATCACCGGCGACGAGAAGTACGCGAAGAAGGCCATCGTGATGCTGGATCGGATCGCCGATTTCTACCCTTCCATGGACCACAACAAGCAGTCGAGGTACGCCCAGGAGTTCGCCCCCGGCTACACAGGCAAGATCGTCAATTTGATATGGGAGACAGGCCTCGCAGCCAGACTGGCGGCTTCCTATGACAATGTCTTCGATGCTCTGGCGAAGGACGGCTCATTCACGGATGATACGGACTCTCCGCTCGCGGGGAGGACGAACGCAGACATCCGCGAAAACATCGAGGACAATCTGCTTCGAGTGATCGTCCAGGGAGTCTATGACCGGAAGATCAACGGCAATTATGGGATGCACCAGGGGACGCTCCTCACGACTGTCGGCGTGCTCCAAGACGATGAGCTGACGAAGCGCGCCATTGACTATGTGCTGAACAACTTCGACGGGTATGCGGCGACTGAGGGTTTCAACTACGCGCTGGACAACCTCGTCCTCCGCGAGGGCATGGCCTGGGAATCCTCGCCCGGGTACTGCATGGGCTGGACATACGCCCTCTCCGGCGTCGGTCGGCTTCTGGATCGCGTTGGTGTGGATATATTCACTGACCGGAAGCTCAGGCAAATGTTCACGGCTCCTTTCCGGCTTCAGGTGATGGGGCAATTCACCCCTGCGATCGGCGACAGCGGAAGCGTCACCTCCCATGCCAGCGGCATGTCTACCTCCCTGGCTCGGCTTGGCCTCGAGAAGTTCAAAGACCCCATCTTCGCGAAGAACTTGCTCGACCATAGCACTTATGGCGAGAATACGCTCGGCGGGTATGACGATCTGAAGTATCCAGTGCTGGATAAGGCTCGGCTGGAGAAGCTGGCAAAGGGCGCACCCGACCTGGCTTCCGGCAGCAAGAACCTCGGCGGCTATGGCCTCGGAATCCTGGAGGCCGGCAAGGAAGACCGCAAGATCGGCTTGGCCTGCTACTACGGCCCAACCGAGGGAGGGCATGCGCATGCGGACAGGCTCTTTTTCGAGCTCTACGGCTTCGGCAAGAAGCTGATCCCGGATCTGGGCTACCCCCAATTCGCCGCCGAGGACAAGGGCCGTACCGCCTGGGAATCGAACACTCTCAGCCACTGCACAGTCACGGTGAATGCCTCGCGATCCAGCGAATACCAGTCCGGAAGGCTGAACCAGTTTGCGGTGACCCCCGATGTGAAGCTCCTCGATGTCTCCGACCCCGATGCCTATCCCGGCCTGGAGGAATACCGCCGTGTGATGCTCCTCATCGGCGGCGAGTCAGAGTCGCCGTATCTCGTGGACTTCTTCGTTGTCAAGGGCGGCCACAGCCATGACTACAGCATCCACGGATTCGATGGGCAGTTCAGCACTCAAGGCGTGAACCTCGTCACCCAGGCCAAGGGCACTCTTGCCGGCGAGGATGTTCCCTTCAGCTATCTCTCTGACGACCCGGAGCTCGAGAAGCCGGATAAGACCCGCTCGTTCGGCAGCTACCAGGGAGCCGGCTACTCGTTCCTGTACGACGTCCAACGTGGCGTGCCTTCAGACACTTGGAGTGCAGTCTGGCAAGACAAGGATTGCGGCATTAGGGCCATATTCCCAACTCAGAATCTGAAAGAGTTTGTGACCGCGAGCGGCAATCCCCCGAAGCGGCCCGGGAATCCGGAATCACTCAAGTACGTCCTTCTCCGCAATTCGGGCGAAGAAGGCTTCACCAGCCGATTTGCCTGCGTGCTCCAGCCATTCAAGACCGGCGATCAGCCGCTGGAGGTTCGGCGCATTGGTGATCTTCTGGAGATTAGAGGGGCTGATGGCATTGATTATGTCTACCTGGCTGAGGACACTGCGAAGACTGTCACAATCGGCGGTCTTTCGATTCAGGGCGGCTGTGCCGTCATCCGCATGGATGCCGCCCACAAGCTGAAGTCCGTCTTCCTCGCAGGCGGAGGCCGCATCGAGCAGGGCTCCCTCTCAGTCCAAGCCGAGCCGCCAATCAAGGGCACAGTTCACAAGCTGGACTTCCATACGAATCGGCTTTCCCTCACTCCCACACCCCCACACTCCCATACTCCCATACTCTTTGGGACGGCCAACTATACCCTAGACGGCACGAGTCTCGGCGAATACACCCCTGACACGGGCAAGATCGCCGTTGACAGCATTGACCCGGACGGCGCATTTCTCACGACCAGGAACGTCCTCTATCTCGCATCCTCCGGCTTCTACAGAGACAAATGGCTGGTCAACGAGAGCTTCACCAAGTGGCATCGGATCGAGGATGCATCGAGCGGCGAGATCCGCCTCAAGGAGCGGGCCGACCTGAAATCCGAGTTCACCGACTCCAACGGCGACGGCACGATCACCGCCTATCTATATGACATCGTCCCGGGTCAGGAGTTCACCATTCCCGCTACGTGCTGGATCGGCAAGACCGCGACGGGCTGGCAGATTGACTCAAGTTCGCCCGCCGAGGCGTCCCTCCCCGACGGCACGAAGCTGAAGAGCCGGTAATGCGAAGGAAGCCCATGACAATCGTCATTATTCTGCTTGTGGTCTTCGGATTGGTAGCCTACTCGGTGCTCACCCAGCTCAGGGGGCTTCGATACACAACGCATGAGGTGCCGATCCGAGGTCTCCCGCCCGCCTTCGACGGGTTCACCATCGTTCAGATCAGCGACACCCACGTTGGAATCTGGACCAGGCCCCGGCATGTCAGGCAGATCGTCGCTCGGGTGAACGCCATGAATCCCGATCTCATCGTCCTGACCGGTGATTATGTCAACCGGTTCGAGCGCAATTGCACTCGCTCAGGCCAATCGCTTGCCAGGCTGAAGGCAAAGCACGGCGTCTATGCCGTCCTGGGCAATCATGACTACTGGGTGAATGCCGATGCCGTGACGAAGGCCCTGCGGGAGTCGGGCGTGGATGTCCTCTTCGACGAGCAGCGCAAGATCACCATCGGCAAGGAAAGCATTAGGCTTGTCGGCCTGGACGATGAATGGGAAGGGAAGCCGGATTACCAGCAGGCATTTACAGGGCTCTCGGCTGATGATACCTGCATCGCAATCGCCCATAACCCCGATGCCGTCCTCCACCTGAAAGGCCGCCCAATTGAGCTTCTGATGAGCGGTCACACGCACGGGGGGATTGTGGCCCTCCCCCTTATAGGGCCGGTCGCCGCCAACACCAAGCTCGGGCGCAAATACGTTTGCGGGATGCATGACATAAACGGCATCCGAACCTACGTCAGCCGCGGCATCGGTCTCGTCAGCATCCCCTTCCGCATCCACTGCCCACCCGAGGTACCCGTGTTCATACTCAAGCCCGGCCCTTGAATAACCCCTCTGTTTCCGGTATAATGCCTTGAGTCCATAAGCAGGAGTTCGCCATGCCTGGTAACGGAAACAAGGTTGACGCCGATATCGAGACCCTGATTCGCGCTCGCTACCCGATCATCTACGTCATCTCCTGGGAGGAGAAGCGGGTAGAGGATGCGCTCCGGGCGATCGCCGCCTCGCGGGGCAAGAAGATCTACACCTGGACCATCACTCAGGGCATGGGGATCACTCCCCAGATGCATGACGATGCCACCCGCGACCCGCTCGCCGCCCTGGATTTCATCATGGACTCGCGCGACCAGGCCATTTTCGTTCTCAAGGATTTCCACGCCTACATAAGCGATAACGCCACGACCCGCCGGCTGAGGGATCTCACCAATGCCCTGAAAACCAGCTATAAGACGCTGGTCATCCTGTCGCCGGTCCTGAAACTGCCCCCCGAACTGGAGAAGGAAGTCACAGTTGTTGACTACCCGCTTCCGACTGAGGCGGAACTCGACAAGCTCCTTGAGGGGATCATCCAGTCGGTCAAGGGCAACAAACAGATTTGCGTTGATCTCACTCCCGAGCAGCGCGAACTGGTGCTGAAGGCCGCTCAGGGCCTCACCGCCAACGAGGCGGAGAACGTCTTCGCCAAGTCGCTGGTCGAGGAGCACTGCTTCGATCTGGACATCGTCATCTCGGAAAAGGAGCAGATCATCCGCAAGTCCGGCCTGCTGGAATACTATCGCGCCACCGAGGAATTCGCGGATGTCGGCGGCATGGATTTGCTCAAGGAGTGGCTGCGGACTCGCTCCCTCGCCTTCACCGAGAAGGCCCGGGAGTTCGGCCTGCCCCAGCCGAAGGGCATCATGCTCCTGGGCGTCCAGGGCTGCGGGAAATCCTTGTGCTGCAAGGCCGTGGCATCCCTCTGGAAGCTCCCGCTCCTGAGACTGGATGTGGGCAAGGTATTCAGCGGGATCGTCGGCTCGTCGGAGGAGAACGTCCGCCGAGCGATCGCCGTCGCGGAGTCGGTCGCACCGGCGATACTGTGGATTGACGAGCTCGAAAAAGGCTTCGCGGGGACTGAGAGTTCCTCGTTCAGCGACGCCGGCACGACCGCGCGAGTCTTCGCCTCGTTCATCACGTGGCTTCAGGAGAAGACGGCGCCGGTGTTCGTCGTGGCGACCGCGAACGACATCTCGATGCTTCCGCCCGAACTCTTGCGAAAGGGCCGCTTCGACGAGATCTTCTTCGTGGACCTGCCCTCCGAAGATGAGCGCCGGGAGATATTCGAAATCCACCTCAGGAAGCGCAAGCGAGACGCTGCCAAGTTCGACCTGGAATCGCTCGCGTCGAATACGGCGGGATTCAGCGGCGCCGAGATCGAGCAGGCGGTCATTGATGGGCTCTACAAGGCATTCAGCGGTGACCGTGAGGTCGCGTGTGATGACATCCGGTCATGCGCGGGGCAGTCCGTCCCGCTCTCGCGAACCATGAAAGAGCGGATTGATGACCTCCGGGAATGGTCATCCCATCGCTGCCGAATGGCAAGTACTTGCGCCCCCGAGGAAGTCCAACCCGTCGGAGAGCGGAAACTGGAACTATGAACTCAGACGATCTGGACTATATTGCTCCGGAGCATAATGGCGATGCTCGGCGCTTGAACCGAAGGCGCTTTCTCAAAAATGTTGGAAAGACAGCGGCTGCAGTCACAATTGGGGCTCACGGGCTTGGAGTTATGAGCGACACGCCTGCCAATCAAGCAATCGAGCAAAAGCGAACTCAGGGAGCATCCGGCATGAATGCTCTGCGGTATCCGCAAGTCAAAGCTTACCTCTGCAACAATCCTCGCTGGCACAAGACCATTCGTCACCCATTCAGGGGAGATGAGATGACTAACAAAGGATTTCCTGCGCTGGTTGTTGACTTGAAGGGTCTCCCCAGCGCCGGCTCGTGGAAACTCGGCGCTACCGTTCTTAACAGAGAGAGCCGCAAACTGGTCGCATTGGAGTCATCCGCTGCCTCGCAGGATGGATGCATCCATCAATCATGGGAATTGGGCGAACCGCTCCCTGATCCTTGGACAATACACGTGTGGGCGGCCCAGGGATCATGTCGCTTCGAGGAGACGACCGGCCTGCGAGTATACCGTGTGAGCGGCAAAGTAACGGATTTCGACGATAAACCGATCGAGGCCGTCGTGCAGGCTTGCGTACCTGGAGTCGCCACATCCACGAATGGTACGGGCAGCTACGAGCTCTGGCTACCGGACAGGCATATCCCCTGGCTGATGGCGCTGGATTCGGGATATGGCAAGAGCACCCTGGAATGCTGGGCATATGATTATCTGCCGCAATCTGATTTGGAGCTTGATTTGCGTATAGGTCAGGTGGAACTGTACGAGTTACGTGCTTGGCGCGGCTTTTGCGGCATCAAGATTGATTTCCTGCCTATGTCTGTCGGCTTGGTCAATGCGATGACAGAAGGAAAGGAGTCGGCCCGTGACAACTCAATCAGTCCGAGGCTTTCCTCCAAAGACGTCGAAGTCAGGCTGGACGACAAACTGGTTGATCTCCTCTCTTTGCATAAACGAGAGGAGATCTTGAAGCCCGGCGATGGACCGGTGCAGTTTTCAAGGGACGAGTACTCGTTGCAGCTAACGGATCCGGGCCGCTCCTCGAAATCCCTCGTCCGCAGCCCACAGGTGTTGCGTATCGCGGTTCGACATGACCTTAAGGAAGCCGGTAATAGTGTGGTCGAAAGGGGAGAAGGACTCTACCTGGGTCTGCGGGCGGGGGTTGGAGTCAGCAGCGGATCAGCGTGATCCTTCTCTACACTGATGGAGAGAGTATGACCTCATTCGACCGATTTGAATATCTGGAGATCGAGGGGCAGAAGGCCCAGCCCGTACGCCCCGCATCTCAGCCCAAACTCCGTCCCAAAGCCTCCAGGAAGCTGGTGGTGGACGAGGTCATCGGACGGCATGGGTCGGAGGTAGGGGAGTTCAACTGCCCGGCGGGACTCTCGGTTGATCGCAACGGCAGCCTCTATGTCGCCGATTCGTATAACCACCGTGTCCAGAAGATCGCCCCGAATGGCGACGCCATGGCGATCGGCGGAAGAGGCACGACCCCCGGCAGGTTCATGAACCCCCAGGACATATTCGTGGATCAGCAGCTATCCATCTACGTGCTTGAGCAGGGGAATTGCCGCATCCAGAAGATATCGTCCGACGGCCGGCTGGAGTTGACTATCGGATGCCGGGGAAGTCTGCCCGGGGAGTTCAACTCGCCGATGGGGATGGCGGTGGATCATGCCGGATGCATCTTCGTCGCCGACACGGGCAATGGCCGCCTTCAAAAGCTCAGCCCCACGGGATATCCCACCTTCTGCTTGAGCAGTAATCACGACCGGCAACTTTATCGCCCTCAGGGGGTTCAAACAGATCGGGAGGGCAATTGCTACGTCGCCGACACGTTCTCCCACTGCGTCGTGAAGATCGATCCCAACGGGTGTGAAGTCGGGAAGTTTGGATGTCAGGGCGCTGCCGAAGGGCAGTTCGACGAGCCCCAGGATCTGGCAATTGACGAGGACGGGCGCATCTACGTCATCGAGATGGCGAACGACCGCCTACAGATCTTCGATCGGGATGGCAGGTTCATCGCGATCTACGAAACCACGGATACTCCCGTCGGCAGTATGAGAGGTCCGACCGGCATAGATGTCGGCCCAGCCGGGGAGATCTACGTTTCGGATACCGTGAACCACCGGATTCTAAAGATTGTGTGGCAGTGATAGGAGGATGTCATGTCACTTGAGATGATCATCGTTCCCATGCTTTTCGATTTCTTGGTGCTCAAGGAGGTCATCGCCGAGGCGAACAGAAGCGTGGGCGGCTGCGATCTCGGCATCCGGAAGAATGAGAAAGGCGCTTATGACATCGTCGCCCACTGGGAAAAGCAGCCGGGGAAGGCCGAGATTCAGAAAGTCCGGGCAAATGTCGAAGCGCAGATTCGGCAGAGATATGCGTATGAGAAGGTGAAGCAGGAGCTTGCGAAGAAGGGGTTCATAGTGGCGACCGAGGAAGTCCAGCCGGACAATACGATAAGGTTGGTGGCGCGGAAATGGTAGGCGGCAAGAAAGAACTGGAGATCACCATAGACCCGGACGGCGTCGTCCACGTGGACGTGAAGGGCGTGAAGGGTAAATCGTGCGCCGATCTGGTGAAGTTCCTGGAGGTGGCCCTTGGAGAAGCGAAAGACAAGAAGCCCAAGCCCGATTACTACGAGCGGGAAGGGTACATCAGCGACAGCGTGTCCACCACTGACCACTGAGATCATCATCGAGCCGAACGGGCGGGTAACGATCTCCTTCCCTACGACCGAGCTGCTCGACCTTGCGAAGAGCCTCGACCCCGAAAACCCCAAATTCAGGAAATTCCGCCCCGGGCGGTGAATACCATGTCAGATGGCTTCCCCATCAGCCATTAGCCATCAACCATTAACCATTTGCGACGAAGGAGGAAGCCCATGCCTGACGAAATACGAGTTGCCCTGATCGGCCTGGATACCAGCCACACCATCGAGTTCACGCGCAGGATGCAGGCCCCCGATGTTAAACCCGACCAGAAAGTCGAGGGGATCAAGGCCGTCACCTGCCTGCGGTTCTCGACCCCATTCCAAAGCGAGGAGGGCCTCAACCAGCGTCAAGCTCAGTTGGAGGCATGGGGCGTGAAGGTGACTCGGGACTTCGACGAAGCGGTCGCCGGCTGCGATGCCCTCATGCTGGAGATCAATGACGGGGCTTACCACCTGGAGTACTTCAAGAAGAGCATGGACCTCGGCAAGCCCATCTTCCTCGACAAGCCGCTGGCCGATAATATCCAGAACGGCAAGATCATCTACGACCTGGCGAAAAACAAGAAACTTCGCGTTTTCTCGGCCTCATCCCTGCGCTTCGTCCCTCAGTTGATCGAGGCCTGCAATGCCGTTCCTGAGCCGGCCTTCGCCACGATGTACGGCCCTCTCGGCAAAGCGCCCGCGGGAAGCTCGATCGTCTGGTATGGCGTCCATGCCTTCGAGATGCTGGAGCGCGCAATCGGACGAGGAGCGGTCAGCGTCTTTGCAGTCCGAGACAAGGCCGGCGCCATGGCGAACGTCGAGTACAAGGACGCCCGGCGCGGGCTGGTCGAGCTTTCGGAAGGCTCGTGGCTCTATGGAGGCAATCTCCGCACCAAAGACAAATCCGTTCCATTTGTCGTAAATATGAGCAGAGCTTATTCCGACTTACTGACCGAGATTGCAAAGTTCTTCAAGGGCGGCAAGCCGCCGGTCTCGATGGATGACACCCTGGAGATCATGGGGATGCTCGATGCCGCCGAGCGCTCGTTCCAAAGCGGCAAACCGGAAAAGATTTAGAACATGGCTTCTCTCCACACGGCCGATCTGGTCTTCGACAGACGCATAAAGGGCCACATGCCCGTGACCCGACTGGCAGTCTCCAACTCGGGGACAGTCATGGTAGCCGTGCCCGACCAGTATCAGCCGCGCCTGTATCATCTTGTCCGACTATCTATATCAGGCGAGTGGAAGGAACTGGGTCCCTTCTCGGTCGAGACCGTTCGGGGCATTGACTTCTGTGAGGACGGGCGGTTCTTCGCGGCAATCACCGACGATGACCTCTACGCATTCGATGACGGTGAGAAGAACAGGCTCTTCCCCGAGCGTCGAGAGAACTTCCTGGGGATATCGGTCAGTTCGGCGGGCGACTTGTTCGCCGTCGCTTCCTCCGACATGATTGTTTCGAGCAATTCAGTCACCCTGGCAAAATCCTCCGGCGCTCAGGTCTGGGTAAAGAGCCTCTCTGCCGACGTGACCGGTATCCGCCTCGCCCCCGATGCGTCCAAACTCCTCATCGGCACGGACGATGGCACCGCAATGATGCTTGACAGCAGTCGGGACACCATCTGGGAGCTTGACGGCGAGGACTCGATCACAGCGGTGGATATGTCGCTCGTCGGCGATATTTCGATCCTGGGCGATAAGCTTGGCAAAGTGCAGGCGGTCGGGATTCGGGGGAATATGCTGTGGAAGTCGGAGGGGATAGGTCCCATTAGGGACTGCGCCGTCAGCGGAGATGGAAAGCTAATCGTTGTCGGGAGAGAGACCTCGTCGGGGCAGGGCATCGTCGAGTTGCTGATGGCTGACGGGACGCCGATCCTGGAGCACGGGACTATCGCGGGCATATCGTCAATCGCCTCATCGCCCGATGGGAAGTACGTCGCCGTTTCGTGCGAGGACGGCACGCTTCAGGTGCTGGAGATCACCCTCGCTGCGGCCAGGTCTGTTGAAAAAGCTCAGGCCCTTTATGACGAAGGAGTCGCCGCCGCCGCCAGGGGGGATTACGCCGAGGCGAATGGGAAGTTTGCCGAAGTCCTCCGGATCTGCCCAAGCAATGTGGATGCATGCCGCAAGTTGATTGAGACACGGAACTCGCTCGTGGCCAACTGCATCGCCGCCGCAAAGCGGCTGGGCTCCGAGGACAAGATCGCCGAAGCCATGCAGGAGCTTCGCATCGCAGGCGAGCTGTGCCTGTATCAGCAGGAGGTCGTCGAGCAGCTTGCTGGGGTGAGGTCGAGCCTGGTCTCGGAAGCGCTCTCGGCCGCCAGGTCCCTCGCGGACAAAGGTGAATTGGAAGAGGCACTCGCCAAGCTCGAGGAGATCGTCAAGGTTGACTTCGCCGATATTCACGCCAGGGAGCAGCTTGCCTCGGTCGAGGATGCCCTTGTCAGCCGATATGCCGCCGATGCAGAGAAGTCCGAAGCCCCGGAAGCTGTCGCACTATTGGAAAAGGCGGCGGCACTCCGACCGACCCCCGACATCGAGGAGCGTCTTGCCCAGGCTCGGGCAAAGCAGGCGTTCGACGCGGGCATGGCCCTGTATGACGCTCAGAAGTATTCGCAGGCCGTATTCCAGTTCAAGAAAGTCCTCAGCATTGACCCCCGCAACGCCGAGGCTCGGAAATACATCCAATATGCGGAGAGCCTCCGCCAGGACGATGTCTTGTTCGACAGATTTAGTAAGCTAGAATGAGTGGAGTAATGGAGTGATGGAGTGGTGGAGTA